>Ga0214921_10010144_pt1 | contig 11722 bp, 10 predicted proteins | sample LL1505_MetaG_FD_177992 | JGI IMG/M metagenome (GOLD analysis project Ga0214921, IMG submission 177992) | Freshwater microbial communities from Lake Lanier, Atlanta, Georgia, United States - LL-1505 | ecosystem: Environmental > Aquatic > Freshwater > Lake | place: USA: Georgia | collected...
AGATGAAAAAAAGTTTTGTGATGATTGTGAACTGAAAGTATGTACTTTTAAAAATGAAGTATGTTCAATCTGTCTTGACAAAGAAGAAACAGTATCAGTTTGGAATGTTTTAAAAACGTGTGGTCATATTTTCCATCAATCTTGCTTTAAAAGTCTCATTGGACATAGTAATAATAATGAATTATTGTGTCCAATGTGTAGAGAAATAGTCGGTATTCATTCTGTAAAAATATTGTAAGAATTTTTCTTATCTTTAATAAAATGTCTAAATCTTTGAATAAACCATCAGCATATCGATCAATGCAACTTGGTAAATTGGGATTGTCAAAACCAGCCACAAAAGCAAATAAAGGTGCATTGCTTCGTTGGACAAAGGAGGAATGGGTTAACCTTAATGCTTTGAAAGATAAAAACATAAAATTACCATGTGGGACAAAATATAAAGGCCAGAAAGAGCCGACAGTTTGCAGACCAAGTAAAAAAGTGAATGAAAGAACTCCAAAACCTCTGGCAAAAGATTTGACAAAAAAACAGATAGAAAAAGCAATTGAGATCAAAACGAAGGGGAAACGAGTGGAGTGGAAAAAACTGTAATTTTTATTTTTTATATCTTATAAATAATAAACAATATGAAAGCACCAAAGATTATCTATATGATCGGATTTGGAGCAGTAGCTTATGGATTATGTGAAATATTCATTAAAGAAAAGCTTTACAAAACATCAAAGTTCATTATTATTGAACCGAAAGATAAAGGCAAAGAACTGTCAGAAACGCTTGGTAAAGGGGGTTATAAGCATTTCTTTCTAAATATTGCTTTGACCAAAGAAAATTGTGATGAGTTACTTACGCTTTGTGATAAAGACACACTTATAATCAATGTCAGTGTGAATGTTGATAGTATTATGATACTCAAAAAAGCGAAAGAATGTGGATCATTGTATATTGACACTTCTCTCGAACAGTATCAAGATCATACTACAATAGATGTAGATAAGGTCACAAACTATAGTCAATTTGAAAAGAATAATCTTTTCCATCAAAATGAAATCGCAGTAAACCTTTTAAAAAAAGATAAGACAACACGAGTTATTTCCTGTGGAATGAACCCATTTCTAGTCAATCAATTTTGTAAGAAAGCCCTTCGTATAGTGGCAAAGGACAAAGGTATTGATATAGATGATTTAAAAGGTGATTATGCAAAGGCCGGACATCTTTTAGGATTGAATAAGATACTCATTACAGAATATGATACACAACAATTCAAGGTGAAATCAACGGCAGATAAATTTGTAAATGATTGGAGTGCTGTCGGTTTAATGGAAGAGGCATTAGACAATGTGATGATGTCTTTGTCAAATGAAGATAAAGAAAAAATGATGAAACAAGGTTATAATCTAATAGCTCCAACAGAAAAACCATCTCATATTCGTTTTTTAAATAAAAGAGGTATGGATATGAAGCATAAATCGACTTGTTTAGATTTTGAAGGTAATCCGTTCGAATATGAAGGATTTCTAATACCACATGCAGAGACAATCACTCTATCAGAATTTTTCAGCTATGATAATAACGCACCGACTATTTTTTATGTTTATAGGATGTCAGAGGAAGCAATCAAAGGTTTAGATTTTATGAGGAAGAATGGGTATGAAATGTTAGATGATGAACACGTTGTAATGGGTGATGAAATCGAAGAAGGATATGATGCTGTTGGTATATTACTTCACTTTAAAAATGGAGAGAGATTTTGGGCTGGAACAGTATTGAGTATTGAACAGACTCGGGAAATGGGGTTCAAATCAGGTCCGACAGTCATCCAAGTAGCAGCAAGTCTTAATGCTTGTATCAAGTGGGAATTATTAAATCCAAAATCAGGAGTTAATAATGCAGAAACGATCCATCATAAATTTATTTTTAAACATGCAGATAAGTATCTTGGAAACATCTTTTTTAAGAAGTTATAGTAAAAGCGGTGCTACCTCCATCGCTACGCTACCTACCTCTTTAAGCCAACTCGGGACGCCGTCACCGCTCCGTTCCTCTTCATCTCTCTTTTTAGCAAAAAAGTAATTCTTTTGGGCTTCTGCTTGGGCACTAGCATCTTGGATATTTTGTTTATAAGCATCACTTGACCATTTAAAACCTGCTTTCCATACGTCTCTAGCATTCTGTGCTTTTGCTACTGCTTGTTTAGCATTACTATCCATAAACTTTTTACTTGCTAACTCAACTGGGATTATAAAATTACTATCCTTTGCCATATCTAGCACATTCAAATAATCATCTTTATCGACCGCATCATAAACATACTCTGTTCTATCGTCAGGAGATTTACTTCTAAAAATCAATCTAAACTTTTTGAAAGGAAGGATTGTACCATCTCTACTACCTCCACTATAACCACTATACTTGCCAGCTATCTTTTTTAATTTATCTTTTAACTTAGCGTAAATATCACTTTCTAAAAATCTATCCAAAGTAGAATAAAGTAAAACCTCATTAGGGTTTACACTTAGGGCGTTTGGGTGTTGAAAGAAATAGATAGGATATCCCTCGGCGTAATCATATGGACGCTGATAAGGAGCCCATGGGTTTTTTGCTTGTAAATCCTGAGCTTTTTGAATTTCAGTAGCAGATGGTTGGATATTTTGAGTTAATTGAGAAGGCATTTTGACAGGTTTTAGAAGTTCTTCAACTGATTTAGGAGCTCCTTGTTCATCAAGTTCAGGAATATCACCTTCCATTACACCTCCTCTTAATGCACCACCTCTCTTAGCTCTCTTAGGTTTAACCATATCTGATTTCATATCAGATTTCATATGCACTTTCTTATGCATTTCTGATAAAATTTTCAATCTTTGTAAATTAGGGAGATGCCTTACTTTACTGTAATTTTCTCTAACAAAGTCTTTCCATAACATTTTTTATAATACAAAATATAAAAAATAAAAAATATTTGCAATATATAAAATATGCAAGAAAGTGAATTATGTTTACCTCCAAACTCGTGGGGGGTTGAAGTTATTTTAGATTGGAAAAATGGGAACTCGAATGTAAAATCATATAATGCAATTAAATGTTTTGGAGAAGATCTTGTGAATTCAATAGGAATGGAGGCGTGGGGAAACGCTGAGATAGTTCACTTTGGGAAAGATGATAAAGCTGGTTATACTTACAGCCAGTTGATAACCACTTCAAATATCTGTGCTCATCTATGTGATGAATCGAGAAACGGGTATTTAAATATTTTTTCATGCAAGAATGTAACAGAAGAAGCAGTTAGGAATGTAGTGGAAAGATGGTTTTGCCCAGAACTGATAAAAAGCACTAGGATTGTTCGGGGTGTTTTTTAATAAGCTTCTTCTGGCCCTTTTTTGCTATATACTCTTCTAAAAACATGACGAATTGAAACGAATTCATTTATTATACAAAGAATATTTCTTTCATATAATAAATGCTATCATTAAACAAAGGAGTTCATATTGCAAATCTTCAATTAAATGAAGACGGAAATAAACCACGAATTAGAAAATTATTTTTAGAAGATGATGAAGACGGAGATAAACCAACAAATATTTTTACAACAAAAGATAATCTTATTCAAATATTCAAAAAGAAACTTGAACTGAATAAGAAACTATCATTCAATGATATTGAAGAGCTAACAAAATCTTATAAGAATGATGATCTAAATAATGAAGGCAAATTATCCCGTGTTTATAGTGAAACGAAACGATATGCTGATAACTCCACTAAACATTATCTCGACTTTGGAAAAGATGAGACAGTTATGCCTTGTTTCCCAGAACCATCTGTAAGAGTGTTTGTGAGTGGTTTAAGCGGTAGTGGCAAATCAACCATGATACAGAATTTGATTTTAAACAATCCTCCAAAAGGGGATGGGTTCGTTTTTCTTTTTTCGCCTATAGAACAAGATCAGTCTTTATCCAAAATAAAGAAATTGATACATCTTGATTTTGTTGATTTTGAAAGAGAAAACGAAAAGGAATTTGAATTTGAAGATATCCCAGCTGGCAGTATTTGTATATTTGATGATTATCAAACAGCTCCTAAACATCTTCTGCCACTATACCAAGAATTACTAGACAAGATTATGGAACGAGGGAGACACAACTCGATTTCCTGTTATGTTGTATCTCATAACCCACTTGCAGGTAGTAAAACAAAAGTAGCGATCCGTGAGAGCACTTACATGTTAGTTTTCCCACGATCTAATCCAAGGGATGTTCGAGTATTATTGAAAACATATTGCGGGTTCAATGATCATGAAATAGATCAGATTATGAATATTAGGAGCCGGTGGGCACTTGTTAAAAAAACTGTCCCAAGATATACTCTCGGTGAACATCAAGCTATCGTTTACTAATTTTCTTATCATAAAAATATTTTTATTATGACTTAAAAAAATCTTTGTATATATAAAATTGATTTAGTATATTACAAATTAATAAAAAAATGAACTCATATCAAAACGGAAAGATTTATATAATTGAGTTGATACCATTTCTACCTTATATTGGAAGTACTGTGCAGAAATTAGAATACAGATACAGAAAACATAAACATAATAATAACGATACCTCTTCTAAATGTTTATTTGAAGCAGGTAATCCAGTTATAAGTTTATTAGAAGAATATCCTTCTGATACTAAGAGGGAATTGGATAAGAGAGAACAGTATTGGATAGATCAAATCGAATGTATTAATAAATTTAGGGCATATGTAACCAGAGAAGAGTATATAGAAGAAATGAAACAGTACTATCAGAAAAATAAGGAACAACTTTTAGAAACCCAAAAACAACGTTACGAACAAAACAAGGAACAAATTTTAGAAAAACAAAAAGAATGGTACAACCAAAACAAGGAACAAATTTTAGAAAAAAAAAGATGTAAAACAACTTGTAATAAATGTGGTTCGGTAGTTCAATATAGTATAATGTCTCGACACAAAAGAAGCATCAAGTGTTTGAACTTTGTAAATTAAATTTTTAAAATATTTTTATAAAAAACTTATAAAAATATCTTGTATAAATAAATGACAGATCTACTCTCTCGAGTTACAACTTATTATAGTGGCTTTCAATACAATTCGAAAGCTGACTCCGTCGATTGTTACATTAACAATCAATTGCTTTACCCTCTAGTTCAAAAGGCAGATGATTTTCAGATTGGCTTGAGCAAAATGAAAATCAATTTATCGTCTGTACCAATTGGTGGACAAGCATCAAATATTATACCGCTTAAATCGTGGGAAGTAACAATAAACGAAACTGTAAACGGACAACTTCTTTCTGGCTCTGCATTCGTTCGCCAAATCAATGCAAAACTTGGAAACTTTCTTTTCGATGCATCATCAGAATCAGATGCTCAGCTAAAACAATATTCTTACAATAATGTAACCGGAACAACAACTCTAATAAAAACTCTAACACTCATTCCATATATCGTTCAAATGTTTATTGATGACTATGGTAACATTTACTGCAGTTGTGCTGACAATTTAAATGGTAATGCAAATAAATTCAGAGTTTTTGATACAGAAGGGCAAATACTCATTGATCAAGATTACGATGTGATAAAATGCATTACTATCGATATAAATCAAACTGTGTTTATAGCAACCGATACCAAAGTGGATGTTTATACAAATGTGAATAGTTTAAATAATGTAGCTTTGACATACTCATCTTCAATCACAACGAACTTCGCTGGTCAACCTTTAACTAACATCGCAACCGTAGCGTCTGATGGTTTGGTAATTGTAGGATATAACCAAAATGATATTACGCTTTACAATGACGGACTAGTAGCACAGGCAGATTATCAGGAACCTCTTATCTCTCAAATCGGAAAAGCATCTCAAATAATCTCTTCTGCACGTAGATTCTGTCTTACGGATGATAATATAATAGCAGAGTCATTTGTAGGGGTTGCTTCGGGTGCTTCAACATCTATGGTTAATATGGTTGACAATACAACTTGGGTTACTGGAAGTTGGAATAGTTTAAGCAAGATGGCTCTTATTGTAAATCCTCAAAATCCACACGGAGTAGCCTACGGAATTGGTGATGGTGATCTAGCCACTTATAAGTATCAACCTTGTCTTCCACCAACAGGTTCTCCCTCAAATATTAACGCCCAACAAAATGGAAATTGTGTTGAGTTAAACGGACATCTTATTACGAATGGATATAATTTAAATAACGAGACGCTATATGGTTTAGGATTAGATAATTTAAATACCAATACTTATTTTGAGTTCCAAACAGATTTTTCACCTGATGTTGGAGTTGTAATAGCTCTAAACTTTGATATACAAAATAATAATGGTAAAGTAATTTTCTGTGGAAATGATAATAATATTTATAGAAGTAGCACAGGCCTATTTCCTAAACAGTGTTGGATTGATGGTCCTCTAACGCAAGGGGCTAATTCAACTTTTTATCAGGTAGGTTCAGGGTGGAATACTGGATTACAAACCCAAACAGCATCTCTAATAACTACAGCAGTTAACTCAGGAGCATCACCAGTTAATTGGGGTGCTTATAAAGCAGATGGTTATTGTTACTTGTTAAATACCCAAGGGGTCCCCCCGCCAAGTCCTCCAAGCATCGTTATTAACAAATTAAGTTTACCAGATTATAGTGTTGTTTATTCAGCAGAAATAACCACCCAAGGAAACGCATCTCCTTTCACAAATATTCAAATGACTCCTTTATCTACTGGATATTACGCAATAATGGTTGATTTTCAAGCGGGAGACCAAGTCTTTATTTTTGATGAAGTATTAAACGGAGTAACTCCTGTGTTAATGGCTTCTTTCATTCCACCTGTAAGGATAGCGTATAATGCCCCTATTCAAGCTCGATTTATCGGTTATAGCAATTATCTTGCAATTGTATCAGGAGCTCAAATATTCACTTATGATGTAACTAATCCAGCAGGCCCTACTTTGATAGCCAATATTAATAATCCAATCGGAGCAACCTTAAACCAATACAGTATTACAGCTTGTAACAATTATATTTACACAATTTCTCAGTCAGCAGTAGATGTAGGTGAATATGCTATCTGTCAATTAACACCAAATGGAGGATGGTCTGCAATTACATCGTCTGTTGAAATAGAGCAATATGGTATTACTGCCTTTAATCCCAATCAGCAAAGAAATTCGTTAGCATCAAACGAAATCTTAGACGAAATATCGTTCCTATCCAGAGATAGTTTTATTTTTGTGTATAAAGGTAGTGCTGTTAAAAGTTTAACTTCTATGGTTCAACTACCATTAGGAACCAGTTCGTCTATTGGAAACTTCTTTTATGTCTTTGGAAATATCAATAACTCTTATAGTTTGAACTTAGTAACCACAGACCCACCTGCTACGGCTATCGATTGTGTTGCTTGTAGTAAATCAACTCCTAATACTATTTACGTTATTAAAAACTCAGATAAGCAGGTTTATAAAGCAGTGTATAATTCAGCTACGAATACCTTGGGAAATATAGTTGCTGATATAAATATAACTGGAACGTGGGCGTCTATAAATATAGTTCTAAATCCAGTAGATAATGCTATTGTTTATAATTTTTCCACTACAGACCAAAGTGCACAAGGAACTTATGTTTCTGGGAATAAAGTATTGAGTATCGCTAGAAACGCTGTGACGAATGAATTTCTTGTATCAAAATCAGTTGCTCCTAATCTTATTAGTTTGAACGCTAATAACTTTACACAGAATTTCATAACAACTTTGCCTATCGGTTCTATGTGGTCTAAAAACTCCGATGATTTAGATAGCGGAGCATATCCAGTTTATACTTATGAGCCTATTATCGCTGCTATTAACGCTGCTTTTCTTGAAGCGTATACTCGTCTTCAAAATCTTGGAGGAACATATTCATCTGCTCCTCAAATATCATATGATTATAATCAAGGGTATCTCACTCTCTCTTATCCAGCATTATTAACAGAAATAAATCAAGGCAACTCACTTGTCTTTTCACAAACTCTTCTACAATACGCTTACTTCAACAACTTAAACGGTACTTTAATTTTACCTCTAAATTCTCAGAGTTTAACACAAACCGTAAGGAGTCTAATGCTTTTAAATACACTGAATGCTTTGGTTCTTGTGTCTGATACGATTTTTGTATCCAACAGTTTTCAAGGGAATAACATTCAGAATAGAAATATAGCAACGATAGACATCCCTGTGGACCAATTTTATGCTGGAAACTACGGCCAAATTCTATATTTTCAACCTAGCTTCTATAGACCTTATCGTCTAGCATCGAACGGCCCAATAGTGAACTTGACTTTTCGGTTGAATTATGAAACTTCTGATGGTAATCAATACATCGTTCAACTCCCCCCCAATACATCTTGGACATTTATAACGGCTTTTGTCAAAAAAGATTAACTAAAAAACACTTGCTTATTTTTTTCGATAAAAAAAAAAAATAATCTTCTTCTCTATAATAAAAATGGAAGCTATTACTGAAATCGATCCTACCATCGATCCTCGTATTAATGTCAGTCATGAATATGCTAAGCATGTCGAATTGATCCCAGCCAATGTACAATATAATCTCACTTCGAGTGATGGTTCAACTGGCTTCGAAAGCCAAATCGTCTTTTCTCAAATTATCACCCCGTCAGTCAGTAACACTGTTCTCTCTCGTGATGTCCGTGTATTATACGAACTCGCTGTATCCGCTCCCTCTGCTCAAACTGATCCAAAGTGTATAAAATTACCCCTTGTAAATTACGATGCTCAATATGAGCAGCACGCCTGTCTTACAGCTTTTCCTCTTCAATCTTCTGCCACCACGATTACTGTGCAAATCAATGGGCAATCCACTGGTGTTTCACAGCAGCAAATATTTGGATCTCTTCTCCGGACACTAGATAAGAAGAAATTAATGAATCAGGGAACTGAATGCCCTTCGCTCCCCGACGATAGATCAGTACTAACAAACGATGTTACTCAGGTTGCATATGTCCAGTTTCCACCAGCTTTTGCGGCTGGGCCAGTGCCAATTGTTGATGGTTCTGGGAATGTTCTTACCTACGCTGGGGTAGCCGTTATCATCACTCTATTGGCAGATCCAGCTGCAACAAGAGCTGCATCTCCTTTACCCGTCACATGTAATGGGGTTACTGTTGGACAATTCGTTTATAACTATGCTGATGCTGCATTCCCAGTAAGTAAGCTCGTAAAAGTATCTCTCCCATCTATCCTTAATTGCAATACTGTTTCTAATCAAGTAATGTCAAAGTTTGAAAATTCTTTACATGCTACTCGTGGATCATTCAAACCAATTTCGTACACTGATGATGGTACGACTTCAACTTGGAATTTTATTGTTTCTGAACCGATCGTTGTCTCTCCGTTTACGCCAATGGAGGACAATGACGTTGCAATGGCAAACGTCAACACCATGTCTATCACCTTTACCATGGGAAATCTTTTATCTATGCTTTATTCGAATGTCCCTTTCACTACCCCAAGTCTTCTTATTACGAGCCCTAGGATCCAACTTACATATATGCAGTTGGAAAGCATTAAAATTCCACGTGTTCAAGTGTTGGATTATACAGGTATCAATTATTTTCCGAAATCCTATAATGTCACTATTCCGGCCATTGGTAGCATTGGGGTTTCTAGTGATCAAGTTCGCCTAACAAATCAACCTAGAAAAATCATTTTTGGAGTTCGTGCTCCACTTGCAAGCAGATATCAAACTGCTATGGGTCTGACGAGGTCTGCTACCGATACTTTTATATCTTTGGGCGACCCCAGTACTGGTTCGGGTCAAATGTCTATTCAAATTGGCACGAGGCAGCTCTTTAGTTCCTCGTCTCTAGAATCCTTGTTTCGCATCTCAAAAAAGAACGGCTTGAATTGCACATTTGCCGACTGGCTTTACGGTGGACAATGTCTATTTATTTTTACTCCGGCTGATTTTGGGTTATCGGAGGCTCAAGGTGATGTGTTTCCAGGGCAGCTAGGTACATCTTCAAATAACAATCTCCAAATCAACTTCACTATTAATGCTCAATCATTGGCATATGCTGGTTTACCAACGGGTGCCCAAACTGTCGAGTCTATATTGTTGTAATGTATGAGGGGAGCTGTAACGTGTCGCCATCGGATTGCCTCTTCAATTTGGGTTCTTTATCTCAGAGTCAAGTTGCCAAAGCGCTTTCCACCTTCGAAAAGGTTCCAACCAATGTGGTTTCAAATGAAGTGTCTGGTAAAGGCCTTTTCGGCAATGTCAAGAAAGTCTTTGGCATGGGGGCTAAAGGTTTAATGGCTGCTCACAAAGCTCTTGGATCTGATGTTGGTCAAAAAGTTCTCGGATATCTTGCAGATGGGTCTGGGTTGAAAATGAAAAAGGGAAAGAAAGGAGGGGTATTAAGTTCCGCTTAAATGTTCTTATTTTTTCTTATAAAATTTAAATGAAAAAACAGAATAACATTTTTTTATTTCTTTTGTATAATAAAAAATGGTCATGAAGTACACGGAATTTGTAAAACAGAATTATTCTAAGGTAATGCATTTACCCCCAAAAGATCGCTTCAAGGTTCTCGGACAAATGTGGGCTAAACATAAAAAGGAAATGTAAACTTTCAAAATTTGTTTTATATTATAAGTCATAATATTAAACATCAAACATTAAGCACAGCGCCCTTCTGGTTAAACATAGTATTTTTTCTTTCTCACGATAGGAGCGATGCTTTCACATTCTGAAACACATTCTTCGGAAAAGCCTTCGGAAAAGCCTTCGGAAAAGCCTTCGGAAGAACTTTCATCCTTATCCAAAGGCTTTTCAAAAACTTTCTCAGATTGATCTACTTTTGGTTTCCTTCCGCGTTTACTCTTAGTAGAATTATTGTTTTGGATCATCTGATTAAGGAGTTCAGAATTAGCTTTTTTTGCCTCGTTTTCCCTTGCTTTGCGACGAGCGTATGCTTCACGATTAATTTCTCTCTTTCTTTCTAAAAAAGCTTCGCCTTGTTTTTCCTTATAAATCTTATTGCGTTCATTTTGGTTTTCATTAAACTCTAATCTTTTTTGTTCGTATTCGTCGAAGACAGGATGATACATTTTTTTTAGAGCTTCTCTTTGCTCTAAAAACTTTTTATAAAGCTGTTTGGTAACTAAACTATCGTTCATTTTATATATACCAACAAAAAAATATACTTGTAAAAATTTTAAAATATATTCTATAATAAATATGGAAAGTACAAACAACCAAACGTTTATTGGTTTAGGAAGCAATAAAACTTACATTGGAACTTACGATGCGGTATCTGCCTATGCGTCTGCAAAAATATCTTTGATATCAGATCAAGATTGCGAGATTATAGCATATCAATCCCAGAATAAAAAAAACACATCTTCTACTGTCTATCAAGCATCCGCAACTGTTCAGTCAGAAGAATATTTAACACTAGCAAATCCTTTCGTGTATTTCACAGTTAGAAACAAATCATCTACAGCTCAAACTATTTTAAACTTCACAGTCGTTTATAGTGTGAGCCAAGTATCCGCAGGAGGAGTTGCTAGTAACGTATCAATTACATCTCAAACAGCAGGGCTTGCTTTGAATAGCACACTAAATACAATCGACTCAACACTTAATATGAAAGGATATGCTAATTTTTGGATCAACGCTGTTGTTAGTGCTGGT
>Ga0214921_10010145_pt1 | contig 11722 bp, 8 predicted proteins | sample LL1505_MetaG_FD_177992 | JGI IMG/M metagenome (GOLD analysis project Ga0214921, IMG submission 177992) | Freshwater microbial communities from Lake Lanier, Atlanta, Georgia, United States - LL-1505 | ecosystem: Environmental > Aquatic > Freshwater > Lake | place: USA: Georgia | collected 2015-05-28
GAACATTATTCATATTCAGTAATATCTGATGAAAATGATAAACCAAAAATAAAAGTTAATTATCTTAATGAAGAAAAAACATTTTATGCTGAAGAAATATCTGCAATGATATTACAAAAAATTAAAAATATTGCATCACAATATGTAGGTCATGAAATTAAAAAAGCAGTAATTACTGTTCCTGCATATTTTAATGATGCACAACGTGCTGCAACAAAAGATGCAGGTACAATAGCAGGATTAGAAGTTGTACGTATAATTAATGAACCAACTGCTGCAGCATTAGCATATGGTTTAAATGAAACAAAAACTAAAAATATTCTTGTGTATGATCTTGGTGGTGGTACATTTGATGTAACTATACTTACTATAGATAATGGTATATTTGAAGTTAAATCTACTGCTGGTGATACTCATCTTGGTGGAGAAGATTTTGATTTTTTATTAAAAGAATACATATTTTTAAGTTATGCTGAAAAAAACATATTAAAAACAAAAACTTTAAGTGATAATGATAAAAATGAGTTATGTAATTTATTTAACTTAAAATCTGTTGAAGAATTTAAATTAAAAACATCTATACCAAATTATGATAATACCAAAATAAATGTAAATGTTAAAAAATATATTAATAATTTAGAAAAATTTTATCAATTAAAATCAAATGCAAAATCTATGAGAAAATTATTAACAGCATGTGAAAATGCTAAAAAGACATTATCTAATACTAATATAGCAAATATTAATATAGATAATTTTTGTAATAGTGATGATTTAAATATCTCTATAACACGTAATGTTTTTGAACAAATTTGTAAAGAAAATTTTGATAAAACATTGATACCAATTAAACGAGCATTAACTGATGCAAAATTTAGCGAAAAAGATATAGATGATGTTGTATTGATTGGTGGTTCTACTCGTATTCCTGCTATTAAAGATTTATTAGAACAAAAATTTCCCGGAAAGGTAAAATCAAATATAAATCCGGATGAGGCAGTCGCATATGGTGCTGCTATTCAAGGTGCTATATTATCAAATAAAAAGTGTAGTAATGGTGAATTAGTATTAATTGATGTTACTCCATTAAGTCTTGGTATAGAAACAGCAGGAGGTGTTATGTCAAAAATGATTAAACGAAATCAAACAATACCATGTTCTATTGAGGAAACATTTTCTACATATACTGATAACCAACCAGGTGTTAAAATTAAGATATTTGAAGGAGAACGTGAATTAACAAAAGATAATAATATGTTAGGTATGTTTGAATTAACTGGTATACCACCATTGCCAAAAGGAGTACCGAGAATTAAAGTTATTTTTACTGTAGATGAAAATGGAATTATGAGTGTATCTGCTACTGAAGAATCAACTGGTCAACAAAAAAAAATAATAATTGAAAATAGAAAAGATAGATTAAATTCTGATGATATACAAAAAATGATAAATGATGCACAAAAATATGCAGAACTAGATAAACAAATCAAAGAAAAAATAGAAGCACGTAATTGTTTTGATAATTATATTTCATCGCTAAAACGAACAATTGAAAATACAGAATATAAAGTGAAACTTGGCGAAAAATTCAATGAAATCTATTTGAAATTAATGGAATATGAAAATTGGTTAGAAGAAAGTGAAAATATGAATATTAATACAGAAAATTATAAAAATAAACAAAAAGAATTAGAAGATTATATTTTACCTATTATTAAAACTATTATTTCATAAAAAATAAATAATAATTGTGTATAGACTATATACATTATCTTATAATTGTATTCATAAATTATAGATTTACACCAATATTTTTAAAATTTTTTTTTCTCTTTATGAAATAACATTATTAATTTTTCTTGATAGTTTCGTGGTAATAATTTATTAGAATCAGATTGCAATAAATTTGATATCTTATTATACGGATCTTTTGTTTCATATAAATATACATATTCTAATGGATTTCTTTTTTTTCCTGATATAAAACCGATTGTATTCTCATAATATATTATATGCTCATTATTAATTAATTTTATTAAATCTTCTGGTAATTTATCCTCAACTTCTATATAAGTACAATATATCATATCATATAAATTATGTTTATCTAATCTATTAAATATATCTTGTAATCGTTTATCAGTTTGTGCATAAAATTTTCCAAGATTTATTATATAATCATCTGTTAATATTATAAATTTATTCATATCATCTATATTTTCAATGAAATGTAAATATTCATTCATTATTTTAAGTAATTCAGTTATCATTAATAAACTTGATACTACTGATTTATGTGAATACACTTTTTTATGCATATAATGTCGAGTTGTGAATAAATTTATTATATCTGTATCTATTTTTTTTGGATAACATATAACATTATTTATTATTAATGCATTATCTATTAATCTATTAAAATTAAATGATATGTTTATACCTAACATACGTGAATCTCTTGTTAAATAATCAAATTTATCTACATCTATTGAATTTAAACTGTTTGAAACTATCTGATAAATATATCCTGTATGATTATCTGCTGGATTTATCAGTGTAGTTATAAATTCTAATAGATTTTTTGTAATAATTTCATTTAATATTAAATTATCTTTTATTATTTTTTCTAATAATATACACGAACGTGCCTCGTGATGTATATATTTTTCTTTATTCTCTTGTAGTTTATTTTTAACTAAAAAATAATCATCAAATAAATGTGAAAATGGTCCATGACCTAAATCATGACATAAAGCTGCTATTGCAACTAATTCTATTATAAATTGTGTTAAATAATTTGACGTTATATTATTTATTTCAAAATATTCTTTTAGTTCTTTTATATCTTTTATTATATCTAATTCATATAAACGTGATTTATTTTTTAAACTGTATAACATTTTTTTACATATATGATATGTACCAATACTGTGTTCAAAACGTGTATGAATAGCATTTGGAAAAGCAAAATAACATGTACTTAATTGTTTTAAATAACGTAAACGTTGAAATTCTGGTGTATCTATAATCATCATTGCTAATCGTGATAATGGTATTGAACCATGAATAACATCAGATATAATTTTATAATCAATTAAATAATCATTTATATCCATGAATATATAATATAATATATTTAATTATATTATATACTTATTATAAATCAATTTTTTGTATCGGTTAGAAAAGTAGATATAAATTTATATCTACTTTTCTAAGCTATAAAAATAAAAAAATTTGTAGATTTGTGATGATTATTTTAACGATATCTTTAATTATATTTATTTAATTCCAATATAAATGCTGTTAAATTAATATCACTATCCGTATATTTAGATATATTAAATAGATATCCTGATAATATATATATAACATTCATTTTATATTCCTCATCTATTGAATTATTTGATTTTAAATATTGAAACATTGATGTAAATATATCATTTACACTATAACCAGTTTCTTTTAATTTATATGCTTCTTGTAATGCTAATTTAATTTCTTTTGTTTTAATATAATTAATTATTTTACCTAAAATTTCAGCGGATGGTATGTCACATATCTTTGATATATTATCATTTGATATGTTATTATATCTATCACAAACAAGTTGTAATAAATTTATACCATGACGCATATCACCATTACATAATTCTGCTATTTGTTTTAATCCATCTGTTGTATATATAATTTTATCTGTTTTTTTCTTTATGTTATCATTTTCTATTTTTATTATTCTCTCTAATCGAGATGTCATTGTATCAATCGATAATCGCATAAATCGTATAATCTTACATCTAGATTGAATAGATTCTATAATTTTTGCTGATGTATTACATGTAAATACAAATCGTGTTGTATTATAATATAAATCCATTAAATTAGATATAACTGGTAATACTTTTTCTGTCATATTATCAGATTCATCTAAAATTATTAATTTATGTGATGCATATTTATTTACATCTTCATCTTTATATGGCATTCTATGTTTACAAAAATCACCTATAATACCATTATTTATTGTTTTAATACCACGTTCATCGGATGCATTTAATTCGAGTACAGCATCTTTTATATATGGTCCATATAATTTTCTTGCAATACATAATATTGTTGTAGTTTTACCAATTCCTGGTGTACCTGTAAAAATCATGTTTGGTATATTTTTTGTTTTAATAATATTATTTATTTCTGTTAATATATTATTATCAGCAATAACATCTTCTATTTTAACTGGACGATATTTTTCAATCCATGGTATATTCATAATATTTAAAATAACATATATTTTAAATAGATTATTTATAAAAATAATATCAATTTTTTTATATTATACGTTTTTTAAATCTATTATTCTTATTTATTTTTTTAGGTATTTCTTCAACTTCATTATTTTGTTCTTCATCACTAATATCTTCATCACTATTATTTTTATCATCTTTATTATCTGTATTATTATTTTCGACAATAAATTCAACAGGTTCAGTTATTAAACATTCAGATAATTCTTTTTTATCATCATCTTTACATATTTCATTATCAAAAATATTATATTCTTCAATAATATATTTACATTGTTTATAAAATTGTTTACGTAATCTAGCATGGTTTTTAAATGATGATAAATTATCTGCAAAATCTATTATGAGTGGTCTTAAATCACCATTAGTTAATAATTTTCTCATGGCACGTCCAACAGATTGATTTACATCTTTTTGTGATGTTGCTAATATTACTGTATTTAATCTTTCTATATCAAGCCCTTCACGTGCTAAATCATTTGTTGCAAAAAATATATCTCCTTCTGCTTCTGCTTCTTCACGTTGCCATTGTTTCATAGCACCTATATACATAGTTGTTTTAATCTCATCTTCTAATAATTTACCATCTTTTATATCTGCTTCTATTAATGCATCAACACCGTTTTTCATTTCTGTTAAATGATCAACATATTTACTTAAAATAATAATTTTACGTTCTGGATCTTTTCTTATTTCATTTATTATATTTATTATATGTTTTGTACGTTCTGGTAATGTCGCTAAATTTCCCATCATTTTAATAATATCTGGTTTTCCTCTTTGTTGTCCATATGGTATTATTTTTTCTTTAAATTTTTCATGTGAACTCATATATGTAAATATTTTAGCAACTACTTGATTATTGATTCTTATTTTTTCTCTATATATTGTTTCACCTAAAAACCAATGCATCACTTTAATTAAACCATCATTACGATATGGAGTAGCACTTAATGCTAAAGTATATTTACAACATGTTTTCATTAATGCTTGTGAAAATATTTTTGATGCGCAATGATGTGATTCATCATAAATTACTAATCCAAAATATTTAAATACATCATCATCATAATCTTTCATACTTATACTCTGTATCATACCAACAACTATTTCTTTTTTATCAACATCTATTATTTTTCCTCTAATAGTACCTGCATCTATTTCACAAAATTTTTTAATCTGTTTCTTCCATTGACTTAATAAAAAACTTTTATGTGTTACTACTAATGTTTTTAAACCTAATTTATGTGCAATGTAAATTGCCATTAATGTTTTACCTCGACCACATGGTACACTTAATAAACCTCCTCCTTTTTCATTCATATGATTTAATATTTTATCAACAATTGGTATTTGATAATCACGTAATTGACCATTAAAATTTATATTTGCTTTATTTGGTTGTATTTTAAAATCTATATTACCAAATTTTTGTATTCCATAATATTTTGGTACTATTATATATTTTTTTGTGGTCTGATATAATTTATAACTAATATCATTATTTTGTGTATTACCAAATTCTATTATTTTTGGTTTTACTTTTAATTCTTTTTTAATATTTTTTATTTCTGTTTCAGATAAAGAAGATTTTTTAATATAATAACCTTTATATTTTAAACATTTCATAGTGTATAATTATAATATAATATAACTTAGTTTTTAAAATAATATAGTTGATTAATTAATTATAAAAATTTCATTTTTCATTTTTTATTCTATAATAATATATATATATAATATGAGTTTATTAATGTCATCATCCTCATCGTCATCCTCGTCATCATCTGCTATGAATAATGCAAGACATGCATTATCAGAAAGTGGTAAAAAAGTTGATAATGTTATGTCTGTTCTCAAAAAAAATAAATATGTGTTTGCTACTTTATTAGTTGTTCTTATAATGTATGCACCATCCGCTGCACCAAAATTAAGCAAAAGTTTAGAAGGATTATTAAGAAATTATTTTGTTAAATTTGTATATATCTTTGTACTTACTTATTTACTTACAAATAGTGTTAATGTATCATTATGTGTATCTTTAGTTGTAACAATAGGTGCATTAGTATTAAAAAAATTAGAAAGTGAAAACTTTAATAGTGGAGTATCTAAACAAGCAGAAGAAGTTGTTAAAAAAGTTGAAACAAATGTTATTGATGTATTACCACCACAAACATTAAAATGTACTGAAGCATCATGTGATGATGCTAAAAAAGTAATGTCTCCATCTTGCCAAAAAGAATTAATGGAACAAAATGATATGACTGGTTATATTTGTAATAATAAACCAACATTACAACCAACTTTAAATCAACCAGATATTGATGGTTATGTAGAAACAGCTCATCATCGTATTGATAGAAACATCAATATTTCTAATGTTGGTCCTGCTGCTGCAAATGAATATACAACAAATAATTTAGGTGATGAAAATGAAACTGTTCAATATGACAAATGTTAAATAAAATAATTTTTAATATATATTAATTTTTTATAGTTTATTAATTTTTTTTAATTTTCTCGATTATGATTCATATAATTACTTCTACTTCTATTTGTCAATCCATTCATATGTTTTATATAGACCAATCATTTTGTCATATATATAATTTACTTCTTTCCATGATTGTCCGTTTACATGATATAATTTATAAATACCATGTCTTAATCCATTTATATAATTTACTTCACACAATAATTGTCCATTTCGATGATATGATTTATAAATACCATTTATTTTATCATCAACATAATTTATTTCTTCATATAATTGTCCCAGAGAATTTGTTGAAGACAAATTCTCATGATTGGAGTTAACATTTGTTAACTCCCGACCATTATTATGATATGATTTATAAATACCATGTCTTAAACCTTCAATATATTTTACTTCTACATATAATTGTCCATTATCATGATATGATTTATAAATACCATTCATTTTATCATTAATATAATTTACTTCTTTTTTTATGTGTCCATTTTTATAATATTCTTTATAAACACCTTCTTTTTTTCCTGCATTTACAAATACTTCACTACGTAATTCACCAAAATCATAATAGGTTCTATGAACACCAACAAAATTAGGATCTATATCATTATTCATTTTTATTTATTTTATTAACATTTATATTATAAATAAAATATTTATCAATTTTTTGGTATATCATCAATATAATTTCTTTCTACCTCTAATTGTCCATTTCGATGATATGATTTATAAATACCATTCATTTTATTATCAATATAATTTACTTTTACATGTAATTGTCCATTACGCCAATATGATTTATAAATACCTTCTTTTTTTCCTGCATTTACAAATACTTCACTACGTAATTCACCAGAATCATAATAGATTCTATGAACACCAACAAAATTAGGATCTATATCATTATTCATTTTTATTTATTTTATTAACATTTATATTATAAATAAAATATTTATCAATTTTTTGGTATATCACCAATATAATTTACTTATTTTGTTTTTTTACCATCAATATAATTTACTTCTTCCTATATCTGTCCAATAAAATAATTTTAATACATATTAATTTTTTATAGTTTATTAATTTTTTATAGTTTATTATATTATATAAACAAATGAAAAGTTATAATTTTTTAATTATAATAATTGTATTATTTTTAATATTTGCTTTTACATTATCATCCAAAATAAATAATGAGAATTTCTCTAATTCTACATGTGTATGTTCAAATAAACAAAATATTAAATCGGGTGTACGTACATCATGTGGATCTTATAAAATGTCTGATATTTATGCAAAATATGTTGATAATAATATAGTTATTCCACAGAGATATCTAGATGGTCAATCTGATAATATACTTGGTTATGATAAATATACACCAGAATATAAAGCACCTATTTATGACATTGGTGAAATAAATCTTTTTAATAATCCTAGAACACCACATGGTTACAATTCATCTGGAGATATAAATAACAATGATTATAATAGAAATGTTAAACCATAATAATATATTATTTTATTTATAGTTATAGTATATTTCTTTATTTTTTTTTAATTCTAATTAATTAATATAATGACTGATAATTCTAAAGAAATGGATGATTTTAAAAATAATGAATATAATAAACATTGTAAACAATATTCATTTGTTCCTTTCATATATGATAAAGTTGATAGAATTGTTGTATTTGGTGATATTCATGGTGATTATAAAATGACAATAAAATTATTAGAAATGTCAGGAGTTGCAAAAATTAAAAATAAAAAAAAATTATCACGTAGTAAAAATAAAAAAGGGGGTAGTAAAAAAAAGAAACATAATCATAGTGGAGGTAGTGAAAATGATTGTAGTTTATGCAATGATGATAATAAAGATGATAATTATGAATATGAAATGGAATGGACTGGTGGTAAAACACATGTGGTTCAAGTAGGTGACCAAATTGATAGATGTCGTCCATATGATGGTAAAACATGTGATAATCCAAAAACTATTAAATTAGAAGATGATGAAGACTCTGATGTTATTATATTAAAATTATTTACAAATTTACACGAACAGGCTCAAAAAGTTGGCGGTGCTGTTATATCATTACTTGGTAATCACGAATTAATGAATGCACAAGGTGAAGTACAATATGTATCTTTTAGAGGATTAAATGATTTTATGAAAAAATATACAAAGAATGGTTTTAATACTGATAAATTAACTGATCCAATTGAAGTTCGTAAACATGCATTTCAACCAGGTAATGAATATGGAAAATTTCTAGGATGTACACGTGTTGCAACTGTTATAATTGGTTCTAATTTATTTGTTCATGCTGGTATTATTGATAAATTAATTGAAGAATTTAATTTTACTGGTTATAAAGATATAATTAATGTTAATATATTAATTAAAAAATGGTTATTAGGTTTAGTTCAAACTAATGTTATATCTAGTTATATACGACCCGGAGAATCAATGTTTTGGACACGAATATTAGGTGCAATTGAACCACATAAAGATATGTCATATGACCAATGTAGTGATAATATGACTCAAGTATTAAGATTTTTTCATGTAAATCATATGATAATCGCACATACACCGATGTCATTTTTACATAATTCAAATATTAACGGAACATGTGGAAATAAATTATGGCGTGTTGATGTTGGTTCAAGTTGTGCTTTTGATAATGTTGATACACATCTCAAAAATTTTGGAGTACCGCATCCTAATCGCAAATATCAATATCTTGAAATATTAAATGATACTGAATTTAATGTGTATGATGAAAACGGGCTTATAAAATAAGCCAGTTTTCATTCTAGGTCTTTTTATAAATTAATTAAATTTATAAAAAAGCGTACGATGAAAACGGGCTTATATTTATAAAATTATTATATTAAATATTGTTTATATTTATTATCATTTATAAAATCTTCCCATTTTTTACGTATATTTAAATCTTTCATTATTGTTTCTTGTTTATTATAATTTTTTTGTTGCCTCAATAGCCAACTATACATATATTTAATATCTTTATTTTCATCTGAAGATAATGGTTTTTTATTATTTTCATCCATATATTTTTTTACATTATTTAACGTATTTTTCCATATTTCTTCATTTGATAAGAAATATTTTTTATATCTATCATCGTTAATAAATTCTGTCCATCTATTACGCCAAATTATATTTTTCATAATATCTGAACAATTTCTACAATTAATTTGTTGTGTATTTATCCATAACCCTAATTGTTTTATTTCTTTATTTTTATCACAATTTGATGGTTTTTTATTATTTTCTTCAAAATATTTTTTTACATTATTAAATTTGATTTCCCAGATTTGTTCATTAGATAAGAAATATTTTTTATATTTTTCACTTTGAATAAAATTTATCCATTTTTTACGCATATGTTCATGTACCATAATATAATTTTTATTCTTATAACTTTTTTGCTGTGTAGATAACCATTGTCCTAAACGTTTTTCATTATTATTTTTATTATTACATATTCGTTCTTTATACATTTTTGGTTTTTTATTATTTGTATCCATATACATTTTAACCTCATTTAATGCATAATCCCATGCATCTTCATTTGATAGAAAATGTTTTCTATATTTATCATCATTCATAAATTTTTCCCATATTTTATATATTTCCGCATTTAACATATTATATTGTTTATTTTGGTAATTCTGATATTGATGTGTTAACCATTTTCCCATAAGATAAATATTTCTATTTTTATTAGCAGCCGATGGTCTTTTTCCATGTTCATCCATATATTGTATAACTTCTTTTAATCGTTTTTCAAATATTTCAACACTATTCTGTAATACACCCATTTTATCATATATTAATTCATATCGTATTTCAATATCATCATCATTGTCATCATTATTTTTTTGTTCATCTCCTACAACAATATTTATATATCCTCCTAATTTTTTATTTATATAACTTTTTCGAATTCTACTATCATTACGTGCCATAGTTTTCAAAAATATATTAATATTATCTTCATCTGATTTACTTGAAAATGGTAATATAATATTTGCAATAGTTTTATTTTCATGTAATCGTAATGCACGACCAATAATTTGTATCAGAGTTGTTTTTGAACTTGGCATGTGCATAAAACATATTCCTTTTGTTATAGGAGCATCAAAACCCTCAACTAAAATTTTTACATTTACCAAAAAAGGTATATTACCAGATTTGTATTTGTCAATTATTTTATTTCTTTCTGATTTTTTAGTTTCACAATCAATATATGATGAACAATTTTTTTGTATACTATTCATCATATTATTTATTTGCAATCCTTCTTTTTGTGAATTACAATAAATTATTATATTTTGATAATTTTTTATGATATATTCGCATATATTTTTATTTGAAGGATCATCTGTAAATATAGGTATTGTAATAATATAATCTGATAGATATTTATTGTCTATCATTTCTCTTAAATCTTTTGTATAATAATCAAATCCATTTAATTTATCAATTGTTGCCGATAAATATATATTATTTTTATATTTTTGATATGATTTAATTATTTTCAAATATTTTTTATAATCACTATTATCAGTGCTATCATCATTATCACTATCACTATCACCATTATCACTATCACTATTATCATTATCACTATCACTATCACCATTATCACTATCACTATCACCATTATCACTATCACAATTATCACTATCACTATTATCACTGTCACTATTATCACTGTCACTATTATCACTATTATCACTATTATCACTATTATCACTATTATCACTATTATCACAATCACTATTATCACTTATATTATTACTATTGTTATCTATCTTATAAATTTCAGGAGTTACTATATGATGTGCTTCATCAATTATAATATAATCAAATTTATCAACATAATTA
>Ga0214921_10010146_pt1 | contig 11721 bp, 15 predicted proteins | sample LL1505_MetaG_FD_177992 | JGI IMG/M metagenome (GOLD analysis project Ga0214921, IMG submission 177992) | Freshwater microbial communities from Lake Lanier, Atlanta, Georgia, United States - LL-1505 | ecosystem: Environmental > Aquatic > Freshwater > Lake | place: USA: Georgia | collected...
CCATGCCGTTCTGAGCATTTGGCCGGGGTGGGCAATCCCCACCTCGGCCAGAAATACCCCCCATGGAAATCCTATCAATCGTAATTAAAATAATGTTACCGCTGCTAGCCGTAGCGCTGGGCCTGCAACTCATGCCCGCAATCGGAAGGTGGAACTGATGGCTCCGATCATCGTCACCGCAAAAACGGAGTCGGCTCACTACTACCTAAAGTCAGGTGAGTCGTGCCACGGCGATCTGCGATCCGCCCGCAAGGTAGGGGCGTTTCCGTCGGTAACTACAATCCTCGGAGCGGCTGGCCCTAGTAAACAGGGGCTAATGAATTGGAAAGAAGAGCAGGCGATTCTATCCGCTTTGTCGCTACCACGGAACGATGGCGAGGCCGACGGCGACTTTGCCAAACGAGTCGTATTGGACAGCAGAAAGGAAGTGGAGGCCGCTGCTGCCCGCGGTACTCACATTCATTCCTTGGCTGAAATGATAATCAATCGGCAAGAGCCGGGTGAACTGGTTAAAGGCTACGAGGAGCATTATGCGGGCCTAAAGGAATGGCGCGAGTGCTGCGTGACTAAAGTGCATGAAAGCGAGTCTGTCCTAGTCAATGAGGCGGAAGGATACGCAGGCAGAGTGGATTTGATCGCCGACATCCACGGAAAGATTGAAGTGGTTGATTTTAAAACACGCAAATTTAAGACGGATGCAAAAGGCGTCTCTAAAGCAACCGGGTATGAAACTGATATTTTGCAACTTAGTGCATACGCGTACGCATTCACGGACGAGGGGATGGCTTGCCGCAACATTCTGATCGATCCAGTCACCGGCCAGCTGCAAGAGATCCGCTACACCGCCGAGCAAGTTGCCCAGGCGTTTGAGGCGTTTACGTCGATCTGCAAAGTGTGGCGCTGGCTGAAAAAGTACGACCCGCGGGAGGTGCAGAATGATTGAAGTGCTGCCAGACGAAACCACCCACGACCAGTTGCTCAACCGCGTGCGATCGCTGGCCCGTGAGCTGGCAGAGGCGAAGGCTGCGCTGGCGGCCAGCGAGGCACGCGAGAACGATCTGATCGATCGAATAAGGAGCGGGCTATGAGGATGCTGCTTTCGTTCATCGCTCTATTGGGATTCACAACCACAAAGCTGGGCAACGCACTCATCGACTTGCGCCCAATCGCTAAGAAGATCGACGTGAAGAAGATTAAGGTGCGCATCACCGGCTACTGGCCGGGTGAGGACGAGTGGAGCAGCCGCTATCAATCGAGCACTGGGACACGCTTGCGTGCTGGCCGTCACTGCGCCGTTGATCCAGACATCATTCCGCTGTGGTCAAAGATACGCGTGATGGGCGGAAAGCGTGAATGGGTGGCCGTAGATACCGGCACAGCCGTCAAGAGCAAGAAGGCGAGCGGTGGGAAGTTGCCGGTGATCGACGTGTTTGCTGCGAGTGAAAAGCAGTTCAATGCAATGAGGTTGCCGAAGGTGGCGATGGTGGAGGTGATGAAGTGAGCACACGAGCTGCCAGACTTGCATCAAAACGCAATCGCGCTGCTGGCCTTGGCGATACCCGGCCGACGTTCCGCCGATTAGGCGTGATCGTTGGAATGTTGCGCCGGGATCTGACGCTGCCTAGCTGTGCCAGGTTGGGCGTAAAGCTCGAATGTAGCTACAAGACTATACAGCGGGACATTGATCTGCTGCGTGACTTCTTTGGCTATCCGCTTGAATACGATCGCAATAAGTACGTCTACAAACTGGCTGGGCCGCTGCCGAAGGCGGTGCTGTGAGTTTGCAGGATCTGCTCATCATGTTCTCCGCCCGCGTAATCGGCACCTACACGCCGGAGCAGTACGCCGACTGTGTGCGAGAGGCCCGCGCCAATCGCATGCGCTGGGGAATGGGGCAGTGGTGAGCGTTAAGCGTTTAACCTGGCAAATCGAAATCCTCGAGCGGGCAAAGAAAAGCCTGATCGACGGCCGCTTAGTCATAGCACGCAGTCGGCTGGATATGGCGCTGCATATTGCCAAGGAGCTGCTGAAACGGGCGCAGACGTACCAGAAGCGGGATTTGGAGAAGAAAAAATGAGGGCGTTGTCGTGGCTTCTATACTGGTTAGGAGATCTGGTTAGCAGGACTTTGTGCCGCTGGGGCTTGGCCGGATCACTTTATCAGAAACTGATGCTCTGGTCGGTCGAGTGCGACAAGGATTTTAATGTTTGGAAAGAAGTCAAACCCCGCAAAAGGAGAAAACGCAAATGAAAGATCTGGGTAAAATTACTTTTGGCAAAGCACGGCCCGCACCTAAGCAGGTTCTGGTCGACGTAACCTATGACGCCAAGACGGCAAAGGCTTTGCACGCATTTGGGCTAAAGCAGTTAAAGAAAGATGAAGAGGCAGTGATTGAGTATGTGATTAAAAAAGCGTTGAAAGGGTTTGCAAAAAAATGATCGCACTGCCCCCAGCTACCGAGGCCGTTTACCACAACGGTGCGCCGGAAGGTGAACGCAACACGCAGTTATTCCGCATGGCGTTGCAATTCCGTGACCAAGGCTTGTCGCAGTTTGATGCGGAGTCAGAGGCCGAGATCTGGGGCTTTAAGAATGGGCTAACGCAGAACGAATGCGTGGCAGCAGTAAAATCCGCTTACAGCAAGCCAGCCAGGGAGCCGTGGAGGCCGAAGGCGAAGTATGGCTATCAGAACGGGGCAATCGTGAGGGAGGATTTGCCGGTGCCACCGATGCCGATCAGCGTGGAAAGTGGGCCGGTTGATAAGTTTCTGACTACCTGTTTCGACGTGGGCGATTTCATAAATATCACAAGATCGATTAAAGATGGCGATAGGGAAAGACCCGACGGTGCAGGCGAGACGCGAAGCCGAGAGGAATGGCTAGAGCTGTTTAAGGGCGACGGATTAAAGGAGTGGCAGGGCGATGCAGTTGGAGTCTACGTCTCCATTAACGCTAACAACGGCAAGAACCGCAAAGCCGAATCAATCACCAAGTTTCGCCATTGCCTGATTGAGTTTGATGAAAGCACTTTGCAGGAGCAGTGGGCGATTATTAAGCGCAGCGGTTTGCCTACGTCATCCATCATTAAGAGCGGGGCACGCAGTCTACACGCTTGGGTGGAGATTCGGGCTGCCAATGCCAAGGAGTTTGCTCAGCGTGTAGATTTTATTTACAAGCACTTGGAGCACAGCAAACCCGATCCAGCAAACAAGGACGCAGGCAGGCTGTCGCGGTTGCCAGGCGCTATGCGTACGGCCACAGGTAATCAGCAAGAGTTAGTCGAATGTGGCGCACCGACGCTAACTTACATGGAGTGGCAGGAGCGTACGATTTACGGTGATATTCCTGAGCCGTACAGCTGGGAGCAGTTGGTAAATTTTAAGGAGGATGCCGACATAACGCAACTGCTAGGCAGGCGTTGGATATGCCGTGGCGGATCGGCCCTGTGGGTGGGGAGCAGTGGGCTGGGCAAGAGCGTGCTTTGCTTACAGGCAGCAATCACATGGGCGGCTGGGCGTGATCTATTTGGCATATCGCCACACGGCAAGCCGTTAAAGTCGCTGATCGTCCAAGCCGAGAACGATGAAGGCGATGTGGCGGAGGCATTGCAGGGCATTTTAAGGGCGCTGGATCTGACCGCAGAGGAGCTGGAGCGTGTGAAGCAGAACATTGTGATCGTGCGTGATTGTACGTCCACGGGTGAGCGCTTTGTCGATAGGATGCGTCGTTTAGGTGATAAGCATAAGCCTGATTTAGCTTGGGTAGATCCGTTGCTGGCGTTTATCGGTGGCGACTTATCCAGCCAAGAGACTGCCGGTGGCTTTTTGCGTAATTTGCTAAACCCGCTCGCGTTATCAGGAGGATGGGCGTGGATGTTGATGCACCATACTCCAAAGCCAACACGCGACGGCAGCGGTTACCAAGGACACGACAAGGCGTATAGCGGATTTGGTTCAAGCGAGCTGACGAATTGGGCAAGAGCCGTTTTAATGCTGTCGCCTTGTGGCCAGGATGAGCAAGGCACGTACACATATAAGCTTGAAGTAACCAAGCGCGGAAAGCGGTCTGGCTTGCGTCCTGGCGTTACTGCGAGCGATTTTATAGCCAGCAAGACGCAGCCTTTAGTCCACCTAAAGCATGCCGATAGGGGGATGGCGTGGATTGAGGTAGGGGCGCCTGAAAAATCAGTCGGCCGGAAGGCTATGTTGATCGATTGGGGCAAGCTACCCGAAGGGGCTAAATACAGCCAAGTGGTCGGATTTGTACAACAGGCCACTAGCTTGCAGGAACGGCAAGCAAAGGCCCGTGTGAAGCAAGCTAAAGAGGACGGATTGATCGAAGAAACTGAGGCTGGTTTATTCAGCAAAAAGGTGACAAATGAGCCATTTTAACGTTAGTGCAGTAACCCTTATTGCACTAGTGCAGTATTGCGGAGCATGTAGGTGCAGTAATAAAGGCCCTTTAGGGCCTATTATTGCACTAATGCATTACACCATTTCCATTACTGCACTAACGACTGCACTAGCGAGGTTAATTTAATATGATAGATCAGGAAGCAATCGAACGAATCCCAGCGGTTATTCCGCATCCAGCAAGCATGATGGACAGCTTGCAAGACTTGGTCTTTGAGTCATGCGATGATTTAAAGATTACGGTCACTACATCAACGGTTGCGACTATCACCAAAGTGATAGAGCACTTGATGGATAAGTCTGCAGATCACCCGGCTATGGCTAACCGAACGGACACGCTGGGGCATGCGGTCTTGAACATATCTCTGAACCGTTCGCCTGAATCTATGACGGCCGTGGCCAAGCGTTACGGCATCACTAAGCAGGCGATCAGCAAGAAAGTAACAGAAGTCTATGATCGGTTGGGTATCCGAGCACGATCGCAGAAAAGCGAGAAGGCCCGCGAATCCTACCGCAAACGGGCATACCGCGTCCACGCCAAGCGGCGGCGTGAAGCGCCTAAATTTAATATGGCCGCATTAAAGAAAGGTATTAAGAAATGAAACTACTATCTGTAATAAACAAACTAAACGAAACGCGGGACAAGGCGATTGAGCTAGTAGGCAGGACGATCGCACTGGCATCAGATGCAGGCGAGATCATTGCCGTGGCACGCACTGAAGGTAAGGACGTGCAGGCGATATGTGAGGAGGCAGGGATTACTGAGGAGGTTGGCAAGCGATACGAGAAAGTTGCAGCCACTCAGAAGCGACTAAGCAGTGGAGATGCAGATCCATGCCTTATGCGTCAGACTTATCTGCGCATCGGCATATTGCCCGACCCCATCACCATCAGCGAACCAAGCGAACCCAAGCACTTCTTGTTTCCTATTATGAAAGCAAGGCAGTGGCTTGCGTCGAGAGGCGCAAAGTTTATCGCTCAAGACAAGGCGCTCAGGGAGCAATTTCTTGCCGAAGCCGAGCCGATCGTGAAGGCTTACAACGACCTGAGGGGGGCGGCTTAGGTAGGCCAGCTTGCGTAAGTGCCTAAGGAATCTTTTAATTTTTTGCAATCTGTCGCGATGGCAAAGACTACCGATGATTTTTTGAGTAAAACGCAAAAACGTTGAATGACCTATGGGACGCCGACCAAACACCGCAATCCTTGCTCAAGCCGCCGCTACTGGCGTCGGTTTAAGGCAAGCGCGGCGCCAGCTTGAAAAAAAGCAAGGCGTGCCCAACGCAAAACCGATGAAGCCTATCGCCGGGATAGGATTAGACGGCGAGATTGATCGACTAGAATCCTTGGCCGCCACCTTGGGCGAGGCAGCCAAGGAGGCCAGCGGCTCAGAGCGGTCGTCACTGATAGGTGATTACACCCGCGTTGTGGAGGCACTGCGAAAAATGAAGGGCGACCGGCCAGACATTAACGAGGCAGAGGGCAAGATGGTGCCAATCGACGAGGCAGACAAGATACTGGCACGCCGGACTAACGCACTAATCCCGCTACTGCTTGGCATGCCCAAACGCCTAGCGCCTATCTGCGCTCACCGGCCAGCTGCTGAGATCCAGAAAGAAGTGGAGAACGAGGTGGGGCAAGTAATGCGACAAGTGCAGGCCGCGCTGTGAAGGCAGCTGAACAGTTACTTAAACGCGAGCGCGATCGCTGGAACTTTGAGCCACCGCCCAGCGTGATCGAGTGGGCCGAAAAAAACATCCAGCTAGATAGTAGGATAACCGCTCGCCCAGGTCTTTACTCAACCAAATACACGCCTTACGTGGCAGGCGTATTGGAAGCGTTGGCCGATCCGGGCGTTCATACCGTTAGCCTTTGCTGGGGATCGCAGACAGGCAAGACGCTGACTTTAGCGATCTGGCTGGCATACCGAATCGCTAACGATCCAGCGCCAGCACTGCTCGTAATGCCTAACGCGGATCTAGCTAGGAGCTACAGCGAAACGCGACTCACTCCGATTTTTGAGAAGTGCAAGCCGGTGCGGGCGCTATTCCCGTACGACAGCGACGATTTTAAAATCCTAGAGATGCAGTTTACCAGCATGACTCTCAGCCTAGTCGGATCAAATAGCCCGGCAAACATCAGCTCGCGCCCGATCTGCATTGCGGTACTGGACGAGCTGGATAAGTTTGCGCCACCGACCGAACGCGAAGCGGCCGCCTACAATCTGGCGCTAGAACGCACAAAGGCTTTCCCCAACCGCAAGCACGTACTGACTAGCACGCCGACGTTAAGCACCGGCGATATATGGCAGAACTATCAGGCAGGAACGCAGGAAACTTTTCACGTGCCCTGCCACGCTTGCGGTGAAATGCAGGCGATGGAGTTTGGACAAGTGCGTTGGGCAGATAGCGCACGCAATCCTGACGGCAAATGGGACTTACAGAAAGTGGGGGAGACGGCTGCCTACCATTGCACCAAGTGTAATGAGCCGTGGACTGAGGGCCACAGGCGCACGGCCGTAGAACAGGGCAAGTGGGTGGCAGCTAATCCCAACGCAGAACGCGGAAGGCGCAGTATGCGACTGCCTAGCTGGTACTCGCCGACCGTAACTTTCGCCGACTGCGCCAAACAGTTCCTAACTCAAAAACATTATCTGCACGGCTTGCAAGGATTTGTGAACGGATGGAGTGCGATGCCGTGGGAGGATCAGTTTGATGACGATAAAACAATCGACATTCCCGCCGGCGCATTTGCAAAAAAGCAGGATTGGGAAACGGAACATATTAAACTGGCGGCCATAGATAGACAGATCGACGAGTATTGGTTTGTAGTAAGGGCGTTCGCTAGAGATGGAACAAGCAGGCTGATTGACGAAGGCCGAGCGAGAACGATCGAGGACGTGTCGCAACATTTACACACGCTAGGCGTTCAACCAAAGCACACCGCGATGGATAGCGGATATGAGACGCAAGACTCCTACCGAATCTGCGCCCGCTACAAGTGGACTGCATTGAAGGGCGAAGAACGTCCAGCCTACTGGATTGAAACGCCACGCGGGCGGATGAAATCGGTACATTCCGCTGAACAGCCCACTGACGCGGGCTGTATGCTTTTGCTTCTAAGCTCGCCGGCCTGTCAGGACTTGCTGGCATGGTTGCGACGAGGGCAGGGGCCACGCTGGGAAATTGCCCATGACGTAAGCCCGGACTACCGCGAGCACATGAGCAGTCACAAAAAGGTGCATCGGATTAACCGCAAGACGGGCCGCGATCACTACGAATGGATACGAATTAAAAGCAGGCAGGATCACTTATACGATTGCGAAACTTATCTGGCTGGCTTTGCTGTGTACGGAAAAGTGATTAGGCCGACCGCTTCACTAGACGAGGAATCGTTGACACCTGTGGCGACGTGATGGCTATTTCCCGCAGACTCACGCGGGCCGTTGCTGTAAACTACCTGGCTCAAGCCTCTGGAGTTACCGCAAGCGCCCTAGTCCAACTCGCTACTGACCGCAATGCGGCAATGACGGGCGCAGCATCAGGCCGTGCGCTGGTAGGATCTTCAGCGGGCGGGCAATCGGCCAGCTTCCAGATCGATCTTAAACCGACAGAACGGGTTGAGCTATTTCAGGCCGCAATCGATTACCTAAATGGCGTACAGGTCACACGCACCAGCGCTTCATTTTCTTACATTCTGGATAGCTGATTATGGCACAGAAACTTTCACTCGTGGCTCGGATGGGCGCAGGCATCAAAGCGTTTGGCGCTGGATTCGGTGCAGGCATCAGCACGTTCCAACCCTACGAGGGCGCAGGCTTTTCCCGTAAGCGCCCCGTCATCTATGGGGCACACGCCCGCGATTCACGGCTAGATCTAAACGAAGCCACGCGGGTAGAACTGCTCAAGCTCGCCCGTCACATGTACCGCAACGTGGGGCTGATCAAAGGCGCGGTGGATTCCATTGCTACCTATTCAATTGGCCCAGGACTCCGACCGCAGTATCGCGGGGCAGACCAAGACTTTGGCAGACTGTGCGAGGAATACTGGCGGGACGTGGTGGTGCCGTCGCCAGAGGTTACTGGCCGGATGACCTGGACGGATATGCTGCTGGCGCTATCGCGATCGATCGACGTGGACGGTGACGTGTTTGTGATCATGACGGAAAAAGGGAAGCTGCAAATTGTGGAAGGCCACCGCGTTTGCGAAGGTGAGGATTATGGAACATCGGATGGCGTGTTCCTCGGTAAACTCGGCGAACCTACGGGATACCTAGTTCAAACTGGCGAGCTATATCGCAAGCTGGGCGCAGATACCGTGATTCACTTAATGGAGTTGGAAAGGCCCGATCAGATTCGCGGAGGATCTTCACTAGCTCGAGCATTAAACCACGTCCGCGATTTAAAAATGCTTGGCGAGTTTGAGAAGGACGCATTGAAATTGCAGGGATCGATTGCCGCCGTGATCACCACCGACCAAGGCGACGAGCTGGCCGGGCAGGGCGGATTCTTTGGAACAGTGCAAGCGCAGGATAGCGGAGAAAGCACCATCGCCCGCGAGGAGATCACGTCGTCTGCGACCATCCCACGCCTTTCACCTGGCGAAAAAATTGAGATGATTGGACCAAACAGGCCGCACGCTGGATTTGAACCGTTCGCCAAATTCCTCATTCGTGACGTGGCGATGGGGTTAGGTTTGCCTGTTGAGTTTGTCTACGACCCAGCAAGCGTCGGCGGGGCAGGCATGCGGTTTATTGTAGCCAAGGCACAGCGCAGATTTGAACAACGGCAACGCTTGCTGATCGATAGATTTTGCACCCGCGCATGGCGTTACTTCATTGGTGGCGCGATTGCAAATGGGGATCTGCCGGCCGTCGAAGATTACGCCAAGGTTACGTGGCAGACACCCAAGTCGCTGACTGTGGACGCTGGGCGCGAGGCAATGCAGGCACGCGAGGATTACAAGGCTGGGCTGTCCAGCTTGCAGGATTACTTTGGCGAGCTCGGTCAGGATTGGGAAGAGCAAGTCAGACAGATTGCAAAAGAAAGGGAATTTATCGCATCGATCGGAACAGTCACCCCGCAGACCGATGTGGCGGCCCCGGTGGAGGTAGTCAAAGAAGCACCCGCAATCGACGAGCCCACGCCCGTTAATCCTGAGAAAGATCCGAACGCAGGGCCAGACGCAGAGCTGGCGGCAAAGCCTGAAGAAGCTATTAAGTCAGAATCCTTTATTATGAAGGACGATCCAGACTTTAACCTTTCCTCTAAAGAGCTGGATATGGTTGCCAAGGCCGTAGGATTAAAAGATAAGAAACCACGAACTACCCGTAAAAAGTAGTTGTACGCACACCCTCCGCCCATACCATTAGGGCGTGGGAAGTAATCCGCCAGATTCGGCCACGGTTTACTATGATGACGGAACAATTACCGTCAGCGGCAAGATGATTACTTTAGGCTCGCCATACAACCAAACCTATAACTTGGCCACCATTGTGGGCGTTGCTCATGGCAAGGATAATAGTGGAAAATCCGTAAAAGTATTTTGGATCATTCTTGCTGTATTTGGAGTTTTCTTCGGATTATCGGATTGGCGAAATAGCATAATTCTGGGCAGTACGATTATTGCTGGATCAGTTGCTATTCTTGCAAAAATGATACAAGGGCTTGAACGATCTTACGTTGAGTTAAAGTTTGGCGGCCTGAATAACCAAATGCTTTTTATGAAAAGAATGGAACAAGCCGAGCATCTTGCCGCTTCCATTAACATGGCTATCCAAGACATGCACACGCCACCCGAGCCTGGGCAACCCGTCCAATCCGCACCCATTTTTCCAAGTCCCGTCTTTAGCCGAAACTGATTTGACACCTGTTGGCCAGCATGGCCAACAAACTCTCTAACGTATCCATCTTAACGGTAGGCGAAGCCAAGGGGCACAACCTACTGATCGATCAAACTTCACTCGAACAAGCGCTGGCCGTGGCGCTGACCATGAAGCGCATCAAAGTGACCATGGGCCACGGTGCGGAAGTCTCTGGAATCCTTGGCTATATCGATGGATTTAAGATCGAAGGCGATCGCCTCATGGGCGACCTCACTTTGTTCAACACGAACGAAGCGCAATTTGTTCAGCATCTAGCCAACGTATTGCCGGAAGGATTCGGTCTGTCCCTTACCTTCAGCGGAGTACCAGAACAAGTAGCAGGCGATCGTTTCGCTAGGGTAACTGAAATTTACGATATCAGCGTTGTCAGCACCCCAGCCGCAAACCCCGCTGGCATGTTTTCCGCCTTCACGGCAGTTGACATGAAAAAACTTCAAATGAACGAAGCACCTGTCGAAGTCAAAAAAGAGCTGAGCGAGCCTGCCGTTGTGGTAGCTCCCGCACCCGAAGCTCCTGCCGTTGAAACTCCTGCCGTTGTCGAAGCACCTAAAGCCGAACTGGCTGAAATGCCTGCTGACAAGCCTGCTGAAAAAATGGCAGAACCTACTTTGACCGATATTGCTGGGATGCTTGCAGAACTACTTGCTCTTATGAAAGCGGATGCAACTCAGGACGTGACCGAAGCTCCTGCAGCTCCCGCCGAAGACATGGCCAAACCTTATGGAATGAGCGCCAAGTCTGACGAAAAAACTTCTACCACTTTGGAAAAAGCCAAGGCCGACGCTGCTGGCGCAGTGGCGGTTCCCGCTGAATCGAGCCAACCGCTCGGCCGGGCAGAAATCCTCAATCAATTCAACGCGGAAAAGAATCCGGCCCGTCGGTCGGAACTTCTTCGCAAACTCGGACTGTAATCCAGTCCACTAGGAGAACACTACAATGGCCAACTCAATCGGAACAACGAATGCCAATGTAATCGCTCAGAGGGCTCTCGAGATCCTCGTGGCAGATTACAGCTTCCTCAGAAACTCCGTTACGGATTTTAGCAGCGAAGCGGCTAAATACAACGCATCAGTCTACACCCACCGCATCTCTGCGACCACAGCTCAGGACTATTCCCAGGCTAATGGTTACGCAGCAACTGCGACAACCCAGACGGATGTGCAGATCACTCTTAACAAGTTTAAGCACGTTTCGTATTCTGTGGACGATCAAGAGCGCACCAGCTCCAACATCAACCTGATCGAGCGTTTTGCCGGCGCAGCCGCGCACGCCCTCGGGTTGCAAATGGTTGGGGATCTGTTGGCCCTTGTGACTTCCTCCACCTTCACCAGCGCATTGACGGTTGCTTCCAGCGCCTTCTCCTACCGCTCGGTAGTGTCGGCCGGAATTACCCTCAACAACAACAACTCGCCGGTCACCGGCCGGTACGC
>Ga0214921_10010148_pt1 | contig 11721 bp, 28 predicted proteins | sample LL1505_MetaG_FD_177992 | JGI IMG/M metagenome (GOLD analysis project Ga0214921, IMG submission 177992) | Freshwater microbial communities from Lake Lanier, Atlanta, Georgia, United States - LL-1505 | ecosystem: Environmental > Aquatic > Freshwater > Lake | place: USA: Georgia | collected...
TTAGTATTGTACTTGCTCTACCTTTTCTTCTTCTTTGAATTGCTGCTTGTTCTTCTTGAATACGTTTTTCTTCTTCTGCACTTAGTTTAGTAGAAGGTGGTTCTGGCAATGGTTGCACTGGTGGCAAACTTGGCATTTTTGGTGATAAGAATCCCATATATAAAAAATCCTATATTATTTTGTACTCACTATCTGCTACACTTTGCGGTGCAGATTGTCTAGTATTTATTTCTTGGATTCCAACTGCAAGGTAACGCATAGCATCACAAGCGTGTGAACTCCAATCATGTACAGGTTTAGATCTGAACATTCTATTTTTATCTATAAACTTCCTGTGATAATGTCTTAACGCATCTATTAGTTTTTTGCAATGGTCTGTATCAATCCAACATCTAGGTAGTACCATTGTAGTTGCATGGATTCCATCTTCAAATGGAATTTTAGGAACTACTTTAAAATTTACACCTAATTGATAAGCAACCTCACGTCTTGTCTTACCATTACCAAAGTCAGTAACTTCAATATCGTGTGGTGCAAAATGATCTTTATAAACATAATCTTTAGTTTTTAACATTTGAATATAATGAGGTAACCCTTGACCACGTTCTTCGTAGTAATCTATTATATTAATTGCTCTTCCCATTTGTTGAAAAAATATAACTGCTGAATGATCTGATACACCTAGATCCCACGCAGTGCTTACTGGTAGTGATGGATCATAAGGAACTCTTGTTAGCTGCCTAGCATCTTCTATTTTAGTTATAGTATCTCCATAAACAGCACCTTCTATATTTGCAATCCAATCGCATTCAAATTCTTGTTGGTATTTTTTTTCACCCATGACTTTCTTTGCGGCTTCTAATTCACCTTGATCTACTATTTTAGTTTCAGATGCTTTAGCTTTATAATGAAACCATTGCTTATCCCCTTGAGCATGTTGGAACAATTCATAGAAGTTATTATTAGTACCTTGTGGTGTTCCAATAAATACGCACCATCCTTTTCTATCTGATAATGCTGGTCTTATAATTTCTGTAAATAACTTACCTTGTACGTTTGCATACTCATCAATAACGCAACCATCTAAATAGATACCTCTTAATCCATCTGAGTTCTCTGAACCTAACAATGTTATTCTAGCTCCATTAGGAAGATCGCATCGTAATTCTGTTTCATTAAATTTAACGCCAGGTATTAATGATGTGTATTGTTTCATATAATCCCAAGCAATAGATTTGGCTTGTTTGAAGGTGGGTGCTATATAGGCATACCTAGGTGATTTGTTAGTAGAACGTAGTGCTGACATTAGTAGATGATTAATCATACATACTGTTTTGCCAAACCTTCTATGGCAGACTAATACTGACCAGCGATATTTCTTCATATTAAAATGAAGTTCAATTTGCTTTTCTCTTGGGTAGTATGGAATCTTGTATTGTATTGTACCGCTGTTAATTACTGTTTCTGTAATCGTTGTCATTAGTGAATAGATTTAGATTGTTCATTAGTTATGATTGCATTCTCAATGTTAAGCAGCATCATTAACCAAGAACTAAATATTGCTGAGTGTTCTTTGTTTTGTAATCCTGTGAACTTAACTGTTATTGAATTATCTTTCTCAATATAAACAACTGCTTTTACGTTGGCTGTATAAAAGTCATTGTCATCATCATCTTGGTACATTGATCTGTTCATATACTATTAGTAGTATTTTAATATTATATTAAGGTTGGTCAGGCAAAGAAAAAGATAGTGGGTTGTTTTGGGGATATACCCATTATGAGTTAGCGATTTTGTGTGTGGCGAAGATTCTGTGTGGTGAACTGACTGTGGCTCAAAGTGAGTTCTCTAGTCCCATGTATATATATAATAAAAATGGCGGCGGCTTTATGGGGTGTATGGGGTGGTGGCTATCCAAAATTGTGCGAGCTTGTAGGAATAGATCATCTATTAGCCAATAGTTCCGATAACATTTAATTATCGGAAATATATTATTGGTTGTATTGCTAATAATACTGTTGCATTAATATCACAGTGTTGCATATCCGACACAAATACACACAATGTAAAGTGATGCGATGTATTTATAAATAGGAACTTAATCGCATATATAATTAATTGATCTTAATACTTACCAACACAACTGCACCTTGTTAAATGCTTTAATGTTTTTAATTGGTTGCTTTAATATTCCTAAAATACAATCTTGAATAGCTGCTGTTTATAACTTGGTCCAATGTCCAGGCAATTTCTTTTCTATATATCTTTTCTTTTTGTCTTCCTTTTCTTTTATCGCATAAAATAACGATCTAAAAATAAATCGCTTTAATTTCAATAACTTAATATTTTTATTTATTTTTACTATTTACATTAATATTATTATATCCTATATGGTTATTATAACAAACAACAAAGGTTAATACAATGACAAAGGGTGAAATACTAATAAGCTCGGTAGCTGGAAAAACTTTTATTACAGAAAATCAATTAATGGAAAATAAAGACTTTGTAATGGAAGCTAAAAAATTAATTAAAGAAGGTTGTTACACTATGGATCAATTAGTAAATAAATTGGTTAATTGGTGTAAAGAAAACTATTAAATAGAAAGGCTACATAAATGATTAAAAAAATAAACCTAATGTATAGACGTATAATGTGGAAGTTTTCTAAAAAGGATCTTAATGCTGTTTTAAAATACGATCCATTAAACTTGCTGCAATAATTTTAATAACTTGTAACCTTGTAATTATACAGGGTTACAGGATCTTAAAATATAAGATCATACTATTGACAGCCTTATTGGTTATGATAGTATAAACTAAATAACAACTGAAAGGGTTATAATATGATCAAGTACGTAATACACTCTAAAAAATGGAGAGATAAATTAAATGGAAATACTTATCACTCTGTAAGAATATTAAACACTCAAAATAATGCTTTGATTGCAGCTCCTTATCAATACGGATATGGAGATCAATTTATGCAATCAGCTCACGAAGTTATGAAAAAAACTGGTTGGATTGGAGATAAATTTACACCAGATGATTATCTTCAAATCCATATTATAGATCAAGATAATTGCAAAAAAAATGAAGTTATTAAATGGGGAGGAAATGCTTAATGACTAAATACAAACTAGCAACAGCACAATATGACAACGAAGTTATATTGTTTAAAAATATAAAAGGTAAAGATTATGAGGTTAAAAACTTTAAATCTTTAAATTCATGCACAAGATACATAAACAAAAATTATAAAAGAATTGATGCCTATTCTATTGATAAAGATTATGGCATTTATATCAAAATACAGGAGGCTGCATAATGAAAACAACATATAATAAAAAAAATAAGATCTATACAGATAAAACAAGTAATGAATTACTGAATGGATCTAAAAACAAATACAAAAAACTAACTGATCTTGGCTTTAAAAAATTACCAAGCAACGATGGCTTTGTAATGTTTGAATTAAATCCAGCAACATTAAACAAGGGAAAATAATGACATCAATACAACAATTGCAGGAGCATATAAAAAGATTAAACGATGAACGACTTCTTAATCAATACGATCTTTATAATTCGTATCAAATAAAAGACATAAAAGAAGTTATATATCAGCGTTTAGTTGAGTGTGAATTAGACAATAGAAGGTTATTAACTCACAAAATAATAGAAGATAACTATGAAATGGAGCATGCATAATGACAACATTTTACTATATCCTGGCTTTGTTTTTAGGAGCTATCAATATGATTGGTATAATTTCAATCATGTATATAATGATTAACTAATGAGTGATTTAATTCTAAGCTATAATATATTTGAACTTGGCTTTATTATTTTGGCTTTGTATTTTGTTATAGCTTGGAATTATAAAAAATAATTACTGTTCTATAATTTCTTTTTTATCTTCTTTAATATTCTCGTATTGAGTATATTTCTGCTCAAGTTCTGGACTATCAAGCCAGCTCACAATAATTTGTGAGTTAATATTTTTATTTAAAGTTAAATCTTTTTTGTCTGAATATAAATCGCTAGTCTTGCCTGCAATCCATTGTATGAACTTTGTTTTTTCTCTAATCCAAGAAATTAAATTAGGATCTAGTGTGTCTTGATTTATATCGGCTTGGTAAATATCTAAAAGTTTATCTACAATATTCTGGACCCCTATTTTTCTGGCTTCTTCAATCCTGGCTTTGATTTCTTTGTTTCCCTCTTGATTCAAGAATTGATAAAACTTGATCAAGCTGATCGGTAATGTCCCTGCCTTCCTTATACTTGCTAGAGTTTTGCCTTCGCTTAACTGCTCTAATACTGTATTTAGAATTGTATCTTCCAAGACTATCAATTCTTGGCTTGACTTTGGTTTCGTAGTAATTTCTGACATAATCTAAATCCTTATCTCTAAATTGTTTTAAACTTGCAAGGCTTTTAATCTTATTCTCATCTGTATAACCTGGCTTGTTATATCCTCCTCTATTAGTTCTATCTCTAAATCCATAGAAGTTTGTATTTTGTCCACCATGAAATCTACATTTATAGATTTGAAATCCATGCTTGTTAAAACTATTGGTTGGAAATCCTTTTGCCTGACATGGCTTTCCAGATAGCTTTGACATACCAGAACAAAATATCTTTTTAGATTTAAAACCTGCCATATCATTAAAATTTATTCTTCTTCATCTCCCATGGCTTGATACCATTTCTTTTATTGTACTCTACCTTAGCTTTGTAAGCTGCTGATCTGTTCTTGGCATTGCTTTGCATCGCAGCTGATAGCTTTTGTTGCATTACAATTTTTGGCACAGCTCTTGCATCACGAGCCACTTGCTCTTGGTACTCAATAGCCTTTTGTACGTAATATGGATGTTTATCTATACATTGTTTTAATTCTGGCAGTGGTACACTAGCTAATTCTATTATCTTAGTCTGTTTATCTATATCTTTACTATTAATTATCTTATCTACTTTATTCATTTTATTATTTTTAGTTAATACAATATGTTTATTTAAATATGTTTTATTAATATGTGCATTAGGTACCCCACTGATGTGTACCATATTCCCCACCCCATGTACTAGGTTCACTTCATTAACTAGTAGAATAGGGTTAATTGTGTATAAGTTAGTAGAAGATAGCCGCCTAATTTTAATCAGTCCAGCAGTAGAAAGCAAGTGCATATAATTAGTTAGGGTTTTTTTACTGCATCCTAAATCCTTTCTGATCTTTGCGTATCTAGGAAAGCACTCGCCTTTCTTTTTATTTACATACTTTAAAAGCATTACAATGATCGCTAAAGCATAAGGCTTTCTGTTATCTGCCAAGCCTTTGTAGCCAGCATAATCAAATAGAGCTGTTGGTACTCTAATATGTTGCTTATACTTAGACATAAATTACAATTAACAATCTTATTTGCTTATATTTAGGCACGTTTTACCTTATGTTTACACACTTTATCATGCTGTATCTGTAAATCTAACATAATGTAATACCACTCCTCTTCTAGAATAGGGTTTAAACCGCCTTTAATAGGGTATAGACGCTGAACTTTGAACTCTAGGCTATCCGTATCTGGTATAGGTTTATAGTATAGTAAAAAACAGGGTATATTTAAGCCTTGTGCTATGGCTTCTACAACATTAGTATATTTCTTATAGTTTTTACCAGTATCATATACAGTTTCAATAACTGCTAATGGTTTCCAACAAGGTTTGTTAATACAAATAGGAACTGAATCAATATCTATGTAAGCAATATCATTACATTTATTTCTATGCCATTCTGAATAGAAGTCGCCAAATCCACCTACAAAGTAATTATATCTAGCCATTAGTTTACAAAATAATTATATCTTGCCATTAAATCTTTACCTCAACTGTTGCGATTGTATCATTATGTTGGCTACCATGTGCAACTAAAACAACTTTAGTTATTTTAAATCCATGTTTAATTCCAATACCATTTGTGTTCCAACCAAACGAAATAACTTTACCTGTACTTTTAACAATTCTAGATATTTCTTTTCTACAATTTGACCAGTAAGAATTATTCATAGGATGATTAAAAGATAATCCTGCACTATGATATTTTTCTTTTAATTGTCTTTGAGAATAAGGCGGATCAAATACTAAATGATCAACTGAATTCTCAGGTATTGTTTTTAGGTAATCAATAGCATCTTGTTTGAATGGATAAGGAAATGGATCAACATAATTAGATCCAAGTTCTGCAACTATTAAATCTTTAAATGGTTTAATAGTAAATGTTTTATGACTTGGCATACACCAATGTCTTTCAAATTTAATTTCCATTATTTATTTACCTCATAAAAAGCATTAGCAAATCCTTGTGGTGTCATAGCTCTTCTAGTTTTTCTATCGTATGTACCAAAATATTCAGGATGAATATCTTTTGATTTCATTCTATCAAACTTAACAGCATTACATTCAATTGGATTTTTAATTGGAAAATTAAACCAACCCCAAAGATGAGTGTTCTTTTTATAGTCATCTCCAAAGTCATAAGGATTGAATTCATAACAAGGTTTACCTAAAAATCTTTTTAATAAACCATGTGGATTTTCAAGACACCAAAATTTTAGAGTTGTTGTTTTTGCATAAGCATTTGTTATGTGATTACATTTTGCAACAATATCTAAACAAGCTCTAACAATAGACCAAGCATCTTTTAAATCTCTTGGTTTGCCAGTCGTTTTAGCAAAACTAAATTGATCACAGGGTGGAGCTGCTAATATACCATATACATTTTTAGGTGGATCATATTTTCTAACATCATTATCTGGTAATGTTATAACTCTAACATCATAGCCATTGTCTTTGTATGGCTTACTCCAAGAGCCAGTACCACCACACAAATCAAGTATTATTTTAGCCATTAATTATTAGATTTAATCTGATCTTTTAATTGAACTTTTAATTCTTTAATCTCTTCATCTCTTTCAAGAATTAGTTTTTCTAAAACATCAGTATATTTTTTTAACTTATATATTATAACTTCAAGATCATGTGATCCTCTTTGTTTTAGATCAATCATTCTTTTTACTTCTTGCTTTTAATAGTTCCATATTAAGAACCTGTACTTCTTCATTAAGCCTATCTATTTCTTTTTTAAGTAAGACAATCTTCTCTTCATACAATTCTATTACATCCTCAACGTGTAGTTCTTGATCAATCATTTAGTTCTCCAATTTTTTAATAGATAAAATTACGCCACGAGGAATTACAACACAATCTCCCACATCTAAACTGTCTGTATTAAAACTATATGTTGCAAAAGTTTTTACCCAATCTTTATTCTCTTCATAAAGATAACCTATTGTAGTACACATAGCAGGAACTAAGTCTTTTAAATCTTCCTCAGTATTCCATGCGTTGTCGCAGCTGTTTATATCCAGCCAACTTATAATAACTTTATCAAAGTTTATTGGTTTCATACCATGCCTCATAAAATGAATTGGGTTGGCAGAAGCCACCAGTTTTTTGAGTTATAACTTTCATAAACTTAGGGTGTGGAATACGCTGACAATTTTTCCATCTTAAAATAGTTACTGTTGGATTAGTTCCTGTTAATCCAAATAACTTTGCCAGTTCTTTATTGCTGAGCTTATGATCTTCTTGATACTGCATTAGTTTGTGTTTCATTTAGTTTTCCTTTTTATTCTATTACCAAAGCAATCAAACATTCTGTGATACCTCTTTAATAATTTATTTAATTGTGATTTATTCTTAGTCATATTTACCTCTCTGTTTTAAACCCTTATAAACCAATGTGGTTTCATGTCAATTATAATTATTGACATAAAGGTTATTATAAATAATATAGGTTAAAAAAATGAAAGGCGTAAAATGGTTATTGATTTAACAAAGAACAATTCTATAGCAGCTATTAAAAATATTGACGAGGATTTGGCACTCTCTTATTATTCTAAACTAGGTTTGGACCACAGCTCACCATCACAAGAGAACATGTCTGACAGTGATTGGTTAATTAGATATTGCCACTTCACACAAGAAGATAGAAGACTAATGAACATCTCTTATCGTATGACTGCTGGTGTATCTATTGGTAGAGCTTCGCAACGATTTGTTTCTAAATATATGTACGATGCTGAGAAAAAAATATTAAATGAAAAAAAATCTCTGGACCAGATCATAGATGAAGAATTAAAAGAGTATGATAAATACCAAGCACACAACGAAGCAGATAAAGAGCAGCACGAAGATACTAAAAATTATTTAGTTGATATGATTAAGATAACAGTGAAAGCTGTTAATGATATTGGTTTAGGTGATGAGTCTGCCAGTGAAAGATATTGCTCACATAAATTTAAAGAATTAGTTTTACCAAAGATAGGTAGAATTGATTACGAAGATAATAAAAATAAATTTATAGAGCTAAAAACTAAACACAGATCAAAAAGAAAGTCAGATACCAAAGCTGGTTTCAGTTGGGTTAAAGGATATTTACCAAAAACTCCTGACAAAAATCATTTATCTCAAGTTTCGTTTTACTTTCATGCGACTGGTAAGATTCCGCATTTACTTTATGTTAATCAAGATAGTTATAATGTGTTTACTCCTGATAACTGCGAATTGTTATCACCTGAGTATTTGGAATTTTTAGTTCAACAGGATTTAATTAAAGCAAAAGTCAGACAGAACATTATATATTTGTGTCGTGGATCTGTTCAGGAAATGGCTCGCATACTTCCTCCACCAGATTTTTCTGGTTTTATGTGGAAAGATATTCAAGAGGAGTATGTGCGTAAAGCTGCATCACTATGGGACAATGTGTAGAAATATGGATATAAATTGGTATCACAAGCAACATCATAAAATTCGTGAACAGTTTCGTCATGATATTATAATGCGTAAACTTAAAGAGAAGGAAGATAAGGAATTTAAAAATATGTTTATTAAAATATTTTTGATTATTGTTGTAGCACTATTGCTATTAACATTAATCGCTAGATGAAAGTAATTCTAATGTTAATAATGATGAATGGTACAGTCTATAATCTAGGCTATCAAGTTGAATCTTATGACACTAGAACTTGCGATAAGTTATTTGACAGTGTAACTTACAAAGGAAAAACAAGTGGCAAGAATAAGCATGGTATTTTCTATAAATCAAAAGAAGTATTTGCTTATAGCTGCTCAATAGAAAAAACAACTAAAGGAAACAATGAGAGAAAAAATAAAACAAGTTAATGAATTAGCTGCTAATTATGGTAGCTATTTAAATCAGCATGGAAAAAAATGTATTAGTGTCTGGGGACAGGTAAGAGCCTTTAGAGAAGTGTTCGGCACTGAATTTGGAATACATTGTATGATGGTTGAACATGCAGATAGATATGTAATCTTTAAAGCAATGATTGTTAAATCAGATCCTGAGATGATTATATCAACTGGGTTTTCTAAACAATATAGAGATAAACCAGGCTATCTTTCTTCTGCTGAAACATTTGCAATATCACGAGCTTTATCTTTTCTAGGCATCTTATTAGAGGATTTAACTTCTAAAGAAGAGTACGAGGAATTAGAAATTCCAGTACAGCCTATGAATGGAAAGGTAACAACAACATCAGCCAATAGTAATAGATATGATGTTAACGTTGTTAAAGATTTGGAAAAGAAAATTTTATACGCACCCCATGCAGCAAAGCTAGACTTTCTGTGGAGAGCAAATAAAGATTTACTTAACCAAATAAAAATAAACGATCTCGTAACTTACAATTCAATTTTAAATAAATTTAATAGTAAGCGTGATGAGATCACAACTCAAAATGAGGTATAATAATGAACGAGCAACCAAAGAATAAGATATATTTAAATCTTGTTCCTAACTTAAATAAAAAGCCAGGCGATAATCAACCAGTATTTGTTGCACCTAATTCTCCAAAAGCTCCAGAAGGAAAAAATTGGAAAATGAATGTGAACATTAATGGAGAATGGTACGATTATGCGGCATTCGACGGAGTTTCGATTGATGGTGAACCAACAGGTGGTTACACTGTGATCATCACGAAAAAAGAACAGCAAGCAACAGCAGGAGAAAATAAACAACCTGGATTTAAAGCTGGTGGATTTCAAAAGAAGGGATTTACAAGCAACAAGTCTTTCGGTAATAGACAATACTAATAGCTACGCAAGTAACTATTAATTCTATCCCTAGGGTTTTTCATCAGGCAGTCATGCCTACCCTTTCACGTTGTTTCCCTAGGGGTAGAGTAAAAAACAGAAAAGGAAATATGATTAAGAAAGAAGACTTCATTTCTATTGAAGAGAAGATACAAAAAAAAATTATAGAAGATCGTCATCAAGAGTATGGTGATTACCAAGAAAACTTTGCATTACTTGCAGAGCTATTCTCTATAGTTTTATTTAATAAAATTAAAGTTGCGTTAGAACCAGAAGATGTTGGTCATATAATGATGGCACTTAAACTATATCGCTGCACTAAGAAATATAAAGCAGATAGCTATGATGATCTATCTATCTATTGCAAGATGACTAAGCAAGTTAGGCAGAATAAAAAATCATGAAGGTTGTAAGATTAAGAAAGTGTGAATGTTTTTTTACTTATGTAGAAGAATTTGACACAGCCGAACATGCACTTGATCCTAATAAAAGAGGTTTGTTTATTAAGGTTAAGGTTGGTGCAATAAGACTTAACTCAACAAGTATAAGACAGAAAGAAGATAAATATGATGAACATAAAGCAGCTAAAGGAACAAATTAAATTAAGATACACTACTAATGTGTATGCAAACTTAACAGATAAAGAACGTAAACTTTATCGTTTAGGTTTTAAGACTGGATATAAATTAGCAAGAGAGTTTTTTAAAAGACATGTTGTTACTAAACAGAATACAGTTTTTAAAGAAGTTGTTAAGTATGTAACAATCAATGATGTTGTAGTGCCTGAGAATGTAAAAGAAATTTTATCTATTGTTGCCAATCAACTTGGCATAGATGTTAATGAGATACTTGCTAAGACTAGAATACAATCAGCTGTAATTGCAAGATCCATATTAATTAATGTACTTAGAGATAAGTATGCCATGCCATTTACAAAGATTGGAGTTCTACTTGGCAATCGTGATCATACAACTATGATCCATCATGTTAGAATGAAAATGAAGAAGGAACATTTTTGGAAACAAGATCACATTATCTGGAACAGATATAAGTATGTTATGGAGAATGTTAAATAGTTATTCGTTGAAGCCAGCTAATAAACTTTTATAAGCCTTCTTAGATATAGTAGATTTAGATTTAGATCTTGATGTACCAGCTTTCTTACGCTGATTAATATTATAGTATAAACCTTTACGAACTTTGTTTCCGTCTTTTGTTTCGTGATACTTAGATTCCATACTACATCGCCATTAGCGATTTACCTTTTTTCTTAACACCTTTAATAGTTCCTTTATTCTCAGAAGCATAGAATACAGTCTTACCTTTTTCTTTACCATATTCTTTTTCCATGGCTGCTAGAATCTTTTTACCTTTTGCATTTAGTGGCATATTATTCTCCTGCGTATTTATGTTTGCATTTTTGTTTCTTTAAATATTCTATATACATTTCCATACGTTTGTCATTATTATTATTACTTACAAGTGCCTGTTTCTCTTTTGCTCTTACATTATTAAAGTAAATATCATAGCAACTATGTTCTAAACTGTGGCA
>Ga0214921_10010149_pt1 | contig 11720 bp, 7 predicted proteins | sample LL1505_MetaG_FD_177992 | JGI IMG/M metagenome (GOLD analysis project Ga0214921, IMG submission 177992) | Freshwater microbial communities from Lake Lanier, Atlanta, Georgia, United States - LL-1505 | ecosystem: Environmental > Aquatic > Freshwater > Lake | place: USA: Georgia | collected 2015-05-28
ATATTTTTCTTCTTTAATTTCATCACTTTCATCTTCTGATAGATTTTCAAAAATATCAGTTTCATTTTCATCAAAAATATTATAGAAATTAGATTCCATTAGAGTGAATTTTTTAACTTCTGGATTTGAATTAGCTTTTTCTCTAAGATTATGAAAATTAAATTCATTATTAATGATATTAGAAAATAGATATATTAAATTTTTTTTAGTATATATATCTGAATTAATATCAATTATATCTTTAATTTGATTACATAGATATATTATTAGATAGTGATCTGAATTTTTAATTTTAATTAAATTACCAACATAAATATGTTCTTTTTCATATGTGATTGAAGTATTTGTATCAATTTTAGTAAAGAATATAGATTTGAAGATATTATTGATATCACTAAAAAATGAATTAAAAGTTATTATTTGAAATTTATTAATATAATTTTTACTTATTGGATGAAGTGTTTTAATATTAATTTTATTTTTAATTTGATATAATATTTTTTGAACATTTAATAATGAATTTTTTAAATTATTTATACGTTCGCGAGTGATCTCAGATATATAATTTAATAATTTATTACCGGCTATTTTTAAATTATCTAGATTATCAGATTTTAATAATATTAAAATATCATTTGGAATTTTATAATTTAAATATGAATATCCTAAAAATAATAATTTATTTTTTATTGCTAATTTAACTTGCATAACACAAGATGATCCATAAATTCTAACATAATCTTTACCTTGTTCTTTATAACCTAAATAATTATAATCTTGTGCATTATAATACATAGTTAAATTATGAACTTTATCAAAATAATAATATATATTTTGTTTAAAAAATTGATCATCTTTTTTAAATATTATTTTATTATCATTTTCAACAATAGTTATAATATCATCACGATTATTACCTCTAAAATTATGATTAATAATATAAACATTTTGTCTTAAATATATATTTTCATTATTAATATTTATATTTTTTCCAATAATATCTTCCCAAAATACTATTAAATTTTCTATTATTTGATATATATCATCTTTATTTTTTTTTTCATTATAGATATTTATATTATTATCAATATTTTCAATAGTTTTAAAAATTTTATTTTGTATTTTATTATTTTCTTTAAATTTATTTTGTAATTTGTCATTTATTATTTTTAACTTTAATTCATTTATTTTATTTTTATCCATATTTTTAATATCTTCATCTGGTATTATATCAAATCTCATTGATGTATCTAAATTATATTTTTTAAAATATTTTATTAAAGTTTGTTCATTTAAAATATTTTGATATTCATTAATTTGTTTAGGAGTTAATGTTAATATTTTATTAATTTTTTTAAAAAAAAATATTGGTTTATTATATAACCATTTATAATTTCCAAAATCAATTTTCTCATAGTGTCCTGTTATAGTTGTATTTATTATGTTTTTAGATGTCTTAAATATTATTTTTTTATTATCAACTATAGATATTTTTTTTTTACTCATATTATCTAATTTTATTATGACATCAGATGAAACTTTTTTAGAATAAACTTGATTCAATTTTGAAAAGAATCTTGATGCAAACATTTCATATAAAAAATTTTTATTTTTTGTAGTATTAATTTCTAATATTGAATTTAATAGATCTACTAATGTATTTATTATTATTTTTTGATCTGTTGGATTTATCATACCTTTTTTTGCATTTAAATCACTGAACCATAAATTATATTTTAATAAAATACCTGATAATATATATATAACATAACATAATAATTTATAATTTTTAATATACGATACATCATTTGATGAATTAATTCTAATTAATAATCCATCAAATAAATTAAATCCTAAACGATCAAAAATAAAATAATTTAACATTTTATCTTCTGGAAAATATAATATTAAAGATAAATTAATTTCATTTATTAATAATAAAATTATATAAGTCATAATATTATTAATTTTTGGTTTTTTAAATTTATCTGTATCTTTTGATGAATAGATAAATATATCATTTTTTAATTCAAATAAAAAAAATTGAGAATATTCTTTAATTATACCATATTTTTTATTTGCCATTTCTAATCTATTTTTTCTATCTGTAATATTTAAATCTTTCATAGTTTCATTTTGAATATTAATTAAATCAATTAACATTTTAATTATTTCTTGTCTCTTTATTTTAATTTGGGGTTTATTCCCAATTAATGATAAAAAATTTAATCCTGAACAGATTTTTTCAATAACTTTATCTAAATTATCAATTACTTTAATATATTTTTCATATTCTGGTAATTCTGTTAATTTAGTATTTAATGATAATGATAAAGCAATACCTTCTTCTGTTGATGATGTCCAATCATTAATATATTTCTTTAAATTAATAACTTCAGAACATGATGAACATATAAAATCTTTATCTGCATTTTCAATAACATTAAAATGTTTAATAAAATCATATAATGCTTGATTAAATTTATTAGGGAATTTATTTCTTAAAGTAGTAATTTTATCCCATGTTATATTATGTTGACAATATGTATTATCATTTAAAAAATCTTCATCTGAAGCATTATCTACTATTGATGTTATATTAATAATATTAGCTTTTTTAGGCATTGGGGGAAAACTTGGAATTTTTAATAATTTAATAGTTATACCAGGTATTCTGTCTTCTTGTAAATCATATTCATCTTTAAAAAATGTAGATTTATTTAAAAAAATATAAGAATAAATATAATTATAATTATTTGGATTTAAATCTAATAATTTATTTTGTATTTTAGATATCATTTTAAAAGATTTATAAAATGACTCAAAATTATTTGTATTTATTTCATTAATAATTTTTTCAAATGTTATTACAGAAATTTCATCATAAATATATCCAATTAAAAATTTATAATAATCATCTTGATTAAAATTATATATTTCTCTAAATTTATGTAATTTGTCAATTTCTTTATTAAATATCCAATATGGTAATTTATTATATTTAATTGTATTTAATATTTGATTTTTTATTAAATTTACTGTATTCATGATATTATTTTTTTTTATATCATATGTATTTTTCGTTAAAATACATTGTATTATAGTATCATGGTCTCTTATTATTGTATTTGTTAATAATTGAGATTCTAATGGTATAGCTATTCCAATAATATTTGCAATAGAATCACTTGGAATAACTCTACATTCTAAATTATTTTTCAATGTATAATTATATTTAGGGTCATTTTTAAATTCTAAATTAGTATAACGAATAGCTTCAATAGTTTTATTTGTTTTCAAAGAAAATCCATTTTGTTTAAAATCTTTAAAATTAATATATGGATATGTTCTAAATGATAATAATTCATTTAAATATTCATTTTGACTATTTTGTATTTTTCCTTGATTATATATCTTTTTTATAATATTCATTTCTTCTAAATCATTTATTAATATAGCTTTTCTATTTGCTAATGGTTGATAAAATATATCTTCTTTTTTATTTAAATTATAATAATCTATTACTTTATTAATTTTGGATATAATATATCTTAATTTAGTATTATCATTTTTATTTGTTCTTACATTTTGTTCTATATTAGTTAATCCAGAATCATATTTTTCATTTTCTTTATTATATCTTAAAAAATCATCAGTTATTGGAATAATTATTTTTTTATTAAATAATTCATTTATTTTATAATCTAATGATTTATTACTAGTATCATCTTGGATGACTAACATAGTATATATAGTTTCAACAAATTCATTTTTATTATCTTTTAATAAATTTTCAATAGATGAATAATCAATTACTTCTATATTAGAATCTACAATTTCAATATATTTATATTCTAAATGTGTTAATTCTTCAGTTTCTAAAAATTTATAAATTTCTAATTTATCTTCTATTAAATATATTTTTTTATATATTATAAATTTTAAAATATTATGTTTAATATTAATATTTTTAAAATCACTAATAATATCTGGTCCAATTTCTTCATAAATTTTTAATGTTTGCATATAATTATCAATATCTATTTTAATACTTTTATTTTTAATATTATCTATATTTTTAATAATAAATTCTAATTGTGAAAAAATGTTATTAATAAATAATATTTTAGAATTAAAATTAGAATCAAATTTAAATGACATAATAAAATCTATAAATTCATTTTCTTTAAAATTTTTTTGAATATGAATAAATGTATATATATATACATATTTATTAAGTAATTTAATTATTATATCTCCTATATTTTCTAATTCATTTTTAACAAAAAAAACTTTATCATATTTTAAAAGTATATTATTAACCAATAAATTAATATTTTCAATTGAATATTTTTTAAGATTATCTTTAACTAATAATTCAAATATTGAATCTAATATATTTTCTAATATATCATCAATTTTATCAATATGCATAAATATTATAATATTGAATATGAAAAAAAATTGAATATTATATATTTAAAAAGTATAATATATAATATATCATTAAAATGGCTCTACAATTTACAATTAATAATATTTTAAATACTACACATACATATATTGATTTTAAAACATATTTAAATGAAAATTATTATAATAAAATTTATACTAAAAAAATTTCTGATAATATATATATAATTTATAATAAATTTATTGATCAACACAAAAATGATGATCAATTATATAATGAGTGTAGATCTATAATTATTAAATTTAATGAAAATTCTATTCCAAAAATATTATCATATACACATGATAATATTAAATATTATAAAACAGAACAATATATTTATGAATCTGGAGATTCTTTTGAAGAATCATATGAAGGAACATTAATTTCTGTTTTTCATCATGAAGGACAATGGTTTTTAACAACTTCAAGATGTGGAAATATTGATAATTCATTTTTTTACAATAAAGAAAGAACTTTTGGAATGTTTTTTGATGAATGTCTATTTAATTCATTAAAAATGAATAGGCAAGAATTTTTATCAAATTTAGATAATAATTTAAATTATTATTTTGTTCTAGTTCATCATGAAAATAAAAATATTATAGATTATACAGAAAGATTTGGTCCAGAATATAAAATGTTATTTCATGTTTTTACAAGAATTCAAGAAACTCAAGAATTAATTAATTATGAAATTCCAAATATTAATTATCCATTAATATTTACAGATTCAGAAAGTGCATCATCTTTTTTAACAAATAGTTCATATTGTGAAGGAATTCTTGTTAAAAGATTAAATAAATTAGATAATAAAATATATATGTGTAAGATTCATTCAGATAATTATTGGTTAGAAAAAGAACAGAATCCAAATTATCCAAATTCATGGTTATGTTATTTAGATATATATAAAAAAAATAATCCAAAATTCAGAATTACAGATTATAAATTAAAAAAAAATATTGTAGAAGAAATTACATTAAATAAAAAAAATGTTGATATTACAGGATTAATAAATTTATTGTTTAAAGGAACAGCAGAAAATTTATATAATTTATTGTTATATTTTACAGATTTTAATCATCAAACACATACATATATAAAAAAAAATGATGTATGTTATAAAAAATTAACAGATTATAAATATCAGATGTTAAGAAAACAAATTTCAATTTTACAAAATTTAATTAATAAAGAAATTATTAAATCTGCGGATAATTTGATTACACATTTAAAAAAACATTTAACAGTTGAACAATTTGTAAATTTATTAAAAGCAATGTATCATTTAATTAATGAAACTGATTTAATTATTCCATCAAATAAATATTATAAAAAATATTTAGATTTATTTTTAGAAAAAATTGAAAATTAATTAAAAAAAATTATTATTAGACTATTATTTTATAATTAAAATTTATTATATTAATAAATTTTAAATTTAATATATCAATAAATTTATTGATATAAAATTAAAGTAAAATATTGTAATTTAGTATAAAAAATATATTTATTTACAATTTATAAAATAATTTTATTTCTCCTGTTTGTATTCTAGAAACAATATGATTTACTGTATTTCCAAATGTTCTTTTACTCCCTCCAATATATGAAATAATACATTTATATTAGATGGAATTTTTTCAGATATATCATATAAATCAGTAACACCATAAAAATCTAAATATAATAATTTATCAATTTTATTAAATTTTTTCTGTAATATTTTATCTATCTTATCTGAATATATTAATTGGATTCTCTTTGGTAATATTACATTTTTATCATTAAAAATAAAATGATTAATGATAAATGGTATTATTTAGTTATATTAGATTAATTATTTTATTAATAAAATAATTAATAACCATAATCTTTAATTTCATTTTCTAATATTTTATTATTTAATTTATCATAATTTATTTGTATTTCTTTAATATCATTTATTAATTTATTATATTTTTCATCTAATTCATTTGTAAATATGTCATTAATATCATTTTTTAATGATTTGTATTTATTTTCTAAATCATTCATTAATTTATAATACATATCAAGTTTATAATTTATATACATAAAAAATATTAATAATGAAGTATTAAGTATATCAATATTTATATTAAACATTTAATATAAATATAATTAAATATTTAAATATTTATATAAAAAATCATAATATATTATAATATTATATTATGATTTTTTATACAATAGGAGATTGGGGAGAATTAAATGATAATTTATTAAAAGTTAGTGATTCTATGGATCAGATGAGTTATATTAAAAAACCTGATTTTATATTGAGTTTAGGAGATAATTTTTATCCTAATGGTGTTAAAGATATTAATGATGATAAATGGTTATCATATTATAATAATGTATTTGTTGGAAAAAATTTATACTGTCCATGGTATTCTATTTTAGGGAATCATGACTATATGGGAAATCCACACGCACAAATAGATTATTATTTAAGTAAAAAAGATAATAGATGGACTATGCCAAAAAGATATTATTCTATTAATTATAAATTTAATGATAAAAATCTTCATATTATTGCTCTAGATACAGTAGAATTAGCTCTAATGACATCATTATCATTAATTGGTGAAAATAGTTTAACTAAATATAATATTAATAGAGAATCTAAAATAAAACAATTAGAATGGTTAGAATATCAATTAAAAAATTCAAATGCTGATTGGTTAATAGTAATTGGTCATTATAATTTATATAGTGCTGGTTATCATTCATCTAATAAAGAATTAATATCTATTTTAAAACCTTTATTTATTAAATATAATGTTGATTTATATATTTGTGGTCATTGTCATAATTTAGAACATTTATATGATTCAGGAATTAACTATATAATATCAGGTGCAGGTTCAAAAACAGGATATGTACATAAAATATATCAGACAAGATTTGCATTTGCAGATATTGGTTATACTATTCATGAAATAATAGATAATATTATGACTATATCATTTATAAATGACAAATCTAATATTATCTATAAAATAGATATTTCTCAAAAAAGAAATTTATAATTTAGAAGCAATTTTTTCAAATAATTTTATTTGATTCTTTATAACATCTTTTAATATGTTTGAAAATTTATTTCCTTCTGTTTTATATTTAATTGTTAATTCATTAATAAATGGATGATCTATTTTATATCCACAAAAAGAAATATTTTTATTATCTTGTATAGCTCTAGTTAATAAATTTCCTAATGTATGATTTTCATTTTCAATATTAATTTGTGCTTCATATTCTGCATCTTCATTATTAATATTTTGTAATTTTTCTAGAATAATTTCTTTAATATGATTTAATTTATTAATAATAATTTTACAACATTTCTTAATAATATCTTCTTCTTCAATTTGTCTTTGTGATTCTAAATAAATATTATATTCATTATCATTAATTTCTTCATATGATAAAACACTAACAGAACTATATATATTATTAATCATTGGAATATTATAATCTGCAATAGCAGTTCCAATAAAATCTTCACCAGGTTTTAATTTTATCAATAATATTTCTTTTGGAAATATATCTGGAATCTTTTTATCATTTAAATAAAATGATGTAAATTTTTCATTTGTTGTAACATTCATAATTTCATTTGTCCTATTTTTAGCTTCAATATGCATATGTAAATTATTTAACAATTCTTTTTTCTTATTATTTATATCTTCTAATTCTTGTAAATTATCTTTTTTCATTTTAAAAATAGATGTATTTGCAAGTATCTCGTATTCTAAACATTTATCTATTAGTTCATCTGTATTATTAACAATTGGTTCTGTGTAAATTTTATTTATAATTGGAATATTTGATAATCTTAACTTCATTTTATTATTATTAAATATAGATGTATTTCTTTCAATAGTTATAAATTCCGGATTAAAAGCATATGATCCAACTAAACTTAAACCAACTCTAACTAAAGTATTAACAATAACATAATTGATATCAGAACCAGATAAATTAATTTTTAAACAATTAGAAGATAAATTATTAATTGATTTTTTTTTCTCAATTATTTTAATTGATATTTCTTTAGACATTAATATAATATTAATATATATATTTAAATAATTGAATAATTCAATTTTTTAAATATTTAAATATATATTTATATATAGTAAATAATTGAATTTTTAATAGATTAACTACATATAATAATTTATTTAATGATAACTGATTTTGAAATTTTGGACGATGATGATATATGGAATATGTTAGAAAATATAAATGAAAAATCTATTTCTAAAATAGATAAAAACCAATGTATTAATTGTAATAGTTTAAACTTAGTTAATGATCAAAGTAAAGGATGTATTAAATGTTTAGATTGTGGATTATGTACAAACCAAACATTTGATGAAAATGCCGAATGGTCTAATTATGATGATGGAAAAAGTGAAGGTTCAGTAAGATGTGGTGCAATAACAAATTTTTTTTTACCAAAATCATCATTAGGAACAACAATAGCAGGTAAAAATTATAGTGTATTAAAAATGTTACAAAACTGGAATCAAATGCCATATAAAGAGAGATCATTATCAGAGATATTAAGATATGTTGAACAAGTTTGTAGAAAAATTAATTTACCTAAAGCAGTAATAGATCTTGTTAAAATATTATATAAACAAATTCATGATTTAAAATATGATACGGAAGAAAAAAAAAATAAAAATGTTATAATTAGAGGTGAAAATCGCAAGGGTATATATGGCGCAACAGTATATTATGCAGCACAAAAACAAGGATATTCAAGAAGCATTAAAGAGATTGCAGATATGTTTGAAACATCAATTAAAACAATAACAAAAGGATGTAGAAAATTTATGGATTTAATGAAAAAAAATGATATTGTTAATACAATATCAACAACATCAAGTAATGATTTTATAGATAGATTTTGTTATAAATTAAAATTAAATAAAGAACAAATAGAAAAAATAACAAATATGGCAATAAATATATCTAAATTACCAATTGCTTCAAATCATCAACCATCATCAATTGTTGCAGGATTAGTATTAATATATTCATATGATAATAATTTAGATATACAAAAAAAAACAATATCTGAAATTTTTGATATTTCAATAGTTACTATAGATAAAATTTTTAAAAAAATTAAACCATTTATTAATATTATTACATCAGAAGAAAATACTATTCTTTTTAAAAATAAATTAATTAATGCAAAATATATTATGATCGATGAAAATATATTAGCAAATACAGAATTATTTAAACAAAATATGATTGATATTTCAGAAACAAATATTAGTATTAATTTAGATAATATTGAAGATTTTGATTCAATAGAAATTAATATTGAAAAGAAAAAAAGAGGTAGAAAAAAGAAAATAATTGAAGTTATTTAATTTACAAGTACCATTAATAATTAAGAAAAATAAAACATAATTAATCTAATAACTTGGACTAATTATAAATATAATTAATATTTATTTTATTTATATTAAATAATATTCATTTATATTCATTTATATTAACGCAATTGCATTGTTAAAAAATTGAATTTTATATTTTTAATATTATATATATATATATATATATATAAATGGAAAATATAATTAAATTAGAAAATCCTATTAATAATGAAGTTTTTAATGAACAAGTAAAAGATAATAATGAACAAGATAATCAACAAGATAATAAACAAGATAATCAACAAGATAATCAACAAGATAATCAACAAGATAATCAACAAGATAATCAACAAGATAATCAACAAGATAATCAACAAGATAATCAACAAGATAATCAACAAGATAATCAACAAGATAATAATGATCAATATAATGATGATCAAGATAATGATTATCAAGATAACGATTATCAAGATAACGATGATCAAGAGAACGATGATCAAGATAATCATGATCAAGATAATGATGATCAAGATAATCATGATCAAGATAATGATAATCAAAATAATGATGCACAAAATAATGATGCACAAAATAATGTAATTAGATTATTAAATATTGAAGATACTAATTATTTATCTTATTATGATACAGAATTTATTAACATATTAATGAATGATACAATTCCATATTTATTACAATGGGATGATGATATAAATGATTATTATAAATATATGATTTTAAGATTATTATCTCATCAATATAATTTACATGATATATATTATGGAATTATTAATTATTTAATAATAATTAAAGAAATAGATATTGATTCAGATGAATTTAAAAATTGTGAAAATATTATTCGTAATAATATTATATTAAATTTTAATCGTATGAGAAGTATTGATAATATTGTTTCAAATGTAGTACATAATTTTTTTAATGTTATTAATATTCCAATAACACAAAATATGGAATCAGTTAAATTAGTTTTAAATCAAGAAGAACTTGATACAATATTATTAAAACCTTTTATAGAAATTGATCAATCAATTAAAGAATGTAATGATAATTGTACAATTTGTAAATTAAATTTTAATGATCAAGATATCGTTAGACATGTTAAATGTAATCATATATTTCATAAAGAATGTATTGATCCATGGTTTCTAGATCATAGTCATTTATGTCCATGTTGTAGAAGTGAAGTTGGTAAATATATAGCTAAATTATAAAAAAAAAGTGTTATTATATTTATAATATATATATATATAACTTTAAAAATTTGGGATTTAAATTTAGAAAATGCTATTAGTTTATAAAAAAAAAATAGATTAATTATGTTCTATTTATTTTATTATATATTTTATTTTTAAAAATATCTAATAATTTATATAATTTATATAATAAAATATATAATAAAATAATTTTATAATAAAATATATTATAAAATTATTAAAAAAAAATATGTTATATATATATATATATATAATGATAAAATATATTGTTGAATTTATTGGTACATTTCTTTTTTTAAGCGTTATTCTTCAAGCTACTGCAAAAGGGTCATGGTTAACACCAATTTCAGGTATTGCAATTGCATTAGGTCTTTTTGCTTCAATTGCTTTTGGTGGCGCAGTATCAGGAGGACATTTTAATCCTGCAGTATCAACAATGATGGTTTTAAATAAATCTCTCCCTGTTGCTGATTTTGTTCCATATGTTGCTGCTCAAATTCTTGGTGGTATAGGTGCAATGACTTTTTTTGATCTTACTTTAAGTTCAAAATAAATTTAATTTTTATCTTACTTTAAGTTCAAAATAAATTTAATTTTTATCTT
>Ga0214921_10010151_pt1 | contig 11720 bp, 6 predicted proteins | sample LL1505_MetaG_FD_177992 | JGI IMG/M metagenome (GOLD analysis project Ga0214921, IMG submission 177992) | Freshwater microbial communities from Lake Lanier, Atlanta, Georgia, United States - LL-1505 | ecosystem: Environmental > Aquatic > Freshwater > Lake | place: USA: Georgia | collected 2015-05-28
AATTATAATAAAAGTTATAATGAAATAGACCATATACATATATTAGCTATATCAAAAAAAAATTGCAATCCAATTTTTTATATGAATATAGATTTAAAAAAAAAAATTTTAAACGCAATTTGTACATATTTTAATAAAAAACTTGAAAAAAACTATATTTATAATATCTTAAATTATATATCTGGAGAAGAACATAATAATAAATCAAAAATAAAAGATTTTTTATTCACAAGTAATAATATGAAATCTATAATGGATATATTTTATAAAAAAGAAAATAATTTAAAAGAAGTAAAAAATTCAACAAGTAATAAAAAGTTATCATTGAATAATATAAAAGATAAATATTTAAATAATATAGAATCTAAATCTAATAATAATCCTAAGAATAAATTGAAAGAAGAACAAAATGAAAATATTATATCTAATATTAATGAATTAATTAAATTAAATATTTATGAAAATATATATGATTTTTATTTATCTCATTTTGCACAAAAAAAAATTGAAATGGATACATTTTTAAAAAATTTAAAATTTGAATATGTTATTGAAGATAAAAATAATATAAATATTAAAAATAGTAATGAACTAAATATTTATAAAGAAAATATGGAAAATTTATTTATTAATATGTTTAAAACATTTACTGATGAAGAATTATTTATATTTAATAAAACAATTTCTGGTAGAACATATAAAATTGCAGAAGAATATATAATAAATATATATATAAATAGTAAAAACGGAGTTCCATGCATATTTCACACATGTTCTTTTAAAGTAGATATTTTTGACAAAATGTTTAAAAAATTCTTTTATAATAAGAATAATAATGAATTTAATAAAGATCCGTTTGTTACATTAATGAAAAATATATATTTAAATTTTACCATCGCATAAAAATTTATATAGTAAATTGATAATAAAAATTCTAACAATATAAAGTTATGGTTATTTCACAATAACATAAAACGTTTCTTTTTATATTTTTATTAAATAATATTTTTGAATAATATTTTTTATTATAGTTAGTCCAGTTTAAAATTGTGGTAAATTTTTAAAAACTAGTTTTAATCAAGTCTGAAATAAATAACTCTTTCGAGTCTATCTGTTTTATCTAATATAAATAGAGAACATAAACATTTTTATAATTAAATTAAAAATTTAATTATAAAAATATTTTAGTAGAATTCTAAATTGTAATGACTAGTAAATTATTTATAAAATAAAAATATTTTTTTTATAAAATACAATTAAAAATACATATTATTTTTTTGGTTTTATAGCTTTATTTGTAATAAATATAAAAAAATATAAATAATTTATTAATAAAACTTATATTTAATAAAATATTATATTTAAATTTTGATTAAAATTATAAAAATATATGAGTTCTTATTTTATCAATTAAAATATAAATAAATAAAAATATACATATATTAAACAATATTTTTATAATATAAACAATATTTATATTATAAAAAAAATAAAAAATTTCTTTTTTTATAAAATAATAATATTATTTTATTGATATATTTATTGATACTAAATTATGAAACAGCTTATTAAATTATTCCATTTAACAAATTTTTTATGATATGTTGAAAAGTGTAATTTTTTATTTAATGACTTTCAAGGAATACCATTTTTTATAACCTTAAAAATAATATCTATATAATGATCAATTTCTTCTTTATCGGGGTCTTCCTTTATTTATTGTTGAATTACCATAATTTATTTCTTTTAAATATAATTTTATTAATCTTTTGTTTAAATTATTAATATTCATCTTAATAATACTAAATTTAAAAATATATATTTTTAAATTTATTATTTTAGGTAATAAAGCTCCAATATATAAATATTATCTAAAAATATATTAAATAATTAAAAACACCACAATTTTAAAATGAACTTACTATATAATATATTTTAATATTTAAAATAAAGTATAAAATCAAAATAAAAAAATATTTTTATATATTATCAATAAATTATTGAATATGAATTATGAAAAATCTATCTTGTTAATTTATTTTTTTAATTCATCTATAAAATCAAAAATATTATCACATTTACGATGATTAAATAAAAAAGAATTTATAGTAGAAGATTGTATATTTTTAATTTGACCAACAATTTTTACAAATTTATCACTTTCTGTTTTATTAGCGTTTGGAAAATATAATTTATAAAATTCTTGAATTAATTCTTTGTTTGGATAATCTATTTTTTCTGTTAAATTTACTCTTCCGGTGCGTAATAATGCAGGATCTAAATTTTCAATATGATTTGTTGTCATAAATGTAATTAAACCATCTACTCTTAAAACACCATCTAAAAAATTTAAAAGTGTAGAAAACGATAAAAATCCGTTGTTACCTTTTCTAACAGCATCACGATTCTTAAATAATGCATCAATATCTTCTAAAAACAAAAATGAATCAGAATCAATATGTGAAAGTAAGTGAATAAATATTTCATCATTTATATTTGAACCAAAATTTAATATATAAATATCTTTATTGAAATATGATGCTATTGAAAATAATATACTCGATTTACCTGTTCCAGGTGGTCCATGCAACAAAATAACATTTTTATATGGAATACCAAAATTAATGTAATCATTTTTATCTTTATAAAATGTTTCAATATTATTTATAATATTTTTTTTAATATCTTTATCAATAATAACACTGTCTAAATTTCTTTTTGGAAATTTTTTATAAAGTTCAAAATGAGGATCACCATTTAAAATAGGTATATATACACTTGTTTCACTTTTATTTTTATAACATATATTATATCGTAAATCCTTAATATATTGTAAAAAATCTTCTAATAAATCTTTAGAAATAGATTTAATAATTATTTTTTTAATAAATGCATAACCAAATTCAGATTCATATTTTATGTTTGTGTTTATTACTTCTATTTTAATTTCTTTTTTTTTATATAAAAATTTAATTTTACAACCATCTATATTAAATTTATTTTTAGGTATATCACAATATTGATTTATAACAATATTACATTTTTTATTATCATGAAATTTTAATAAATACCAACATATCAAATTATATTGATTTGCAGTTTCATAATTATTTAATATGGTTAATGTATACATTTGTAATTTATATAATAATAATATATAATAATTTTATATAATAATAATATATAATAATAATATATAATAATAATATATAATACACATGAAATTGTTTTAAAATTCTCACTTTTTCTTTTAAGATATATTATATTTTTTACAATAATATTGATAAAATATATATTTGTTAAAACATTTATAAATATTACTTTATATATAAAATAATAGTTATTTTTATAAATTATATTTTTATCATATATTTTTATTAAAAAAATTATAAAATTTTAATTATTATATTTTTATTACATAATTATTATATACTTAGGTAATAAAAAAGTGAGAATTTAAAAATCATTTCAGGTATAATAATATATAATAATATATAAAAATTATAATACTTAAAAATTATATACTATTACTTAATAAATGAGTTATAAAATTATTGTTGTTAATTTAAAAAAAAGAGAAGATAGAAAAAATAATATTTTTCGAATATTTGATGCTATTCAATTTGAAAAATATTATTTTTATGAAGCAGTTGACGGGAAAAATATTCCTCTAACATTAGAAATTAAAAATTTATTTAATGGAAATGATTTTGGTTATAGAAAAGGAGTAATTGGTTGTGCACTATCACATTATAATATATGGATAGATTTAGCAAAAGATAAAATACATAATTATTATATTATTTTTGAAGATGATATTGAATTATCTGAAAATTTTGTTGAAGAAATAAATAATTGTAAAGATTTTGTAGATAATAATATTGAAACAATTGATATTTTATTTTTAGGATATCATAAAAATGAAAAGATAATTCAAAAGGATAAACATATAACAATAGATTTATATTGTAATGAAAAATATGTAGGTGGAACTTTTGGATATATAATAACAAAAAAAGGTGCCTTTAAAATGTTAGATTATATTCAAAAGAATGGTATTAAACATGGTATTGATTATTTAATTAAAATAAATAATAATTTGAATATATATGAATTAAATCCGAATATTGTTTATTCTGAATGGGTAAGAAATATAAATGACACTGTTGATACAGATATCCAAAAAGATTATGAAGCGTTTAATATAAATACAATTTTTGATTATAATAATTTTTTATTTATTAAAAATTATGATCAAATAAACAATGATTATAAATATATAGAGAAATATAAAATAGATGATTTATTTGATATATGTAGAAAGAATGATATGGATACAGCAGGTTTTAATACACTTGGATTTATTAAAAATAATATAAATATGAAAGAATTAAAATTTATAGATTGGTTTGAACAAGGTAATCATGGACTTTTTATTCATTTAAATAAAAAAATAAATATAAAAATATTATGTAATTGGTGTAATTCTGAAAAAATATGTGAAGAATGGAATAATATGTCTAAAGGTAATTGTATATGGAATAATATAAGAATTACATCAGATGATAATAATATTGATTATTATATAATTATTAATAAACCTTATGATGAAAATGATACATATATTGAAAATAAAACTATTATATTTCAAATGGAACCATGGTGCAATGATATTCATCAAAATTGGGGTGTTAAAACCTGGGGTAAGTGGGCAGAACCAGATGAATCAATATTTTTACATGTACGAAATCATAAAAAATATTATAATAATTGTATGTGGCAATTAAATATGACATATAATCAATTTATGAATGAAGAAATAATTAAAAAATATGATCATTTATCTACAATATGTAGTTCTAAATATTATGATCCCGGTCATATTAAAAGAATTGATTTTTTAAATTTTTTAGAAAATAAAGTAGATACTACTATTAAAATTGATATATATGGTAGTTATAAAAATTCTTTAGATTTTGATAAAAAGATTGATGGAATATTACCTTATAAATATTATTTTATGGTAGAAAACAATAGTGAATATAATTATATTACTGAAAAATTATGGGAACCTATTATTAGTGAATGTTTATGTTTTTATTGGGGTGCTCCGAATGTTTCAGATTATATTGATAGTAGAGCATATATAATATTAAACTTAGATGATTTTGAAGAATCTTATAATATAATTAAAAATGCCATAGATAATGATTTATGGAGTGAACGAATAGATATAATAAGAAAAGAAAAATATAAAATATTAAATTATTATAATTTTTTTCCAACGGTGGAAAGAGTTATTACAAAAGATTTATTGAAAGATAATTTGGTTAAAATAACTAAAAATATTAAAATTTATATATTACAACACGAAGATACATTAAATTATAAGATTATTCCATTTATTATGTCTTTAAAAGAATTAGGTTTTTATATTGAAATTTATCATAAAATAAAACGTGAAAATATTGTAATACATGATATTATTGGATCACAATATGAAAAAAAATTAATACATGATAATAATCAAAAATATTGTAATTTATCAAATAAAATAAATATGAATAAATTATATTATACATGGAATCAAATAAAATTATATGAAGAATTATTATTAGATGATACAAATAATTATTTAATTATTGATGATAATACTAATTTTATATCATCTTTTTACAATCTAATGAATCATATATTATATTTACCTAAAAATTATGATGTTTGTTTATTACATTCATCACATTTACACCCTTATAAAATAATTAATCAATATAATTTATATTATTATTATTTAAAAAAATATTTTTTTGATAGTTTGAATGCACATATTATTTCTAAAAACGGTATTATAAAATTATTGACGTATATCAATAACTTTATACCATTTAGTTCAGAACATTTAATGTACGAATGTTATGAAAATATAGATAGATTTAATTTATATGGCGTTCATGGAAATCAACTTTTTACATAAAAAAAAATGATGGTTATTTTTATATGCAGTTTTTTAACACAGTTATATGCTATTATAGAAGTCTATTGGTACAATGGATAACACAAAGAGAATGGATAATGGTGAATGTAAATTTTTTTTCCAAACGCCTGAATTTAAAGAAAAATTGCGTAAACAAGAGGAAAAATTGCGTAAACAAGAGTTTATACTGAATATTTTACGATACCTGAATTTGTTAACGAATATCACCAATGCGCGTTCTTCTTATGTGGATACCTACAATGGTAAATTATCTCTGAAAGCATTGATTTCGTTTTTAAAAATTCCACTACCAATCAATGCTGCAATATTCATTGCGACACGTGATGAATACTGTAGTTTTTTTAAATATTCGCATGCTGATGTATGTACATACTATACGGGTGTGTATTTGAAGAGCATCTTTGCCTTAAGCTGTTTAACGCCGCAACTAGTGTTTAGGTCAGGAATATCATCACATGAGATAGTGATAAAGTGCAAGAACGAAACAGTTCTATGCATTTCATATCCAATAGAATATAACAACCCGCCATATAGAGAAAAAAACAAGTACAGAATAGTACTCGTGGAATTAACCTACGGCAACCAATATCGCAATTTTCGATGGTTGTTCAACATTGAGAAAGACGAGGAGTTCAAGTACTTTCTAAACCTGTTAATATTTTGCAATACCTGCAATATAGGGGATCTCATGTCCCTAATACAAAACAGTATTACAAAAAAATAAATAATATTTTATTAATAATAAAATATTATTTTTTATAAATTATATTGTTTATAATAACATATAAAAATATTTATTTACACCTTTTAATAATTCAAACGCCGACTTTTATAAAAATAAGATACACCCTAATTTATGATTTTTCGACACCTTTTAATTAAATATTAAATTATAAAATATTTTATAATTTAATAAAAAAGTGTCGAAAAATCATAAATTAGGGTGTAGATATTTTAAATATTAAAATAGTTTTAATAATATACAATAAATATTTTTAGAATCAATAAATATATAAAATATTTTTAATTTATTGATTTTATTGATTTTATTGTATAAAATCTTAAGTTTCTAGCATTGATGATATACATATAAAATTACCTGAATTTTATTTTGCAATAATTATATCATAGATAATAAAAAAAATGACAGCAAATAATATATGAATTTAAAAATATTATATATTATTTATTTTCAACTCATCATTAAGTTTATAGCATTGCTTACGATGTCACTTCAACTGCCGTTTAAGATGGATGATTTTCTTTTTAATATGTACTATTTATTTTTTCGAGCATTATACATTGAAGGCAGGAAACAAAATTTTGACATATTTCAATTTATGAGGATTGTTCCTCATGAGACTTCAAATCGTTTCTTAGAACTCGAGTTCTTAGTTAAAAAAACTTCAGAGTTCTATTCGTGTGTTACTGGTATATCCATTGTGATCGAGTGGAATCCGTGGATTCTGAAACATGAATATCATATATATTTACTAGGACGTAGAAATGACGTAAACCCTGAAGATGACTATGAACACTATATCTTTGATGATGTAAAGGTAATAATCAAGGAATGGATGAAATGGATGGGTGAATGGAAAGATGTGTAGATCATAAAAACTTAATAATATTTTATTAATAAAATATTATTTGTTTATAAATAATATTATATAGTCATTACAATTTAGAATTTTATTAAAAAATATTTTAAATTTATTTCTAAATATTAGATGTTTGATAATAAAATAAAAGAATTATCTTTTATAACAAATAATTTTAAATGTCATATAACTACTCTTTATGATTAGAATAAAGAATATAATAATAATTTTAATAATATTTATTCATTAATAGTTAATGACATACTTATATAGTCATCACAAAATAAAATTCTACTAAATTTATTTTTATAAATTTATTTTTATAAAAATAAATTTAGTAGAATTATAAATTACTATATATGACACAATGCTAGAAATTTAATAATATTTTATTATTAATAAAATATTACTTGTTTATAAATAATATTGTTATATAATACAATATAAGATATAAAAATATTTATTTAAAATATTAATATTAGTTATTTTATTATAAAAATGTTATTAAAAATTTTATTTTTAAAAAAATCTTGTTAATTTATTATATTAAAGTTTCTAGTGTTATAAAGTTTATTCTTTTCTTGTCCAATAATACTTATTGTTTTTAAATAATTATATATATTTATAGATAATTATTTTATTATCAAACATCTAATGAAAATATGATTTGTTTATAAATTATATTGTTAAAGATATGATTAAAAATTTTATTATAGTTTCTAGCATTGATCAAACATCTAATATTTAGAAATAAATTTAAAATATTTTTTAATCTAATTTTATATTATAGTCAGTCCAGTTTAAAATTCTGGTAAATTTTTTAAAAAAACTAGTTCTAATCAAGTCTGATATAAATAACTCTTTCGAGTCTATCTGTTTTATAACACTCTTAAAGAATGTTTACAGACAAATTTAAAAAACCCTTTTTGTGGGAAAATATTTTAAATAAATATTTTAACTTCTTCTATAAATAATGGTAATGATATAACTTTCTATTTATCTCTATTTTTTATCATTTTTAGAGGAGAAAAAAGATTTACGAAGTGTACTTTTATCTTAATTTAATATATTAAAATGTCTTTAAATATATTTTAAAATATAAAATTATATTAAATTATTAAAATAAAATTTAACATAATTTTAAAATGGATTTACTATAATAAATATTTAAAAAAATATAATAATTTATTCATAGAACTTATATTTAATAAAATATTATACTTAAATTTTGATAATAGTAATAAAAATATATAGCTTCTTATTTTTAATTAATTATAAATATAAATAAAATTGATTTTCAATAATATTGATAAAATATATATTATCATTTCCGGTGTAATTAACCAATTTGTCTACCATATAATAATATAATAAATATTATTAATACAGCTAATATTGGAGGCCATATGTGCATATAACCCATAGACGTATAATTGCTTGTAAATTTATAAACATAATATTGATAAATATTACTTGCAAATTGATTGATATAAGGAAATAAATTATTCATTACATATAAGGATACAAATCCAACAGATAATCCTACTAAAATAACTATTATGGAATTCATTTGTGGAGAACTTTTTACTAACAAATTGCATACAACAATTATAATTATAATTGATACCATATATTCAAAACTAAAACTAATATTTGAAGATGATGAACTCATTAATTATATAAATATAAAAGATAATTATTATAAATAATTATCTTTACTATTTAATTTTAATATAAGATTCTTCAATTTTAATACTATTTATATTTTTTTCATCAATTATTTTTTCACAACATAATATATTATTAACAGTAAGATATAATTTATTATCTAATTTAATTTCTATAGAATTATCTTTTTTATTTAAGATTTCTTTTTTAAAATTAGTATTATAAATTTGTTTATCATTTTTTTTTAAAAATATTGATTTATAACCAATAATTAAAATATATTTTATATTATCTATCAATAGTAGTATATATAATGGTAATAATGTATCAATATTAAAAGAGCCAATATTATTCTTAATTTTTACATTATAATATTGAATAGAATAATCTTTTGAATTTAATTTTTTATAAAGTTTATTATATTTTTGATAATTAAAAATAGATAGCCATAATCTTTCTAATAATAAGCCTGTATCTATTTTATATTTATTATAATCATCTATTAATAAATACAATATATTTTCATAAAATTTTTTTGTTCTTGATAGGATTGCTTCTTTAGAAACAGAAAATATTGCTGCATAAGACATTGGAACTAAAGTATTTAATTTAATATTATTTAATTTATATCTTTCTTTCATAAATTGTAGTATAGATTTAAATTTAAAAATATATTTAAAATAATCAATATCGTGCAAAATAGAATAATCACGATAATAATGAGGATATAATACAATACCATCTTTATTATAATATTCTACATATATATTTATATTATTAATCCATAAACTTTTATCCGTTGTTTTAAATTGATACGGAGGATGTCCTTCGCGACGTAATTCTTTAGAAATGATAAACTTTTTATATTTTTCGGATGTTTCATATAAAGATGGAGAATAACACGATGTTAATGCCTGAACAGGTTGAAATTTGGTAACATCTTCTATTAATTTTAAAAAATCTGGACTATGAAAAAAAGGGTCTCCTTGAGAAAAAATGGTTATATCTGATAAATTATCATAATTTTCTATAATATGTGTTAAATAAGTATGACTTTCTCTACCAATATTTTCTAATTTTATACTTTTATATTTAATATTATCTATACCTTTGTTATATATTGTTATTTTCTTATTTTTTACTTTATCTAACCAATTTATATCTTCATTATAACGTGCAATAACTAATTCAACACTCATATAATATATTTAAATATTTAAATTTTAATACTAAATATAAAAATATAATAATAAAATATAAGTAAATATATAATAAATGATTTATATATAACGAATGTAAAAGTAATTATATATATTTATTCATACAAACGAATTTATATTAACAAAATAGGAAAAGAACACAATTCTATAATAAACATAGATAAATACCTAAAATCTTCATATACACGAAGTATACAACAGATACATCTGAAATGATTTTAAAATTCTCACTTTTTATTACATAAAATAATATGTATATGCTTTAACAAATATATATTTTATCAATATTATTGTAAAAAATATAATATACCTTAAAAATTTATTAATATTATACTTTTTATTGTTAAATGAGAATTTTAAAATCATTTCAGGTGTATAATATAGAAAAAAAATTGATAGTTAAAATTATCAAATATTTTTAAGTATAAATATAGTATATAAATATAGTATAGTAATTAAAAATGATGATGAAAAACGTAGTTATTTTTTTAATATTAATTTTAAATAGTTATGAGAGTGTTTATGGAGCAAATGTAAATATTACAGATGCTATATTAAAACCAGCGATGGTTTTATCTAATCAATTTTATTATACTGGATTAAAAAATATATCCACACCAAATGGATGCTATCAATTATTAATTGGATCAAAAAATATTTCCACTCCAATTAATGTTGGATGTAATCCAACTATTGTACCTACACTATTATCTACAAATATACCAACTATGAAGCCTACAACATGTCCTAGTACTATAGTACCAACTATGAACCCTACGAGATGTCCCAGTACTATAGTACCGAGTGTAAGACCCAGTCTTCGTAGTACTTTATTGCCTACGTTAAGACCTAGTTTGCGCCCTAGTTTTAAAAGTACTTATAGGCCTACTCCTAAACCTACTGCACATCCAACTAGTAAAAAACCTTTTTACAGACCAAGCGTGCGACCTAGTATTCCTATTAGTAGTATGCCGATAATGTGTAGAAAAACCGTTGCACCGTCTGAAGTACCAACAGAGGTACCAACAGAACTAATTACAGAACAGCCAAGTGTTCGTACGTATAGACCTTCTTCTACTAAGAAACCTACTTATGCAAGTAGTAAAAAACCGACTAAGGAACCGAGTATTAGTCCGACGATTGAACCCACTGAGGAACCATCAGAGACACCTACTTATCAACCTAGTTTTAGTAAAAGACCTACCCGTATTAGCACTAGGAGACCTAGTCATTATA
>Ga0214921_10010153_pt1 | contig 11717 bp, 12 predicted proteins | sample LL1505_MetaG_FD_177992 | JGI IMG/M metagenome (GOLD analysis project Ga0214921, IMG submission 177992) | Freshwater microbial communities from Lake Lanier, Atlanta, Georgia, United States - LL-1505 | ecosystem: Environmental > Aquatic > Freshwater > Lake | place: USA: Georgia | collected...
ATTAGATCTTCGACCAGCAACTCTATAACCGCTGCTGCATCTGACTTATTAGTCCCAATCACACCTGATGGGCCGCGCTTTGCCCAACCGACAACATACAAATTCTCGCTCACCCGCCCATCTGTGTTAACTACTTTTCCATTCTCATACGGAACGCCGTCGATACCTTGGGCTTGATATCCAATTGCGGTAATTACAAGACCACACTTGATGATTACGTCACCATTTGGGGTTGAAAACAGTACGCCCTCTACGCGATCAGTACCTAAAAACTCCTTCGGAACATGCTGAAATAAGAACTCCATTGTCCGCTCATGCTCACCCTTTGGATTTTCGGCAATCAACAGCATTGCGTCCAAATTACTCTTGACATCTTTTTCGGCAGAATCCCCCACCCGTGCAATCGCTGCCTCGATGTCACTTCTTTGAATCACAACATTTGTATGTTCCAACTTAGGCAGCTCACGTAGTTCGGGTGATGTAAATGCTGCATGCTCTGGCCCACGGCGAGCGCTGACATAGACCCTACGAATGTTGCTCTTTTTGAAAGCATCAATTGCATGATCTGCAGTATCTGTTGGATCTAACTCACCTGGTTCTAACGCCAACATACGAGCAACATCCATTGCCACATTTCCTGCACCGATAACGACTGCGGTGTCTGTGTCCAACGGGGTATCAACACCAACAAAGTCGGGATGTGCGTTATACCAAGGGACAAGATCTGCTGCAGATATAGAGCCAGGTAGGTCCTCTCCGGGAATGCCTAGAGTTTTCCCCAGTGAAGAGCCTGTTGCAAGAATTACTATGTCGTATTTTTCTTGGAGTTGGGCAATAGTTATGTCGCCTCCAACTTCAACATTTGCAAAAAGGCGATAGTTGGGATCTGCAGCAATCTTTTCGAAGACCTTTGATACCGTCTTAATCTTTGGATGATCTGGTGCCACACCACTTCTAACTAATCCCCATGGTGTGGGAAGACGCTCAATCATGTCTATTGCAAATGTGCGCTCGGCATCTTGTGAGTTATGAAGTGCTTGTGCCGCAAAGTAGCCGGCCGGACCGGCACCGATAATTGCAACTCTAAACAATGACACTTTAAGCTCCTCAGAGATCTATTCGGTGAGACGAGTAGATGTGTAATCCTGATCTGGTTGAGCCACTACATGTTTTGTACTGACAACCTTAATAATCAAAGTACACGAATCTGGAGCAATCCTAACATTACTGACTGCTCAAATTCATTGGGAATCTGAGAGGTTAGAGCTTGAATGCTATAAAGAGCCTCACACGCTTTCATTGAGTTGGTTCCTATGCTGGAAATTGAAGGTTTAAGTTAGTTGTAGCGCTCCCATAAGAGGCGTTGGTTGTGGATGAAAAAGTAGATATAGAAATAGTTTTGCGCATGATCGTGGAATCCATGAGAGCAGTTGTGGTCAATCAGATGCACAACCCTATCCTTATATGCCTCATCAAACTCATTGGGTTTGATATTCCCCGTGTAGTGCAATATCTTGGGATGATGACTCTTATTTAATAGCGCAAAAGTGTTCACTATATCGCCAGATAAGGTGTGAACCATCACATTAAAGTTTTTGTCTAATAATTCGAAATTATTTCGAACGGTTGGATTAAGGACATCTTGGTCAGAAAATCTAACCTTTAATTCACCGCTTTCGATTCTCCCTAAAAGCAAAATCAGCTTGTTGCTTAACTCTTCGCTCTTCCAAGCTTTTGGGAAAAACTTCATAACACCGGTGTTAAAATAGTCGTCTGTATTAGTCTCATCACTCATAACCCAAAATTGGGGATGATCCGGATTTGCACGTTGATCTAGATTTATTCGCATGGAATTCTTTACTCCCATGAGAGCAGTCTTTTTTTCTACAGGTTCAATTGTGAGTAATTCATCCCAACCTGGCTGCATAATTAGGTCTACATCCAAATAAAGAAATTCTTCGCTTGCGTTCATCATCATAATAAGCCGTGCGACCAAACTTGCATAGGGAATATGATGCATTACAGCAAAATTCCGCCTGAAATCATTGGAATGGAAAATTGGTTCACTGGTCTCAATTTTTTCAAAAGTAAGGTTTGCACCTATTGCCTCACAGAATTTACTCACCTGGCTGCGTCCCTCAGCTGTTAATCCCTCATTACTTGAAAATGGGCTGTTCGGATTAGATGATTTGCTTTCTGAAATTCCAATGACTAAATTAAAATTGGTTGACTCTTTCTTATAAAGCATCGCGCTATAGAGCATATTTTTAAAGAGGGGAATGTAGTTGTCATCAAAATATAGTTTTATGGTGTGCATGGTGGCATTTAACTAACTAATGAAGGTGCATGCTTGCTAAATGGCTGGGGTTAACCCACTACCGGAAAGGATGATAGTGAAAACTTAAATCACAAGACTCTGGCAGTTTAAGTGTGGTTTAAACACTCATGGGTCTTGTTAGGACTTCTTAAATTTTTCAATGTTTTCATGGATGTGTATCGGATTCTCTAAAAGTCCTGAGACGGAGCACTTCGCAACATATTTTGGGAAAAGTTATGATTTTGAAATAGTTTTGAGGTTAGGCTTTTCGAATTATCCACTCAGGACTAGCTTTAGATCAGGTCTATGTACGGGAAATCAGGATAGAGTTAGAGGGTGAAATTCAATATTGTCCGTCCTGGCGGTGGCGATCATTCAGGTATGTTTTTAGAAATGGCTGAGTTATTGAACTTCTCTTTTCAAGAATTAGGTTTTGAGTCGGCTATTTCTGTAGCAGAAGCCAAGTCTGGCTTTCAAAACATTGTGATCGGTATTTTTTATGAAGGTAATCTTTGGGATACTCTTCCAGAGGATTCTGTGATTATAAATACAGAACCTTTGTTTGCTCGTGAATCAACTGCGTCATGGAGTGAGCAATTAATTGGATTATCGACGAAGTACCAGATTTGGGATTATGATCCAAGGAATTTGCAAGTTATGGCCGAATTGGGATTGAAAGATTCAAAATTACTTAAGTTTGGATACCAAAAAGAACTGCAGAGAATTCCTTTTTATCCTGACTCTGAGCGCCATATCGATGTCTTTTTCTATGGTTCAACCAATACTAGGAGATCTGAGATTTTAGACCAGATTAGTGCGAGAGGGTTATCTTGCCTAAAAAGATTCGGTGTTTATGGAGAGGAGCGTGATGAGTTAATCTCCAGAAGTAAAATGATCGTGAATATGCATTTTAATGAGATTGGTGTATTCGAAATTGTGCGAATTCACTATTTGTTGAATAACGGTATTGCGATTGTCCCAGAAATTGACTCACATACGTCAATTGATCCAAGTTATTTAGATTTGTTGTCTGCTGTTCCTTATTCAGGTCTTGTTGATAGGTGTGTTTGGCTCAAGGACAATCCTGATGAACTCTTAAACTTGAGAGAAAATGCCTTAACTAATTTTAAGAAAACCCCTCAAGTTGTGTATACACAAGACCTTATAAAAGAATTTCGATTTTAAGCTTTATCTTTAGGTAAATTCCCCTGGTTTAGTTGCTCTGTAAGAGTTGGTGCTGATTTATCTTTGTCTGAGATTTTCAATAAAGTTGATTCAATTCTCCAAGTTATTCCGATTGCTGGATCTAATGGGTTTATTTCAAATTCGTTTTCAGGTGAAAATGGAGTTGAAACTAAATAAGCCACAGCTGTTTTATCTTCTAAGGCAAGGAACCCATGTCCCAGCCCTTCGCTAATGAAAAGAGCTTTGCCTGATTCTTGCGTTAACTCAACGCCAACCCACTTGCCAAAAGTTGGTGAGTTTGGGCGTATATCAACTACTACATCTTGTATTGATCCTGCCACACAAGTCACCCACTTCGCCTGACCCCTTGGTGCGGTGCTGTAATGAATCCCCCGAAGAGTTCCTCTTGATGAGCTTGAAATGTTTGCTTGCTCTATTTCAAACTTTCTACCGGTTACACTTTGTACGGTTTCTGATTTAAACCATTCACGAAAAAGACCACGATCATCATGAAACACGCGAGATTCGACCAACCAAACGCCTTCAATGCCTAGTGGTGTTAATTCCATATCCTTAGCCTAAGCTTTGAACAGAGGAAATGATTTCAGGCATTGCATCTGTTAATGCGTGTCGCCAGTCCCTCATGGGTGTGATTGAAGTTTTCTCCCAGTCCTTGTGACTCAAGACTGAGTTTGTTGGGCGTATTGCTTTTTGTGGGTATTGATTTGATGAGACAGGAATTAACCTTGATAAATCTGCGCCAACACATGTGAATATTTCTTGAGCAAATTCAAACCACGTGGCCTCACCACTATTTGTTCCGTGGAATATTCCATTAAGCGGTTCTGATAAAACTAAAGTTGCAATCTGCTGAGCTAAATCTGACGCCGAAGTGGGCTGTCCTATTTGGTCGTTAACAACTCGAACTTCACCGTCGCTGCGCAAAGCTAACTTTGTCATTGTTTTTGCAAAGTTTTTGCCCCAAGGACTATAAAGCCAAGCTGTTCGAATGATTATTGAGCCCTCTGGATATAAATTGAGAATGCGATCTTCGCCATCGGCCTTTGTCCTTCCATAAGCAGATTGGGGGGCTCTTAAAGCATCCACCTCCCAGGGCTCTTGGTTAACACCAGAGAAAACATAATCGGTAGATATGTGAACTAATCTGGCCCCGCAGGCCTTAGCCGCTTTAGTTAAGTTTTCAGCTCCTTGGGTGTTGATGCCAGCAGCTAACTCCTCATGTGACTCAGCCCCATCTACATCAGTCCAAGCCGCGCAATTGATGATGACTTCTGGTGATAGTTGTCCTATAAAATCACTAAGAATTGCACCCCTAGTTATGTCTAAATCCTTAGAGCCACATGAAATAAATGACAAATCACGCTTAGTAAGTTCTTTAGATACCGCTATTCCTAGCTGGCCCGTTCCACCTGTAATCAACCACGTCATAGAGGGTTTATCGATTCTTAAGTGGTTTCCACCACGCTTGGTTGTCTCGATACCATTGAATTGTCTGGCTCAAGCCGTCCTCAAAATTTACTTGCGGTTCATATCCAAGTTCAGTCCTAATCTTTGTCCAATCAACGCTATATCTAAGATCGTGCCCTTTTCTATCTTCAACATATTCAATAGATGACTCATCTGCTCCCATAGCTTGAAGAAGCAGGCCTGTGATCTCCATATTTGTAAGCTCGCGACCACCGCCGATGTTATAGACCTGGCCTGAGCGACCATTCATTAAGACTTTATGAATTCCTCGGCAATGGTCATCAACATGGAGCCAATCTCGCACATTTTTCCCACTTCCATACACTGGAACTTTTTTTCCTTCTAATAAGTTAGTAATAAAAAGTGGGATTAACTTCTCAGGGAAATGATGCGTACCGTAGTTATTGCTACAGCGAGTAATAACTACATCGAGGTTATGCGTCTTGTGGTAAGAACGGGCAAGTAATTCACCACCCGCCTTACTTGCAGAATAAGGTGAATTGGGTTGCAACGGCCATTCTTCTGTCCATGAACCGCTTTCGATTGAGCCATAGACTTCATCTGTTGAAATCTGTAAAAACCTTATATCTCTGCCCGATGCTTTAATTGCATCTAATAAGACTTGCACGCCGACGATATTGGCTTGGATAAAATCAGCTGCCCCTGAGATTGATCGATCAACATGTGATTCCGCGGCAAAGTTAATCACAGCATCTATATCACTCAGCAAAGATGCGACTAATTGCGCATCACAAATATCGCCATGGTGAAATGAGAGTCCTGAACCGCTCGATGACTGTGGAAGGTTTTCCCGCAGTCCTGCATAGGTAAGTTTGTCCAAAACTGTTACGTGACTTACCCCAACAAGCTCTCCGCGACTAATCATCCTTACGAAGTTGGAGCCAATGAACCCGGCACCGCCAGTTACAAGTAGGTGCAATTTATAGGCTCTCTTTCATGTAAAAAATCTCGTGAACTAAGCGTGCATAGGGTATCTTAATGCAGATGAGAGGCATTGTTCTGGCTGGAGGAACTGGCTCAAGGCTTTGGCCAGTTACCTGGGGAGCTTCAAAACAGTTACTCCCGGTTTATGACAAGCCCATGATTCATTATCCGATTGCCACCCTCATGTTGGCTGGCATTCGTGAAATGATCATCATCACAACGAAGCAGGATCAAGAGTCATTTCAAAAACTATTGGGTTCAGGAAGTGACATAGGAGTTTCTTTTACTTACGCAGTGCAAGATAAGCCAGAAGGAATCGCACAGGCTTTTCTCATTGGAGAATCATTTATAAATAATGAGCCTTGTGCTCTTATTTTAGGGGACAATATTTTTTACGGTATTGGCTTAGGCAATCAGTTGCAAACCGTTCAAGCTGGCAGCGGTGCTCATATTTTTGCCTATGAAGTGACAGATCCTGAAAGATATGGCGTCATAGAGTTCGATAAAGATGGCAAAGCCATTTCTATTGAGGAAAAACCACTTCACCCCAAGTCAAATTATGCAATCCCAGGACTCTATTTCTATGACAAAGACATTGTAGAAATAGCAAAGGACATTAAACCAAGTGAGCGCGGGGAACTGGAGATAACTTCAGTCAATGAAGCATATTTGAGTGCAGGAAAACTCAATGTCATTCCACTTGAGCGTGGCACGGTCTGGCTTGATGCTGGAACATTTGATTCTCTGATTGATGCATCTATCTTTATGCAAGTTGTTGAAAAACGCCACAGGCATAAAATCTCTTGTCTAGAAGAGATTGCTTGGCGAAATGGCTGGATTACTAATGAAGAACTTATTGCGCGAGCAGATGTGTATATGTCTTCACCATTTGCTGATTATTTAAGGGGTCTCCTTACTTAGGATTCCAAATGGCACTTGCATTTTTGTCATTGACCACATAGCTAAGTGGCGGAAGTGCAATAAAGCAATTGTTTTTATCATAAAAGGAGTTTAAGACCATATCTAGACTCAAAGACCAATATCCCTGGCCGAGCAGATTTATATTATCAACGTATAGATCTGTTATTTTTGGATAGTACTCAAGAAATTTTTGGGCACCTTTTGGGCTGACCGTGTAGGCATGCATTCCAAAACTAGAAACTAACGGAAATAGTGTCGATGATTCGCCAGAAGTTTTAAACTCTTGAATATTAAATTTCTCTAACTCAGCTTGTATTTGAACTTTAAAAACTGGACTATTTTTCTGAGGAAATCTGACGTATAAGAAAGAATCCCAATTGAATCCCCATTGAATGATGTCCCAATCAGATCCGATTTGGTCAATGAGTGCTTTGGATTTTAGATCAAAATCTGAAACCAGTATGGCGTCGTCTTCAAATATTGTTATAGGTTTATTGGACTCTATGCACTCACGCAGAGCTTGATAGTGCGCTAACCCACAGCAGATTGAACCAAGTGGCCACATGCATTCTTCAGAAGTTAATTTCTTTAACTCTGTGAGCGCTGCATCATCATTTTGCAATTTCTGAGCATTAAAACCCATGACAACCTGGGCATCAGATACAGAATCGTTGCCACTAAAGAAGTGATTCAATCGTTCGTGATAGATTTCTGATGAAATAACGTATTTTTTTGGGTAACCAGAATCTGAATCCACTATGCCCTCCATTTTAATCTTGTTTTTTCTTTCAAACTGGCTCGGTTTGCTTACTTGTGTGATAATATAGTAACGGCTTTAATGAATAGTCCTATAAATCGAAACATGTCTGGTTGGTGAGGGACCTTTCAAGTGTCTTCTCCTAAGGTAACCCAGAAAAGCATGCCTCCTTTTTTGTCAAGACTTACGTACAAGCTCAAATTGCATCACTAACTCTGGTGGCAAAGTTAAGTTTGAGATTCGCATAATTCAAGGAGTATCCTATGGGAATGTGCATTCGAAAGAACCTATCAATTAAAGCTATAAATGATTAAAATTGGTTTTTGTGGTTTTCATGTACCGGGAACTGATGAAAAGTCAATTTTTCGGTTGAACAATCAGCAAAATTTGACCTCTCTTTTAAGTTCTAGATTTATTCAACATGAAACGCCAACGGCTTTTTTCCCAACTTTAGTTTCTCTTGGTGAGTTTTTGAAAGCACATCCAGGTTTTACCTTACGTGAATCCAGAAATGTTGAGCCTTTTATAATTGGAGAGATTGGGATCTGGGCGAGCTGGTATTTGGCGCTTTCAAGTTTTGTTAAAAGCAATCTTGATTGGTTGATTATTTATGAAGATGATCTTTGGCTCGGTGGACTTGAAACGATTGAGTTTATTGAAAAGATTTTTTCTGATAATTTGCCGCTTGATTGTGATTTTCTTGCTTTGACGGCCTTAGAAGGAGAGTTCTTCTTGCATAATGAGGAGTTGAACGTAAATCAATATCTCTCTGAGCGCTTCCAGTCGTGCTGTTTAGGTTTATCGGCAGTTAGCAAGAAGGCTGCACATTACATACTTGAAAAAATGGAATCAGGCATAGATAACCCCATTGATCTTTTCATTTTCAGCAAAGAGTTTGCACTAAAGACATATTCACTAATTCCTACTCAACAAGTAGGCGCACAAATTTCTTTGTACAACCAAAAGTGGATGGGCTCAACTATTAATTTACGAGACTCTGCTGATCCTATTTATGTTCCATTTCCTCTGTAGAATTTTTCTAGGTACTTTCAATCAGCTAAACCTCCACCAACTAATACATTTTGGAAATATTTTTTAGTTTGAAAAAGTCTAGCGATGATTATGGAAAGCTAAAATCTTGTTATACGCTCTGTTGTAACGGTTATATTGGTCGGAATTATGGAGTGCGTCTATCGCAGATGTAGAGTTATGCCCAAGAGGGATTTCAGGGTTTCTCAGGTAGATTTCTGTTCCAGCCAAGTCAAATACCATGGATATTAAGATGTCATCAGAGAAAATAATATCGTCGTCTTCTCTGTCTAATAGAGCTAAAAATGTGCTTTTCACATTTCTAACAACCATGGGTGGATAAAGAACACTTCCGTATCCCTCAATAAGATTACATTTCCCGAATCCATACCATGCCTGCATATCCCATCCTTCATTCAAAGCACCACCTTTGCCTGTAAGAATCCGAGGATTTTCGGTGTCTACCCCCTCAGCGAGTGTTTTTAGAGTTGAACTATCTAACTCTACGTCGTCGTCTAACGACCAAATATAAGTATCAGGATCATTCTCGTATCTAATTAAAGTTGGCAGAACTTTAGTAATTGGTCCAAAATCATTTGTTCTAAAGATATTTAAACCATCATCATTTGACAGATACTCTGGGATGATGTAATTCTGCCCTAGTCTCTTGCAATGTGTTGGAATGTTTATTTCTATTTGATCCACTGGAAATGTTTGCTTACGTACAGAAGTGATAACTGGACCAAGCAGATTAATACGGCTCGGTATAGTTGTTAAGGAAGCTATCACCCTCATTGACATTCGCATATTCTAATACAATCACATCAAAAAATCGGAATTTTAGCCAAGGATAACCATTGCCTGGAAACCATAGGGCTGCAATCAATAACTTTTGATTTATTAGCCACTCATCATGGAACCTGATTTGGGAACTTTGATGAGCTGAATATAATTATAATCGGCCACACCTAGTCTCTGATTCTTCCACAGAAGGGCACTATCGACCTATAAGGTCTGTGCAACTATTCTGAGGTTATGGCACACTATCAGCAACGAATTTTTGTGGAATTCATTAATCGTCGATTCCCTGAATATTTTGGAAATGTCTCGATCATTGAAATTGGATCACTGGATTTTAACGGCACAGTTCGTGATTTTTTTGACAATTGTGCTTACTTGGGAGTTGATGTAGGCCTAGGCCCTGGGGTGAATTTGATTTCTGAAGGACAAAATCTAACGTTTTCAGATAATTGTTTTGATGTGGCAATCTGTGTTGAGTGTGTCGAACACAATCCATTTTGGTTAGAAACATTCGTCAATATGCACCGAATGGCCAAAAGTTTCGTTCTTTTTACTTGTGCTTCGAATGGGCGTCCAGAACATGGAACAACTCGACCAGATAGTTATTCTTCTCCATTCACAGGTGAATGGAACTACAATATAAATCTTGATGAAGATGAATTCACTAGTAGACTTTCTTTCGGGGAATTATTTTCAAGTTATTAATTTTTCTGCAACAAAGAAACTGATAATCTATATTTTGGGACTTAAAGAGACAATTCACTAGCTTGCAAAGCTTATGCTGAAGTATCACTGAATACTACATAAGCCCTAAATTTCTAGCAGCAATTTTAGTGTATCCATTTTAATCCTGGTTCCTTTCCCAAAATCGATGTCTGCTAGGATAAAATGAATTACTTTCGTAGGAACTTCTTTATTAATCCTCGAACCCCTAGAAAACTAAAACCAATAATCAATCCAAATATGGGAGCAATTTTTAATGAGTCGCCTATAGGGTAACCATAAAATACTAAGCCCAAAATTGAAACTACATAAGAGACAATAAAGATAAAAACTCCAGTGTCTTTTTTCTCTTCAGGATCGTAAATTATCTCGGGATCGCTCATGAAATAATTCTATAACAGGTCCTTCTGGAAATCGAAAAGAATTTAGCGAGCCACCATCTCTCATTCCAAGTTCTCGCGAAGACCAATCGCTTTTACTTCACAGCCCTTAAATGCCAGATTAAATGATATGGGATGACTGGAAACCAGTTATCCTTAGAAATATTGACTGGGACATTAGCCCATAAATGTTGTATTACCTCAAATCTTCCTTTGAACCCATATGCCTGACACAACTCAAGCCAAACTGGTTCCGAAAAATACCAAACAGTCTTTTCTGTAATGATATTTACGTGTTGTGGATCTTGAAATACCTCAAGGTGAGGGAAGGCTGGGGTGGCAAAGAATGTCTGTCCGCCTGGTTTTAGTACCCTCCATACCTCACTCATGACATCTATGAAGGGTTGCTTTCTCTCCCTTCCTAGATACAAGATTCTCGGGATATGTTCAAGAAAATCAATTCCGGTTACATAATCGAAGAAGTTATCTTCAAAAGGGATGGGATCTAGAACTAAGTCTGCAAATCTAATCTTTGGATTATTATTAGTAACGATATCTATTCCAAAAACTTCGTCCGCACGAAATAAATTACTTGGACTCGGACCACAACCAAGATCTAGTGATTTACTCATTCTTCGCATTCTTTAGCTCTGATAGAAATAGACGGAAACTACCCAACTGTATCAGCCCCTTCTCGTTTAAAAATGGTCCCTGTCTTTACTAGTTAACAAATTACCGCATTTGGTATATGGAAGAATTCTACATAACGGTGCGCCTTAGCGAAACCTAATTCATGAGCAAAACCCGAATCTGTCAAATGCTTAGCTACGTTATGCGAGTTCCTAAATGGGCCTTCTGGGCGGTTCTATTGCGTGTACTCACAAAATAAGATTGCCTGACACCAAGAAGCACCACTCAACCAAGTCTTGAGTTTTGATTTAAAGTGTGCTAGCCTCAAATATGGTTGATGGGGGTAAAATAAATGAGAATAATTATCCAAATTGGTTCGAATATGTGAGGCCTAATTTTTTGCATCTGCCAAAGGATGCTGAGTTAAGTGTGTTACAAATTGGTGCATATAAGGGGGATTGCACGGAGTACATCCTCGAAAATCATTCTGTTAGAGAAATCGTTGATGTGGATACATGGGAAGGCTCCATGGAACATTCCG
>Ga0214921_10010154_pt1 | contig 11716 bp, 11 predicted proteins | sample LL1505_MetaG_FD_177992 | JGI IMG/M metagenome (GOLD analysis project Ga0214921, IMG submission 177992) | Freshwater microbial communities from Lake Lanier, Atlanta, Georgia, United States - LL-1505 | ecosystem: Environmental > Aquatic > Freshwater > Lake | place: USA: Georgia | collected...
GACGAAGCAGACGAAGCGGAGCTGGATAGCGAAGCAGACGAAGCAGACGAAGCGGAGCTGGATAGCGAAGCAGACGAAGCGGAGCTGGATAGCGAAGCAGACGAAGCAGACGAAGCAGGGCTTGATAGCGAATCCGGCGACGAACTCGTTATAATGAGATATTGATCATATGGGTTTCTCGTGTCATAAGATATGAATAGAACCGTGATGAACGTGAAAATCGGCGCTGTATCAGCCGTTTTCGACATTTTCTTTGAAATATACGCAGCCAAAATGTTTTGTAAATTGCCACCATTTCTTCACCTGGATACAGCATCAAAGGTTCTACGATTTCGATTGTAGCGTTGTAAAATTTCGAGAGAATCATCGAGGTTTCGTACATTACACTCGTTTTTGTAAAATCAAACGTGTATAAACAAATATAATGATCATTTATTTCAGGTGAACTCGTATTTGGATTGAACCCGTGAATATTCTTGTCAAATTTTTGACATAGCCCTATTTCATACCGAGACATGAAGACGTGTATAACCGTTCCTGTAATTATTATTCATTCATAAATAATATTCAATTTACTATTATCAAATTTATTATATTCTTAAATATATATTATCATTCGCATAGTTAATATATATTATGTCCACTTTCATAAACAGATTATTTAACACTCCTTTACTACAAAATAAATTTGTATTATACGCAACTTTGTTTGTCGTATTGTTCGCAGTTGTTCGTAATATATCAAATGGAAATATGAATGCGGTTATTCTGATGGCGTTGATTGGTCTTCTTACGTCTTACTTTAGTAAGAATATGATTATCATTTTATTGACCACCTTTTTTACTGTTTTCATTCTTGAAATGATTGGTTTGAAAGGTGTTATGGAAGGTATGGAGACGAAAAAGAAAAAGGAAAATAAGGAAGATGAAAATAAAGAAAAGGAAACTAAGGAAGAGAAAGAGGAAAATAAGGAAGAGGAAAATAAGGAAGAGGAAAATAAAAAAAAGGACGATACTAAGGAATCTAATACGACATTAAACTCAAAAAATGAACCGAAGAAAAAGATGAAACAAGGTATGTCAACTTTATCGCCCGCAAGCTACGATGGTCAAGACCATGAAAGTGGACAAGATGAAAACGTACATCGCGCGAAAGAGGCTAACCGTATTGACTATGCAACTACGCTAGAAGAGGCCTATGATAATATTGAAAACATCATCGGCGAAGACGGTGTGCGTGGTTTAACCGACCAGACTAAATCTCTCATGAACCAACAAAAAGAACTCATGAATAACATGAAAGAAATGGGACCCTTATTGAAATCAGCAGAAGGGTTTATGCAGCAACTCACCGGAGGAGGTGGAATTAAGGGAATCACCGATATGTTGAAGGGTTTTGCGACGCCAGGCGGAGGCAAAAAATAAATATACTACGAATAATATCGTGTATTGTGGCACCCGTTTACTGTCCAAGTATAATACACGAAAGGCTCAACAATATATAAACAATCGGTATGTACTAACGCACGTTTCCAGTAATCCCAGTCTTCAGCCCCTCTAACGATTCGCTGTAAGCCGGTCTTTTTTACAATTGAATGATGAATCATGACTGTAGAATTCGTAATATGATTGTGTTTAGTAATTAGTTCTAAGTTAAACATTTTATTTTCATGCGCATTTTCAACATGAAGTGACAGCGTATTTATATCCAACTTATCCATCGTTATACTGCGATGATTTATTATGTACATATTCGTGGTTGAAAATAATACGTTATTGTGTTTCATCGCTTCTAACTGTTTTTCAATTTTCGTTTCAAGATAAAAATCATCATCGTCGAGAAAAGCGATCCATTCTCCTTTCGCCTTTTCGATACCATAATTGCGTGTCATCCCTTGTGCGGCAGATACATTATGTTTCGTGCGCATATTCATTGGCAAATGAATTATCGTTGTCTTCTCATACTTCTCAAGCTCACCTGAATAATACCTTTGGTCGGTTGAACAGTCGTTGATTACGATGATTTCAACGTTTTTATAGGTATTCGCGAGTACACTTCGAATGGAATGATTTAGCATTTCATAACGATTATAGGTCGGTATAATTACGCTTACTAATCCTTGTATATAATCATCATACTGTTTTTGATGTGTCATATCGCGAACATTATAATATTACACTAGTTTGGCTTTATATTATAATATTAGTATTACAAAAAAATAAATAATGTGTTATAATAACAAGGTTATTGCGTTTGGTATTTTTATGGCTCGAAGATGTCCCCCGGGTGTATTTTGTTTTGAAAATGTTACGTTGGTAATATTTGCGGTGATTATGGTTGTTGTCGGGATTTATGCGCATTCTTATTTTTTCGGTAATCGTGGAGTCCATCGCCAGGGTCATGGTCATCACGGTGGCCCAGTATTGATCGCATCTACCGATCCATTATCCGATTCTTTAGATTTTGGAATTGGCGGGCCGTCATCTAACCAAGATGTATTATTAAATCCATATGTCCCACCTCTTCGTGATAATTCAGTTGGCGCAACCCGACCAACTTATGATATTCGCGGCGGGGTTGAAACAATCCATTATGGCGGGATGGATACCTACGGTGGCGGCGGTGGCGGCGGTGGCGGCGGCGGCGTCATCGGAGTTCGTGTGAACGTGCCTACTCGTTCAGTAGATACTACATATCGCCAAGTCGGTATACTTACTCGCGGCGGCGGCGGTTCTCAAGAAACAATCCTTCCTTTGATTGGCCGCCCATTATTTACAAACCGCGACAAATGGCAGTTTTACACACTCAGCGATAAAAACAACGCGATTAAATTACCGGTGATTATCAACGGCAAAAGTGGAACGAATGAGTATGGTTGTAATAATGTAAGCACAGGAGATACCGTATATGTCGAAGGTTATAATGACGCGTTTCGCGTTACCGCATACGACAGTGCTTCACTACGTTATTTACCTTTGTGATGCTTTAGAAACAACTTGTTGGGCTGCTGCTGTTGCCGCAATCGCCGCGACTGTCGAAGAAAGTTTACTGTTGTCGTTGTTGCTATTATTGTATTCTTGTGCCTTTTCCTTCGCTTTTTCTTCTAATTTCGCCATGTCATCATTTTCGTATAACTTCATAACCATATCGAGTGTATCATCGCGTCCTGTTTCTTGTCCGGTTATGGGTGCCGGTTGTTTATCATATTTACCTCTCTCGAATATTCTCGTGGATGCTTCTGATTCAGGAATATATTCATCATAGCTTTTCCCCCATCCCATAAAATGAACTAGATTCATCGGGGGTAGTTCACCGTCGAACTTAAACTGTCGTATTAGGTATCCTTTATACGCTACGTTATTTGAATCGATCGCGTCAATCTCTTTGATTTGGTCTTTTGTCAAAGGTAGTAGATTAGGGTTTTTGACAGCTGGTGGCGAAGCGACGATATTGGTATTTGGTTCTTCCGGAGGTGCTGACGGAAGAAGACCTGCTCCTTCTCCTTCTACTGCGTTTGTTGCGGCTGCCTCGACTCCTGTTGTGTCATTCTTACCCTCAAGTGCGGGTGCGGGTGCGGCGGGTGCGGATGATCCTTCTTGTTTATTTTCTCCATTTTCATTTTTCTCACCCGATGGCGCTTGTCCTAATTTCGAAATCTGTTTCATAAATCCATTCATATTCGAAGCACTATCGAGTGTTTCTGTTTTTTTTGTCACAATTTTCCCGTCTTCTTCAAATGTCTGAATACGCGAAAGTTCATATATGGATTGTGATGTCCCATCAAACCGTAAACAGTCACCGTTAGTCCCACCAGGACCATGGCCTAGCAAATTCATCAACTTAAAGAACTCTTTTATTACATTCGGCGGAATACTTTCCTTCTCGTCACCGAAGAACGTCTGCATCTGTGTGAATCCATATAATCTCTCGGAGTCGCCGATTTTATACGAGAAACCAAAGACGCTATCTTTAAATTCATCATAACCATCAGATTTCGCGAATTCCGGATTTTGTAATAATGCGTTTAACATCTTTAAGATATCGAGCGCAGATTTTTTACTTGCGTCTTTCTCATTTTCAAGACTTATACGCGCTTTCTCGAGAGATTTTTTGAGTGTTTGAATCGATGTTATCTTACACCCAACCGCCAAATTCACAACATAGGTATTTGATTCATCCACCACAATTTTGGCTTCTGGGTCGTTGTTGTTTCCTGCCGCAATATTCTGTGCGTCTTTATTTAATTCGTATTCAGTCATCGGCACAACTTGTAATCTGAATTCGGATGTATCTATTTTATTATTTTTGTCAAGTTTTGTAAGAAGCGTCGTGCTATCAATCGACGCAGGTTTGACATCAGGCGCTTTTCCTTTTAATTTATACAACCTCGTCGAATCAGTTAACGGCGGAATTGGTGTCGCGTTCGGATCATCTTGTAATAAACGGATTTTAATCGTTGAATCAGTCGAATCTTTTAATATTTGACCTTTTTCACCTGTGTAAATAAAAAATCCGGATTGATCATCTCCGAGAATGCTACCGTTAGCAACTCCGACAGTGTCTTTCTTTTCTAAGTATAATTGACGCTTATTTTCCGGTATCTTTTTAATATCGTCTGTGAATTTACCGTATAAAATGCGACGTAAGTCAAATATATTTGTATCATTTTTATTTAATGGTTTGTCGCCTGATTTGAGTTCAATTTTAACATAAAATGGAAGACCCTTTTCGATAAGGAATTGAACCAATTTATATATATCTTTATCTGTTTTACATTCGAATATTTCAGTTCCAATCGAAATATCTCCTTTTATTTCAGGGCCTAATGAAAAAGGTGCCGCGGATGTGGTGGGAGATTCAGATATTGATGAGTCAGATGTATTGGTTGTGGATGTGGACGTTGCGGTAGATGAGGAGGAAGAGGACGATCCGACGACTACATTCTTATCATTATTCTTATCATTATCATTATTATCTGGCGACATCACATTCAAAGGATCAACCTCAGTTTTGGGTTCGTTTAAGGCCGCAAGCACCGCAGAAACCGCTGCAGTCGTTGCTATCTTAGCAATTTGATCAGGTGTCATTTTGCCACCTTTCATATTCTTTTGTTTGCGCCGTTGTCTTCGCATTCGCTTATAAAGTGCCTTTACTTCATTCAGCTTTGATGATGAAATATATTTTTTCAACGTTCGATTCATTACATTATTTAATTTTGGCGAATATATCCCGATAAGATTTTGACGCCGACTTTGTCTAAATGTGGTTCTTCGTCCCGATGATTTATACTGTTTCTTCCATTTTCGCACACTCTGATGTTGTTGTCTTCGTATCTTTTGAATCTTATTTCGTGATAATTTCATGCGATTCCATATACATAATTTATATATAATATATATATAGAAATACACATAATACGTTAAAAATATATTATTCGTATTTTAAATGGCATCTACATCTAGACGATCATCAAACCGAGATGCTCCAGTCAATTTAACATCAAATATTATGCGAAAGGAAGACCGACAGTGTTCATCCACGTGTAGTTATTCATATCAATACAATACAAGCACGTGTAATGTATTCCATAAAGGTTCTTACTTACGCATTCCTTACGATAGTGGCAGCGGAGGTATATATCCAGCGAAATACAACGGTGTAGATTATAAGGTAGATCATATTCATATTCATCAGCCATCATTACATCGTTACGATGGTGCTCTAGCGGATGCCGAAATACTCGCATATCATTCCAGCGCAGACGGGCGAAACTTGATCGTCAGTATACCGATCAATATTGGCAACGGAAGCGGGCGTCAAAGTTCGGACATCATGAATACGATACTACAGAATTTACCAAGTCGTACAAGCAGTGGCGGGAAATATATTTCTGATGTAAATAATTTCAATTTAGGCAACCTTATACCGAAAGAGGGGTTCTTCACATATGTAGGTCGCCACTTATTACCGCAATATACTGGTGTATATAATTATATCGTCTATCATAAAAAGGACGCGATTCTCGTATTTCGTGATTCGTTGGCGAGTTTAAATGACTCGTCGCGTGATTCAGCCATCACCAAAACTGGCCCTATCAGCGAAAACATGATGCCGAAAAATATGTATTATTACAATAAGCACGGCGCCAACAACGCAAAAGGAGGTGGGGATATCTATATCAAATGTAATCCAACCGGTGAAGACGGGACAGTTTTATATCAACAATCCGCGAATAATGGTGAATTAGGCAGTCTCGCTGAACTAGATCTAAGTAAGTTTGGGTTGAATTGGGAGACAATTTTACAACACGACGTGTTTCGCGCGTTAGTTGGAACGTTGGTTGGTCTCGTGATCGCGGCAATCCTATTCTACATGTTCCGGTTCATTTTTAATCGAATTGGCAATCGTGTTAGCGCGGCAGGTGAAGTCACGGGCCAACGAGGCGGTGGAAGCAACAGTCGCGGACCATTAAACAACTTTGAAACATATTGGTAAGAAACTTCTTTGATACATAATACAGTATGTCTATGTATCAAGGTGCGGATGTGTATGTGTATGTCTTCTAAATCGGCCCAATATATTCAGGTTCAACCGCGCCATGAAGATTTCCAAGAATTGGCTGGAATGAACCACCATCCGAGAGACCAGTATTTTCATCATTCGGAGAGATCACGACTAAATTTTCCACGAGCTCCTCTTCGAGCGTCTTCACCGGCGCAGGGTTCATCGCAGCCATAACTTGTTGTTTCTTTACTTCCGTTGGAGAGAAAGTCTCAATACCATAAACACCGGTCACGCGACTTGATCTACGAATAAATTCATAGGCGGCCAAGAACCCTAAAATACCGACAACGGGATTCGTGCTTAAAAACAGGGTAATCGCGAGAATGACGACGATGACTTGACCGATTGTGCTTTCCGCGTATTGGGCAAGCGCAGGAGGAACCGATGGTGTAAACACGATATACAAAATCAGAAGAACGAAGATCACCATTTCATGTTGTTTCTCTTGACGCATTAATGTGCGAAAGGTATCCATTTGCTTATATATAAACGAGATAGAATGTTATTATTAGTATAGAATATATTATTGTTATTGTAAAACTAAAACCAAATAGAATTGAAATCTCTCGAACATTATATTTCATAACTATAACATGACATCCGCTTCTCCTGCCATTTCCTACTACGGACCGCGTGGTTACACACTTCTCAAAGAATGTATGGAATCAGATGATTTGAAGTTGTTGAGAGATGAACTTACAGTAGGCGCATATGTCCCTAAAGCACCGGTTCAACCCCCTAAATTCCCAATTTACCGTGAATGTTCTAAAAAGATATATATTCCGCGGTTTTATGGAACAAAAATATATGGATTACCAGAAGAAACGCGAATCCCGCCTGGCAGTAGCGTAAGCGATTCTCTCGTATTCGCCGGAGAAATGCGTGAATACCAAAACATCATCGTGGATAAATACATACATCAGGTAACGCGACCCGAGAATGCGGGGATGGGTGGCGGCGGACTGCTTGATGTCGATCCAGGCAAAGGAAAGACGGTCATGGCGCTAAATATAATCTCTCGACTTCGGATGAAAACACTCGTCATCGTTCATAAAAGTTTCCTTTTGAATCAGTGGATCGAGAGAATACAACAGTTCTTGCCCGCAGCGCGTGTCGGAATGATACAAGGACAAATCGTCGATATCGATGATAAAGATATCGTCATCGGTATGCTTCAGTCGCTTTCAATGAAGGAGTATCCGAGAGATTTATTCGATACGTTCGGACTCTCTGTCTATGACGAGTGTCATCACATGTCAGCAGAAGTGTTTTGTCGGTGTATGATGAAGGTCGTCACGAAATATACGTTGGGATTGTCTGGCACGATGGTACGCAAAGATGGGCTTACAAAAGTATTCAAATATTTCTTAGGCGAGGTTGTTCATAAAGAGAAAAACGACACGACGAGCCACGCGGTGGTTGTGAAAGGGATTCAATATAAGGTGGATGACCCTGAGTTTAATGAAACAGAATATGACTATCGAGGAAATCCGAAATTCAGCACGATGATTTCTAAAGTATGTAATTACAATCGGCGAAGTGAATTTATCTTGGATGTGCTACAAAATGAGCTGAAGACGAACCCTGACCAGCAAGTGATGATACTGGCGCATAATCGGTCGTTATTAGAGTATTTCCATGATGCGATTGAACATCGTAAAATCGCGACGGTGGGTTATTATGTCGGCGGAATGAAAGAAGCCGCGTTGAAACTTAGCGAGAGCAAGAAGGTCATTATCGCGACGTATGCGATGGCATCAGAGGGGTTGGATATCAAGACTCTCACAACGCTCATTATGGCTTCGCCAAAAACGGATGTATGTCAATCTGTGGGTCGAATCCTCCGTGTAAAACATGCGTCGCCTCTCGTAATCGATATTATTGACCCTCAAGACGTATTCCGCAGCCAGTGGCTAAAACGACAGACATATTATATTAAACAGCGGTACCGTATTGTGATGACAGACACAGAAGGATACTATAAAAACGCATGGACGGTGAAATACCAGCCGCCACCGGCGCACGCAAGGGCAAGCAAACCTGAAGAAGAAGCCGCATCCGCAGCGTTGGCTGATGCTGACATTATCGAGATTGATGAAGAAACGGGAAATCTCTCGATTACAACAGAAGTAAGCGCAAAATCTAGGATGAAATCAACCATTCCGAAGACGAATGGGAAATGCTTGATTCAGTTAGTGGAGTGAAACGGAACCGGAGTGAAACGGAACCGGAGTGAAACGGAACCGGAGTGAAACGGAACCGGAGTGAAACGGAACCGGAGTGAAACGGAACCGGAGTGAAACGGAACCGGCGTTACATCACCGGGTGACAGCTATTATAAGCGGTATATGGCGCCGGATTGGCTAAAGCGGTTGTCGATGGAGTTACTTCCGTTCCAGAACCTCCGATCGAATATGCGGCATTTGCGAAACTACCGCCTTGTTGACGAAACGACACATTACGACTACGACCGCCCTGTGTTTTGTTTTTTTTACAGCATTTGTGCTTACAGAAACGTGTGTGACGACGAGTTCCACCAACGCCAATAATGATATCGCACTTACACTTCTTACACTTTGTCATGCGACGATGACGACGTTGTGTTGCTTTCTTTTTATAACTGCGGCTTCTGCTTCGGCTTCTGCTTCGGCCTCGGCTTCGGCCACCAGTCGCAACTGAATTGATACCTACTGTAACCGGTGCGTATGAACCACGTGCGTGAGCACTATCTGAATCAGCAACACCAGGGTTAAATGAATAAAACTGGCTCATACCTCCACCGCCTTGGACGAAGGCACGACCACCTTGGCCGTCATACATATTACCGGTTCCGCTGTTTTGAGGAATATCTTTACTTGACAGAGCGATACCAGAATTATGTTCCGCGAGAGGATTTGAACGCAAATATGACATTATATTCTATGATATAATGTGATATTATTAGTATTCCTTTTACGACCGGTAATTCTTATTGGAACGCCTGCGGCAGAATGAACGCTTCGCACCACGAGCATACTTACAGCTTCCACGAAGTTTTTTGCTATTACACTTCTTCTGTGATTTTGATCGACAAGGAGAGGAACGCAACCGTTCTAAATACTTCGACGGGTCTTTGAACGTAAACGGCTTAATACGCTTCATTTTTTGTCCGCTAATAGGTGCGGAAGGCTGAAGGTTCATATGATGTTCTTTTAACATGATCTTACGCTTGCCGCCACCGCCACTAAGAGGTTCTTCTTGCATTATTGTTATTCCCCAATTATACAATATCATGATAAATAAATTACAGTCACTATTTGTCAAACAAATCATCAATAATCAACTGAAATTCGGTAGTATTTGCCGTTGACGACGACGAAAGAAACGGTGCTATATGTGTTTTCAATTGCTCTAGATGCTCAATACGTGTAATATGGCGCCGACCATCCATCATAATACATGGTGTTGTAATACCGTATTCATGTTCGAATGGACGCACGACGTTTCTAAATACGTAATCGATCGCGATTTTATAATTATAGAACGATGGAGAGATCGATCCTCGCACCGAACTTGTAAAATTATGAATATCAAACACAACCCCTTTGAGTATATACTTATGAGCCCATATATGTTCAAACATTTTTCGGGAGTTTTCAATTCCATCATGCGATATTTTTGTATAGACCCAAATCGGAGTTGAACCAATAGACGACAAGATGTCACGTTCTTTACGCGCAATATACTCATTCCCGACCCCGATCCCGACCCCGACCCCGATCCTGTTCCCGTTCAAACGCGTATTTTCGATGGTTAGTGTATATTCATTCACCGCGTTGGACTGCCCGATCGTTTCACATAACATCGGAATTCGTTGGTCTCGCATGAATGAAATGGTTTGATGCGTCGACGCATTCGATACCGCATAACATGGTCGAATCAACGGAAGATGGCGTCGCCACTGACGCAACACTTCCGAATGTGGCTGCTGTTGTAATGAAGAAAAAATACGATGAAATGACATAGATGCGGAATATACAGGCGGTTTCATGAGTATATAATATCCACGTTATATGTTTATACTCATTTCATACGATGATGATAACCATTATAACACATTTCATGCTGCTTCACCTGCTGTTTCGTAATAATTTCCTTCCCGGTAGAGATTTCGATAGGAACCCATTTACAAAATCGTTTATGAAACCGACACGTCATAATATACTCCTTCGAAAGCGTCACGTATTTATCATGCTCAATATTCTCAAAATCAGCCTCATCTTCACTTTCTTCCATCGTATCTAGACGCTCATTTTCACTAATGTTACGAAATAGACGATTCATAAACACACTTGTTTTGAAGTTTGGAATAAGCGCAAAATTATGAAATATTGGCGGCATATGTTGACGATGGAAATCCGGCATTACAAATAGTTCATATATGTCATTTTGTAAATTTGGGCGAACGATAAAGACCCCTTGGATATTGGTAAGCATCTCATCTTGATGAGGCACAAATAAACGCCTTACCGGTTGTTTTCTATCGGATATATTTATAGGAACTGGTATGACAACGGGTGGTAGTGCCTTCGGTTGACCACGTGGAGCATTATGTAATATAACTTGGAATATATGCTTAGTTGTCAGGTTACGATATTGTATTGCGAATGTTTCATATGGCAGCGTAGGAATGATATATTCTGCCTGATGGTCGGTATTACATAAAATCGGCAAACCAAATATCACACTATTTTCCTTTGTATACGAAACTTGACGAATATTATTATGGTTGAATAATTCTTCACACAACGCGATATGTTGAAAACCGGATAAAGGTTGGATCAGGTTTCCTTGAAACCAATAAACCGTATGTATAGAAAATAGGGGCGTTTCAAAATTCGGTTTACGAAACATTATACCACCAAATACCGTTCCGTATACGAGTGTTCGGTCAAAGCATGCGTCAAATATACGAACCTTTCCAGGATACCATCCATTTTCTTGGTAAAATTTACGGATAAACGGCCGTTCGTGACCGACGCCGCTGCTGCCGCTGCTGCCGCTTCGACCATGAATATTGGTTGCTCGTTCGATATCAATAATAACAAATATCCTCTTACGTTTCCATTCTGTAGCCCAAGCAATCGATCGTCTACCTTTCGGAAGAATAAA
>Ga0214921_10010156_pt1 | contig 11715 bp, 13 predicted proteins | sample LL1505_MetaG_FD_177992 | JGI IMG/M metagenome (GOLD analysis project Ga0214921, IMG submission 177992) | Freshwater microbial communities from Lake Lanier, Atlanta, Georgia, United States - LL-1505 | ecosystem: Environmental > Aquatic > Freshwater > Lake | place: USA: Georgia | collected...
TATCCTTATCCCAACTTTCACTTTCCACTTTCACTTATGAGTTTTCCCAAAATCCTGGCTCTCTTATTTTCTTTAAAACTTGCTCTCTGTATCCTTATCCCAACTTTCACTTTCCAATTTCATCGATGGGTTTCCCAAAAATCCAGGCTCTCTATTTTTTTATATTATAATATTCCCTCTCTCTTACTATATATCTACTTTCTTATTTCATATATATATATCTATATATATATCTCTCTACTTCTTCTTCTAAGAAGAAGAAGTAGAGAGATATATATATATAAATATAAAGTGAAATATGAAGTGAAATAAGTATATATAGTAAGAGAGAGGGAATATTATATCATAAAAATGGAGAGCCAGGATTTTGGGAAAATTCATCAGTGAAAGTGGAAAGTGAAAGTTGGGATAAGGATAGAAAAAGCATCTCAGCACGTGGAGTCTAGCCTGCGGCGCAGAACACGTTGTTTGTCTTTATGATTTTTATTAGAAAGACGAAGACATGCTTAGACGCGCTACGGCGAGAGCGAGCGGGGCGATAGCCCAGCTAGCGGCAGAGGCAGAGGCCGAGTTCTTCATGCCTATAACGCCGGCATCACCGAAACACTTGTCTTCATCTTTCTTTGCGGAATATAGTTGACATGCAGCATCGATATCATCTTCCGTTTTCTTCGTATAGCACTCCTTATAGAAGTTGGTGCACAGCTTGTAACATGGCTTGAGACGTGTTCCGTCGCTGGCACACGGGGCTGAAGTGACGTAATCCATAGGAGCATTATTCAACGATTGTTTCCAAATCGATGAGGCTTGCGCGAGACACTGAAATTCAGTGTACTTGAGCCAACATGCTTCAGTTTTACTAACTGATGAATCGGCATCGTAGTCTTTCTTGATATTGGCTTGGATTGTCAGTGTGGTAGCGATGCGGGTAAGGTCGCCGTCGGCTGGAACACCATTCAAAAACGAACAAGTTGTGAAGTTTGCGAACTTATTTACACATGCGGCCGCATCTGCTCGAGGCAGGACGGCGATCGAGGCTAGGGCAGCGAGTACGACGATGGAATTGGTGATTGTAAGACAGACGCGAATTCGTTTCTGCATGGTACTTCCGCGCTCGTGTTATATATCAATTCTTATATTTTTAGATTGGTGACGTTTTGTGTGGATGTAACCAACCTGCGATTTTATTTTAACGACTTTTTACGCAAATGTGTACTGCGCTTGCTGGCAGCACATGTCTGCCGCGGCGATGAGCGTGGACGTGCCGAGCGCGACGGAGGACACAAACGACTCAACGGTCACCATGAACCTGGACCGTGACGCGGGGAAAGAGGCGCTGCTTGCGTTCTGGGCGGAGCACAGGCTGTCGAAAGTGGAGGAGTTTCTGCGCGAGTTCCTTGGGACAGAGACGCTCTCGGACCTCGACGACGTGCATCCGTGCGACCTGCAGACGCTGCGGGCGTGCCAGTGGGCAGAGGCGCGCCTGACGGTGGCGGAGGCGAACAGACTCAAGCGCGCAGTGAAGGTGTACCACGCGCAGAAACACGCGTATCCAGAGCCTGGCGTGACACACACACCGCGATGCCAGTTGTGTCATGCATGCGCTTGTCAGAACATGGATGACACACCGTGCGTGTTGGAGCGAACTTCGAGTATTTTGCATGATCACAGTGTTTCGGTGGACTAAGACACTTTATGTGCTGTGTGGTTGATAGGATATATAAGGACTTGTGCCGACATGAATGTTCCATACCCAATGCAAGTTTGATTATTTTTTACGTGTGGATCTGCCTTTTGAAGTATCTGCTGGAAAGGAGTTGCAAGAAGAACAAAATGAAGATGTAGAGATCAATAAAGAAGATGAAACCGATGAATCAAACTATAAAAATTTACGACAAACAAAGTTCATACCATTACAAACGGGAAGACGATATGTAATGTTTGGGTATCATTATAAAAAAAAACTTCCACTGAACTATGAGCTACTAGATTTAGAGTCCAAGACCCGGAATACAAACCTAAATTTTATGAGTATGATGAACTTGAGCATACGTAAAAAAATAGAAGAAGCCGTGACCGTAGACAAAGATTTATCGGAAGAACAGAAAAAAAATTTGACACATTACAACAACTTTATATGCTTACGTATTACTGAAAGTTCAAAAGAATTTCCACATTATGAGATTGAAACACAGCATGTACACAGAAAATTATATTATAGAATATTATACGGTGATGAGATGAATGGTATATCTATGAACTTGCTTTCGATTCTTGCATTACTTTATGATCGCGTGTCTCCTCTCGTGATCGAGCGTGACAATCAGCCGATCTTTTTGGTGGAGCAGAATATTTCGAATCAATGGCAGCTGACCACGTATCATCCGAGGGCAATGCGTTCCGAAATGTTTGATGGGGTGTGCTGCACAGTGAAATCTGAGTGTGGTTTGGAATACAATGTCTCAATAGTATCAAAAAATCATGGCGATCATACGGAGCTCGAAGATAACGATACTGACGCAGAAGATGATACTGTTTCAGTACGTTCAGATGACGAAGATATACTGCAAGAACACAAGCAGGATAGGTCAAACGAAGATCTAGACAACTTACGATGATCCATACGTAAATTTTACTACGTAACTTTTCCGTGCATCCAATATCCGCGCTGATTGGCAACGCACATATAAAAGGCAGACGTGCTCGACACATGCGTCTCTACGGTTCTATGGGTTCTGCAGCGATGCTTTGGGTATGTGTGTTTACGACGCTCATGGCAACAGGCGGCGCGACGGAGACGGAGGTGCTGACGCGCGGGGTGGGACATTGCGCGCGGCCGTTTGATTTGGGGCGTGCGTTGTCGAACGAGACCCTGCACGAGCAGGTGTACTACTGGGCAAACAATCACGATGTGCGGGAGTGGCAGTGGGAGAAGACGACGGCGAGTCCCGAGATGCTTGTGCGGTTGGATTTGTCTGTGGTAGACGGGGCGAAGCTGGAGTGTGTTGGTATCCGCTATGCAGCAGGCATACGTATCCCTGAGCCTTTTGAGTCGCTCTTGGTCGTGTGGCACATGTCTGTCGAGATCCCACTGCGAGTAGAGAAGGTTGTGTGTCGAGGGGACGCTGTGCTGTACGAGTACGCAACGATTCAAGAGCCTGTCCTGAACGAAATCCACATGATCACGAAGCACGATCTGGTGTCAGATTTCGATCTCGAATCCAGTGCCAAGACGACGTTGGTGTTGCCGTGGTTTGCAGCGATGCTTGAGTCTCAAGTCAAGATTGCGATGAGTCGATCTGTGGGCGAGAAGTTTGACGCTGTGGTTCGAAGTTTGTGTGAGCCGAAGGGTGCAAGGAGATCGTTTTCGTTTGGCTCGCTTTTTTCTTCGTGGGTGAGCGTGCTGCTTCCTGCGTCATCGCCCTTTGGAGGCAACACGACACTGAAGAATGCAACATCTCAGAATAGTTCGCATAACACGACGCAAAGACCTCGGCGGTCATTCCAGAAACTGCACAGACCAAAGCCACAGAAGCCACAGATACAACAGAGGCCAGAAAAGCCGGTGAATGCGAGCGAGACATGGATGGTTATCTTGTTGCCGGAAGACGAGCCGTGGCCTGCGCCGTGCGACGATCCGTTTTGCGACGAGGACTCGCCCGTCGATGATTTGAACGCGACTGTTGATGTTTTGAAGGCAACCGTCGATGATTCGAACGCGACGCTTGTGGAACACAAACCTCCGAAACCAACGTTAAAGTCGATGGTGGCATCTTACGATGCAGCGCACAGAGCATCGCAAGCACACGGCAGGCCGCAGCTCGCAGTTCGGCGACGGCCTGCCACGGCGAAGTTAGACGTCGGCGTACACGAGGCGTGAGGAGACTACGCCGTTGTGTGGGAGCACTACGTAGGTTGCGATCGTGGCTGCTTCGAACTCGTCGAACTCTTGTGTTCCGGGGACGCTTCGCAGGAGAACCTCGCGGTATGTCGCGCGCGTTATGGGCCCAGTAGTTGTCGGTGGATCATCTGTCGGCGGAGCAGGAATGCCCTGCATAGCGTCAACAGGCGTGTCTTTGGCGGTCTTGTCGACTTGCGTGAAACTCGGCTTGCCGAAGCCAAACAAGGCGATGAGGGTGTTCATGTTGCGTGTGCGATTTTATTGCGAGACATTTGTGTACGATCAATAAACAAAAAGACGACAACAAAGAAAACTGTGCATATAAAACATGGCCGTGTATGACGTATGCCTGTCCTTGAGACAATCAGTGAAGAAGACGTGCTTTGTCTGCGGCGTGTATTTCGCGTGATTTTTCTGGTTTCTTTAATTTCAAATCTTACACTTGCTTCCTATTGCAGCTTTCGGGCGTCGCAAACCTTGTCTGGTGTATCCGGTGTCGGTTTTGTGCTCGTTTTGGTGATGTTGTGGACGTCGAGTGTGTTTTCATGGTTGTTCGAGCGGGCGTGCGTGCGCGAAGCTGCGCTTGAGATTTTCCAACAGCCTTGTCTTATTCGATGGATCTCGTGCGCATTGACGTTTCCAATTCAAGTAGTCGTTTGTGCCTGGTACTGTGGAGTACGTGATATGTACGTGTATGTACTGCTTGTTGCGGCCGAGGTCGTGTGTGTGCTGCTGGGATTTATAATGGAGCAGGCGTGGAACAGTCGGGATCTACAGGAGGTTCCCGCCGTGCAGCGCTTGGATCCAGTGGAACTTTCCGTCGGGAAAGTTGTCCGTGGCCCGAAGACGGACCCTTTGCTCATATTGTCACAGAGCTGCAAAGCAATGATTGCATGGACGGTTTGTTTCTTGTGCGTCGCGATTCTGCATTCGTCGGTGTGGTTCACAGTGCTCGAAGCGCTCGTGGCGTCAAAGAACAACACGAGGCTCGACTTGATGGTGCAAGCGCAGTGCGGGCTGATGTGTCTGTTCTGGGTGGTGCCAGTGTTGCAGGTGGGCACGTGGTGGCTGGGAGCAGGCAGCGTGGACGAGATTCTCGTTGTGGGTTCGATTGCATTTGCGGTGCTCGATATCGCGATGAAGGTGCAGCTGGCGGTGGCGTACGCGGTGATGTGGATGTAAAAAGAAAGCAGAGATTCACATGGAAGGCGGAGCTTTTCTCTGTGATATCCACTGACGCGGACGTCTGCATGTCTGTCGCTCTGATTGTGTGTACGAGCACACAGTCGTCTGGCTGCACCACTTGCTCTGCATTTATGTTGTCGCGAGAGACGGTCAAGGCAATCGGGCCGTTTTTGAGAACAGCAGGGTTGATTACGTGAATGCCGAGATATTCCTTGTCTTGGGTTGCAGCGAGTAGGCGGTAAAGATGCGTCTCGCCATTCTGTAGTTTTTCGATGGGCGCGGCGAGGCCGACGTGCATGCCGTAGTGGTCGTTAGTGTAGTGGCGAACGACCACGTAGAAATTTTTCACGCGATCGTTGGCGTTCCAGAGGACCTCTCTCTTCAACTCTGAGAAAGGAATATTTTTTATACACCGCGTGACTGGTGCTGACACAGCGAGCGCTTGGAGCTTGACGAGGAGCTTGAACTGACTCTGAGAACTATGCATGTGTTTGTAAGGGTGTACTTTAATATATAAATCGAATATAGAGTGTTGTTGTATACATGAGATATAGCGAGCATTGATGCGCAGCGGCGCGTTCTCGATGCTTGTTTTGCTTGCTTTACGCGGCTGCGGCGCGTGGCTCTCGAGCGCCGGCACAAGAATCGTCGCGACAGACACGCTCGAGCCGGTAGACTTGAAATGTATCAACTGGTACGGCGCACACCAGCAGGGCTTCGTGGTGGGCGGTCTGCACAAGCGGTCGTGTGGCGAGATTGCGGACAGCATAGTGGAGATCGATGCGAATTGCGTGAGAATTCCTTTGTCTGTTGAGCTTGTCGTGAAGAACCCACTGGTGAATGTGTCGCTCGTTGCTGGCGTCAACAAATCCGAGTGTCCGAATAGCGAGTTGACAACACCAAGAGCGTTAGATGTACTAGATTGTACTGTTGGTCAATTGACAAGCAGAGGATTAATGGTCATTCTAAATATTCACAATTCCTTCGCGGGGTGGGTAGGAGCGAATGAGCGTGTGCCTCAAGGCCTGTGGCATTCCGAAAGATTTCCAACGAGCGCGTGGCTCGAGTCTCTCTCGACGCTTGCGCTTCGGTATAGGACAGACTCTCTCGTGGTGGGCCTGGACATCCGCAACGAGATTCACGATCAAGACGGCGTGGTGATCACGTGGGGCAAGAGCGACAACGAGGACTGGGACTGGAAGGCGGCGACAATGCTCGCGGACGAGGCGATCAAGGAGATAAATATGGAGATTCTGGTGATCGTGTCTGGCTTGTGTCGCGGGTATGACTTGCGGGCCATGCAGGACCTCGATAACTATCGTGGGAAATTCGTGTTTACGACCCATATTTATATATTTTCTATGTGGTTCACGCACATATCGTGGAGCGCGGTGCTGTGGCTCTCGCTGCTTTTTGTCGCGTGCAACCTGGCTGCTGTGTGGTGGCTGCGTAAGAGTCGGTTTTCAGTGCAGTTATACTTTGGAATGGCGAGGTCAAGGGATAAGTTCACGTATGTGCTCGCCGGTGCCGTGGTGCCGTCGGTATATCTTGTAGTGGTGAACATAATATGGATAGAGCAGGCAACAGAGGCCGGATGTAGCTCGATCGCCGAGGACGCGGTATGGAGCCTATCTATCGGCATCGTTAGTATGGCGATTGTACTAGGGGCGTGGGGTATCTTGGCGATGCACGAAAACAAGGTGTGCTACACGCGTTTAGTGACGAGCGTGTGTGTGTGGAACGCGTGTCTTGGATTTGTACAAGCATTGCTTAGTCTGTTCTACATGACGCCGCTGGCGGTCGCGTGGGACTTGCGACGGTGGCAGTCGAGGGACATTCCGGTGTGGGTCGGAGAGTTCGGCACGGTCGTGGGCGATACAAGCCGGGAATGGGGCTGGCTGCTTTCGTATGTTAAAGAGATGGACTTTGCGTACTGGCCACTGAACGGCTGCATGGACCGCTTTGGATGGATACACAACGACACGTTTGGATTGCTGGACTGTGATTGGGTAACCATGCGAAATGTCACTTTTACGAGAACTATTTTCTGATTTTTTAACCTTTCAAGTGTGGCCTTTCAAAACTGAACACGAACAAATTCAACGCATTTCAACAATCGAAATCTGAAAGTGAGGGAAACTGCAGATGACCACTTGCACGCACGTTTCCGATTCTCTGGCCGGCAAGGTCATGCTCAACGATGCGAAAGCAAATGAGAACGCAGATGAGAACGCAGATGAGAACGCAGATGAGAGCGCAGATGAGCACACAGATAAGAAAAAAGATGGCATTCTTGACAAAGACGTGTTTGTCACTCAGTTTGTTGTGCAATCGGCTTTCTTAACGAAAAAGCGGAAGCTGGCGCAGATGGTCGACAAAGAAGTGGACGAGGCCGTGTTCGCGCGAGCGAAGGCGCTTCAGTGCGGATGTGGTTGCATGTTGGCGCCGTGCAAGAAGAGGAAAGCGCTCCGCGATGAGTACATCAAGAAAACCGCGCACAAGGTGTGGCCTGCCCTCGAAAAGGAGCTGATGGCCGAAATTGCCGATTCGCTCGTGCAGGCGCGCAGGGCGAACATCGCTTTGAGGAAAGAACTGGCCGATTCGCGCGACGAAGTGATGGTGCTTCGTTACAAAATGGCGGTTGTTGGGAGCGTTTTTTAGGCAGCAGAGCTCTTTATCGTCTGGCATTTCTTGCATTTTTGTTGAAAAAAAAAAGCGTCTTTTCGCGAGTTTAAAAATATGTGTCCCTTCGCGAGTGTTTCTGAGGTTCGTGCAGGTTTGAGTCTATTTCATAAATCGTGAGCTCCGTCCACGTTTCAAAAGTTCCACGCAGAAAGCACACATGCCACCCACCACGCGCAGGCAGAAGAGGATTATCGGTGTTCTACAGGACATCGCGAACGAAGCCAGGCCGTCCTACGACTCTGATGATGGGTATGATAGCGATGAGTGTCTGACACAGTCGATGGCGAAGCGCGTGAGCTCGAAGCTGCGCTCTGCCATTCGAGCTTCCTGGTTTGAATTGGAGGACGAGGACGAAAATTGGCCGCATGACCAGAAGCACGATCTCACGACTGTTGAGCCAACTCTTGAAGCACTTGCTGAGTTTCTGGTCGAGGTTGAGGAAGCGATGATTTGGTGGCGCGAGATAGAGATGCTGCAGATCGCCCTAGCGCACGGTAGCGACGCGCGCACGGACGTGGACCTTTTGTGTTCTATCTTCCGGGACCTGATGAAGGAGGACGACAATATCGGCCAGCGCTGTCTGTTGGAGCTCAAACTATGTGTCGACACGTACGTGGCACTGTACCGCTATCTCACCAAGCACCGTGCTGTGCTGGACACTACGCTTGTCGTTCGTCGCAGGCGCTCTTTGAGTGCAGCGGAAGGTCGTGCCACGAGGTGTGTTCCGACGCAGCAGACGACCGGCGAGGCACTTGTTGTGCGCTTAGAGCAGCTCAAGAAGTCGCTTGACGCTGCGCTCGTGAGGTGTGGAGAGCGTGTGTAGATTATAGATCGTCGTTTGCTTGTATAGATTTTCATTTGCATTTTTGAATTTTGAATGAAGCGCTTCCTGTTTTCGAAGAAGCGAACTTTTTTTATTTTCCGTGTGTCACAAAACTCAGGAGCTTATACACTTCAGCAAATACACTCTACACGAAAAAAAAGAAAAATATCCCTTCGTGAAGAGACATAAATTGCTCGAATCGTTCAGGTTCGCGACCTTTCATGTTTTATTGGTAGTCTGCGTACATTGCTAAGACGGCCACGACTAGTGAACACGCATGGCCACGACGACAGTGGCACGCAGTGTGCAGCTGCCGCCTTCCCGCTGGATTGACGAGCTCGTGAATCAGCGCAATGTGAGTGTCGAGGCCGAGCAAGAACCGCTTGGCATGGAGTATGTTCTTTTGGCGATGGAGCGGTGTCCTAAGCTGGTGCATGTGGACCTTTTCAAACTGAGCAGCTGCGAGAACCAACACGAGCAGAACATTCCTCGCCTCTTCTTCGACAGTGCGCCGATAGTATGGCAGCACCTCGTGCACCTGCGTCTCGGCAAAGGTTGTCTGAATCGTGAGAACGCAGACGACGAGTTCAAGGTTTGGGATGTGGCGCGTTTGTGCGAAGCGATCCCGAAGTTCAAGGTCCTGCGTGTGCTGGACGTGTCTCAACTCGATCTCGACAGTGACCATGGTTGGATGATCCTCGATGCGTGTGGCAAGTCGCCGAGCGTGAAAGAGCTAGACATGGGCATGAACGGTTTGCATCACATCGACGATATAGTAGATGATTTTGATGTAGTCTGTGGTCTTGAGGTCCTGAAGCTTGACTCGAATGCGTTTGGCGAATTTGACGAGGATAGCTTCGGTTATGAACTTACCTGCTCCGGGATCGAGTCGCTATTCTCGCAGTACACGTCTCTCAAGGAACTGGACATTGGCGCAAACGCGTTCTACGCCGGCGAGGGGCTCGCGATCGCCAAGGCGCTCGCAAACTGCACGCATCTGTGCAAGCTCGACGTTTCTAGCAACTACTGGGACGACACAGTTGCGGACGAGATCCGCAAAGCATGGCGCGGGCCGGCGGATGGCCTGTTACTTTGATGACACGTCATGCACTGCATGCGCATCCACTGCTTGTGTATCCACTGTTTGTGAATCTTCTGTGTGATACACGGCACACACATTTTTCTCATCACAATGGATGATAGAGCCACCGAAGTAGATATAAGAATCAAACAGGCGCATGATGTGCTGAAACATTCTAAGGGTAAGTATCAAGATATTCGTTTTGGATTAAAAGATTTTTTTTGGTTTATTCATTGTCGAACGAATCAATGATGATATTACTGAAAATGCCTCTCCGGACGCTTACGATTGTCGCCCACGGTGGGTGCGCTGGTCTCGTCTGCTCCTTACTTCATTACACGGCATGGATTGCTACAGGACGTTGTTGCGCGTGGCACATCTGCTTGTGGAGGATTGAGTGGGACTGGGTGATGCCACTGCAGATTGAAACTGCCATTGACCACTCCTTTGACTTCGGAACCACGCAATATCAACCCCGAGTCCAAGTGAACGAAACGCTCGGTCTTGTTACCTTCACGATTCAGACAGAAAAAGCGCTGCACGATACCGCGTTTGAAGCAGTCGTTGTATTTGCGGCGCCAAAAGTCAGCGCCCGCGCGTCTTTCTGCAACGTTCTGTGTGGGTACACGCCTAACCTGATACTCCTGGATTTTTGAATCTGGGTTAGGTTCTACAAAGGGTGGAATGTTTGGGTTCGCTTCAGTGCCGATGTTATACACCCTCTCCTCGACAAGATAGTCGCTGTAACTGACTTCTTTCTTGTAGCTTTTTCCCTTCGTAAGTGCCTTGATACACGAGCGCTTGGAAACCATCGGCAGTGTCGTAGGGGAGACTTTTTTGTCATCGATCGTCTTACGAGAAGGAACGATACGATTCATGGCAATTGATCCAACTGGCATTGTGCAAAAAGATGTATTATCATGATTGGTCTTATATACATATAGTGTGTCAGATATACATCAACCAAATGCTCGCAATGACATTGTTAGCAAAGAGAGAGCATTTCTGATTGTTTATTATATCTTTTTGCGTGTACAGTCGGAGCATCACGAGCTACACGTGAACTGGTTGCTCCTCGCTCTTCCCCCACATAGTAGAGAAAGCAACGACTAGCCCATTTAGCCCATCACAGGTTGCTTGTTCATGCTTATTCGCCTGTGGCGTGCACTGCCCGTTGCTTGTCAAGAGCAATGTCTTCTCAGGGAGCATCACATTGAGGACGACGTTCTTCATATTCCTCCTTGCCAACAGGGATTTACCATTAACTGGTTTCGCAATAAGCGCGGACTGAAGCTTCACAGCTTCAGTTTTTGGCTTACTAGCGGAATCCGTAGCTTGTTTGTGTGGTTGTGAGTGGGGCATTGTCTCGATCGATGCACACAGAGCGGGTATCTTATATAGAATATGTCATGAATCTGTCGACGCCTCACTGGGCTCATTCCGCATTGCCGCCCACATCACAGACGTGAAATACACCACCGCGCGCACATATACCGAGGCTATAAAGGAGATGCCTCCGATTCCAGCGCCAAGGAACAGGAATTGCATGACGAGCTCGACAATGACTGTGAACACATGCTCGCTGTGCACACCAATGAGGGTCTGAAACATGTTCTCCGCATGACGCTTGTGCTCGCGGGTCTGTGTGTATGTGTACATGCTCATTGTCTGTTTCTGTGACTTTTTGAATGGCTCTTCACAAATGATATTCAAAAAAATAAAAGTGACTCTTCGCAAACGAAACAATTTTCTTTAACTTCAGAAGGCGCGAAACGCGCCACTCCCGTCGATCACAACAGCTCAATGCAGGCAGAGCTGCCGGCACAGGCGATACGAGCACTTGTCGACAGAAAGGCAAGAATAGATCAAGCTGCGCGAGCTCTCGAGATTTTCAATGTCACGACGTCGGACGATGCCATAGCTGAGCGGCAGCTGATGCAGATTTTGAAGCGAAACGTGGACCATGCGCAGCAGGTCTTGGAAGCAGAGATTGCCGCACTTTCGCGCGAACAGCGGTGGCGCTTCATGTTTGAGTGCATG
>Ga0214921_10010157_pt1 | contig 11714 bp, 4 predicted proteins | sample LL1505_MetaG_FD_177992 | JGI IMG/M metagenome (GOLD analysis project Ga0214921, IMG submission 177992) | Freshwater microbial communities from Lake Lanier, Atlanta, Georgia, United States - LL-1505 | ecosystem: Environmental > Aquatic > Freshwater > Lake | place: USA: Georgia | collected 2015-05-28
TATTCTTAGTCGCTATCTCGCGAACATGCAGAGCTCTAAGCAGGGTGCAGTTTGGGTGAGTGGATTTTATGGTAGTGGTAAATCTCACCTGCTGAAGATGCTTGGACACCTTTGGGTAGATACAGAAGTGAAACCGGAGATTCGTGCTCGTCAATTAGTCGCTGGGCTACCCGGAGATGTTCTTGCGCACTTACGCGAACTCGATTCGCATGCCACACGCCAAAAAGTCGAAAAGTTCTCGGCGATGGGAACTTTACCGGCTGGTTCTGGTGATATGGTCTTTGCAACTATTTTATCTGTTATATTAAAGGCTAAGAGTCTTCCCGAACAGATTCACCTTGCGAACTTTGTGCTATGGCTTCGAGAAAAAGGCTGGGAAACTGAAGTGCGTAAAGCAGTTCAAGAGTCTGGTGCCAAGTGGGAAGATGAGCTCAGTAATCTCTTCATGGGTACGCCAATCGCGCAAACACTTCTGCGTCTTGACCCAAGCTTAGCCACTGATGTACGTGCCCTTCGCCAGCTACTGAAGGCTCAATTTCCAAATCAGGTTAATGATCTGACTGCTGGTGACTTCATCACCGCTGTCCGCAGAGTGTTGCAAGACAAGAACGGTAAACTTCCGTTGGGTATAATCATTCTCGATGAAGTGCAGGCTTATATAGCTGACAATGCGGATCGTTCCCAGCGCGTGACCGACGCAGCTGAGATTTTTAACAATAAGTTCGGAAGCAGTTTATTACTCGTCGCTGCTGGACAATCTGCGCTTTCAACTTCTACTCCTAATCTCGCCAAACTGAAGGATCGCTTCATACTAAATATTCAGTTGTCGGATGCGGATGTTGAAGCGGTTACTCGCAAAGTACTTCTCGCAAAAAAGACATCTGAGGAGAAAGTAGTGCGTAAACTTTTCGATGATTACTCTGGTGAAATCACGGGACTTCTTTCGGGCACTAAACTTAACTGGGTTGCCGAAGACGAGGCCACTTGCATTACAGATTATCCGCTTCTTCCTCAGCAACGCCGTTTCTGGGAGTATGCCTCAAAGGCTGTTGATCCTGCGGGCACTTCGGGTCAACTCCGCTCTCAACTCCGAAATTTACTCGATGCATTAAAGGACTGTTCCGACAAAGAACTCGGTGCTCTTATTCCTGGAGATAAACTTTATGAGTTAATGGCTGCGGGGATGCTAAACAACGGAGTGTTACAAAACGAGTTGGGTAATCGCATCTCTGGTTTAAATAATGGAACTGACAAAGGGCGTCTGCGTCAGCGTATTGCAGGTTTGGTATTTCTGATTAATCGCATATCGAGTAGTTCCGGTATTGATACGGGTGTACGTCCCGATCCTAAGACTATTACAGATCTTTTACTTACTGACCTTAAGGGTGACATCCGTGCCTTCCGTGAGAGTGTGAAGACGGAGTTGACTTGGCTTTCTGAAAAAGGACAACTGATGAAAGTAGGGGAAGATTATCGTATTCAGACTAAGCAAGGAGCTGAGTGGAATCAGGCATTCATTGAAGCTGCGACAGCACTTAATAACTCAGCTGAATTAGGTGAAACTCGCGAGCGTCTGTTTAAGACGCACCTATCTGAAGTTGTTGGAAAAATAAAACTCAGCCATGGTATAAGCAAGGAGCGTCGTACGCTCTTCATGCATTATGCAACGCTACCACCTGATCCGAGCCTAGAAGGTATCCCGGTTTGGTGTCGGGATGAATGGAGTGTTTTAGAATCCACCGTTCGCACCGAAGCCTCACAGCTCGGGCAAGATAATCCTATTATTCACGTCATCGTCCCAAAGAAAGACGCCGATAATTTGAAGACGCACATTGTGCATATGTTAGCAGCTAAGCGAGTTATTGATCAACGCGGACCACAGAATACACCCGAAGGTCGTGAGGCTGCTGAATCTATGCGCGCTCGCCAGTCTACCGCTGAAGATCATCTCGGCGCCACTGTGCGCGCCATCATGATTGGAGCGCGTGTATTCCGAGGCGGTGCTATCGAGGTCGCTGGAATCGATCTTACAGCGAATATAGAAAACGGTGCACGTGAATCTCTCAATCTTCTGTATCCTCGCTTTTCGGAAGCTGATTCTGATAAGTGGAACGAAGTCATCAAGCGCGTCCGTCAAGGCGTAGATGAGCCATTTAATTATATCGGTCACACGGGTGATACAGCTAAACATCCTGTCTGTATTGAAGTTATAAAACTTATTTCTGAGGCCGGTAATGCTGGCATCTCGGGTGGCAAGGTGCGTAAACACTTTCGTGCTTCGCCATTCGGCTGGCCGCAGGACGCAGTAGATGCAGCATTAATTGCACTTCTTCGTAGTGGTACGCTTCGTGGAAGAAAGAACGGAGTAGAGGTTCCTCGAGATATCGACCAGAATGGCATTCCTCAGGTTGATTTCATTGCCGAGTCAGTTCCGGTTTCGACACAGGAGATTGTTAAACTTCGTGGTATTTTAAACTACGGAAATATTCTTAATCCTCCGGTACCATCGGGACAGGGGCCTGAGCACATTGATACTTTTATTGGGAAACTACGTGAACTTTCAGTCAGTGAGGGTGTTGAGCCTCCGCGTCCTAATGCTATTAATTTAGATTTCCTTGAAGGTATCGTTTCCTTGGCTGGGGGTCAGCGTGTAAAATTTATTATAGAGAAGGGCGAACAAATCAAAAAGGCTATAGACGATGGTAAAGCTCGAGCTGAGGGTATTCGCACCGCTCTCCCGCTTTGGAATCAAGTCAGTGAACTACATGCAGTCGCGGCAGGCTTGCCGGTTGCCGCTGTCGCTAGATTAGAGCTCGAGGCTATCAATGCATCCCGCGGACTTCTCACTTCAAAGGCGAAACTTGAAACACTTCAGCGAGACCTGGAGATTGCGCTTCGCCAGGCTCTTAAGTCCGCCTGCAGTGAGTGTTCTGCAGAATTCACCCGCGAGAGTCGCCGCTTATCAGAAGATTCTGTATGGGCGAAAATTTCGCCGGCCGATCAAGCTCGTCTTATTGAAGAAGAGGTATTCCACGCGCCGGATGAGCCAGCTATGACTACCTTAGCCGAGCTCCTCGCTGCACTTCGCCAGCAATCTATCGCTTCGCGGCGTTCGGAGTCTAATGGCTATCGCACTAAGGTTGATCGTATTCTTGAAGCTGCATCAAAACTTTTAGAGCCGAAGGTTCAGACGATATCTCTTGGGTCTGCACTTTTCCGTAATGAGGCGGAAGTGCGCGCATGGATTGATCAGTCTCAGAACAAATTAATCGATGCATTAAAGAAGGGTCCAGTTCGTATAAACTAATATGGCACACAGTCCTCTCCATTCTGACGCACGTACTTTCCTTGCCCGCGAGGTTGGGCGTGCACGCGAAATTGCAGAGAAGGGCGCGCGTGCTTCACTCACAGCATTAGCCGTCGCAGAGAAGGTCGTACCGGAGCACTTTACAGATGCGCAGCGTAAGCTCCGTAATCGACTTCGTGCACATGCACGTCAGCTAGGTGATGCTCGTACAGTGGATGGCTATCAGGAAGTGGAGCTTCTCACGGAAGAAGTAGCATACCAACACTGGCACCGGATGCTCTTCGCTCGGTTCTTAGCCGAGAACGGCCTACTTCGCGAATATGATGGTGATCAGCCTATCGATCTCGATGAGTGTCGTGCACTTGCTGCTGATCTCAAGTTGGATATATGGGTCTACGCAGCACTCTGTGCACAGAAAATGCTGCCAGGTGTATTTCGATTAGATGACCCAGCACTTGTGTTAAAATTGGATGGAGCCGCCCAAGTTGAGCTTAATACTTTGATGGCCGGTATGCAGTCGGAAATTTTTAAAGCAACCGATGCACTTGGATGGGTTTACCAGTATTGGCAGGCCAAACGTAAAGATGAAGTGAATGCAGCTGGAAATAAAGTAGGAGCACGTGAGTTATCACCTGTTACACAGCTCTTCACCGAAGACTACATGGTCGACTTCTTGTTGCACAATACTCTCGGGGCGTGGTGGGCTGGAAAAATGGGACCAGTCGAAGCAGTCACCGAGGAAGAAGCACGTGCCAAGGTAGGGCTTGCCGCTAAGGATGGTTTACCGGCTGTCGTCTGGACTTACCTACGTTTTATTCAGGATGGCGAGACTAAGAAGTGGAAACCTGCTGCTGGAACTTTTGATGCGTGGCCTAAGAAAGCTAAGGATATTAGTTTTCTTGATCCTTGTATGGGTTCTGGGCATTTTCCTATCTTCGCATTACCACTTTTGTCACGTATGCGATTAGAAGAAGAAGGCGCTACTGCACAGCAAAATATTTATTCAGTACTTGAAAGTCAGATTCATGGTCTTGAACTTGACCAACGTTGCTGTCAGTTGGGTGCATTTAATTTAGCGTTCACTGCATGGAAACTTGCAGGCTTCCAAAAACTCCCATCACTCAATGTTGCCTGCTGTGGAATTGCACCTCAGGCGAAATTAGAAGATTGGTTAGCCCTGGCTGGTGAAGATGAAAAAATCAGAGCAGGCATGCGAAAGTTATATCAACTATTTAAAGATGCACCTGTGCTTGGTAGCCTAATTAACCCTCGTAACAATAAAAGCGATTTACTCGAGGCTAGTTTCGAAGATTTACAGCCGATTCTAGAAAGAGCACTAGTCGTCGAGACTAAGGATGAAGCCTTACATGAAATGGCCGTTGCCGCACGCGGCTTGGCTAAAGCAGCAGAGATTCTGGCCGATGAGTTTACTCTTGTTGTTACTAACGTGCCCTACCTAGGACGACCTAAGCAGGAAGAGAGGCTACGTGAATTTTGTGAATCGATTTACCCTGCTTCCAAAGCTGACCTCGCTACATGTTTTATTGAGAGGACATTTCAGTTTCTTAGAGCCGGTGGTACAGTTGCATTAGTCACACCTCAAAATTGGTTATTTCTTCCTAAAGATAAGTCACTAAGACGGATTGTACTAACCAATTCACAGTTATCTATAATTGGACGACTGGGAGATAGGGCTTTTCAAACGCCAATGTATTCGTTTGGAACGATATTGATTTGTTTGAATAAGGTTATGCCTGATTTGAAGGCGACTTTTTGCGGAATCGATGTTTCACAAGCTGGAATACCAGAAGAGAAAGCAGATTCGTTGTCCAAGGTACAAGGAATTCAGCACGTTCAACATTTACAAATTAAAAACCCAGACAGTGTCATAGCCTTTCGCATAGCATCAACATTACCGACGCTCGGCGAGTTTGCAGATGCGATTCAAGGAGCGAGCATGGTTGATCTTGAACGCTTTCGACTGATGTTTTTTGAAGTTAGCCAGCTTTGTTCTGACTGGGTTTTTCACCAAAGTTCACCATCAGGTGATAGTGAATGTTCGGGGATGCATTTCATCAGTGCTAATCATGCAACTCGCACCGATATTCATGAAACAGCTTTGTTATTAAAAAATGAAGGTCGTTTGGGTGGCTATAAGTCAGGTCACAAGAATGTTGGCAAGATTGGGGTTCTGCTTGCATGGCTAGGTAGGCTCCCTGCCTCTAAGTATCCGGGTGTAGTTTACGATCACAATACCACTGCTATAATTCCGAGGTCAGAGGTAACATTTCCCGCTATATGGGCTTTCTGCTCATCGCCGAGTTATTGCAAGGCGGTGCGTGAATTGAATCAAAAGGCTCAGGTTAATACCTCGGTTCTCACTAGCGTCCCTTTCGATCTTGATTTCTGGCAAAAAGTTGCAGCAGAGAAATACTCTAGTGGTCTACAAAAGTTTTTTTCAAGTGATCCGACTCAGTGGTTGTTCAACGGACATCCATATAAATCAGATAATCCGCTTCAGGTTGCAGTTGCTCGACTACTTTGCTATCAATGGCCGCGGCAGTCTGGTTCAAGTTTCCCGGATTGTCCGGCGCTCGGGCCTGATGGCCTCGAGAAGTACTCGGATGACGATGGCATCGTTGGACTAAGTTCAATTAATCGAGAGGAGGCCGCTGCTCCACGCTTACGTGCTCTGTTGAAGCATTCCTATGGCGCGGATTGGCGCGATGGAGTCACGGAGCGTCAGTTGCTCGCTGATGCTGGTCATGGTGATTCAACGCTAGAGGAATGGCTTCGCGATTCCTTTTTCGAGGAGCACTGTGAACTATTCCATCATCGCCCATTTGTCTGGCACATCTGGGATGGAGAAAGGGATGGTTTCCATGTGTTAGTCAATTATCACAGGCTCGCGGCTCCTAATGGTGAGGGGGCGCGCTTACTTCAGAAACTTGCACAGACTTACCTTGGCGACTGGATTGCACGTTGTGAAGCCGATGTGAAGAATGAAAAACCCAATGCTCATAAACTTCTAAAGGCTGCAAAGGACTTGCAGGCCGACTTGCTTAAAATTCTGGAAGGTGAAGCACCTAACGATATCTTCGTTCGTTGGAAAACTCTTCATGAGCAAGCTATCGGTTGGAATCCGGATATTAATGATGGCGTGCGCCTAAACATCAGACCATTCCTTACTGTACGCGATGTCGGCAAGAAGGGTGCAGGTCTCCTACGCATTAAGCCAAACATCAAATGGGATAAGGATCGGGGATCCGAACCCGAGCGTCCGAAAACCCAGTTCCCTTGGTTCTGGTCCTGTATGCCCGAGGATAAACCCGAGCACGTCACAGATTTTGTTGGTGGCTCAGAGTTTACAGGTGAACGCTGGAATAATCTTCATTATACATTGGCAGCGAAGAAGGCGGCTCGTGCTAAATTCACTCCGAAAAAATAAATTTCATGTCCACTCCGCAAACAATTCTTGAAGCGCTCATCTCCCAGTTGCGTCTATGCGCCACGGTGACTGATGGCGACTACAAGGTTGCTGCAGTACTATGGACTGATCAAAAATCTGAATGGAAATCATCCATCAGTGATATACGACAACATTTACCTGAGTTAATCTCACTCGGTAAATACGCTCCTGAAAAAGGATGCGGCCCTGCCATTTGGCTCCGTTGTGTAGTTGACCGAACTATTAAAGTAGACGGCATCGGTCCGACAACTGTTCCGATTATTTATATACCTGGTTTCGCGAGAAATAATCTTCGTGCTGACGATAGTACGCCAGCTACCATTGAACCACTTGTGTATTTGGTCAATCGAGGTAAGGTATGGTGTCAGCCTAACCATAACGACTGGGGTGTTGTTTCTTTTATCGGCAATCAAAGTGGACTAGGTCTACAAATTGCACGCGATGACGCTACACAGTCAGCCATTCTTAATTCTTTAAGTGAACTCATCTCCGAGCCACTTGGACGGCTTCGTGGTCGGACTTTAGTTGCTGACGATTTTAATCGTTTGGTGACACCTGACATTGTAAAATCTCTACTTCAGTGGATGGACTCGCCCGATGCATTCAAGGGCAAGTGTAACGAGGCTTCGTGGGCTGCTTTTTCAAGCCAGGTGGCTAATCAGTTTTCTTTCAACGTTGTTACCGATGGTCGTATCACCGCTATGGAACGTCTCTGTGGAGCAAAGGGTCCTTGGGCGGCAGTCTGGAGTCGGTTTGAAGAAAATCCTCTGATTTACTCCAGCATTGTTACATCACTTACAAATATTCAGGTTACTGATTTATTAGCTCCGGTCACACACTGGTGTTCGGTTGCAGATCGTCGGTCTGCCGAACTAGAGACTGCTGTTATCAATCTATTAGGTAAGCCTATTTCCACAGTGCGTGAAGCATTAACTAAATTAGATAACGAGTATTGCGAATTGCGTAGCACAGTTTGGGCGAAACTCGGTCGAGCGAAGGCAGCAGAATGTCTGGATTCACTTACAAGACTAGCCCAGTTGAGTTCTACAATTCTATCTGGCACGAATCCAGAGACATTTAAAAATATCTACGTTGAAAAAGGATGGAAGGTGGATGCTGCCTTCATTCGTGTAATATGTCTCACCAGTGAACATGACCTGCCTTCATTCCGTCGTCTGGCAATAGCACTTTATCATGAGTGGGCTGATGCTTCTGCCCGTGAATTTCAAAAGGCAGTCATCCGTAATGGTCTCAGTAGTATAAGCACTTCCCCCGTGATTGATGTTGGGCAGGGTGGATGTATAATTTTTGCTGATGGTTTACGTTACGATGTTGGGCAGGGTTTGGCAGATTCTCTAAAAAACAGGGGACTCTCTGTCTCAATAGACTCTCGTTGGGCAGCTTTACCCACTGTAACCGCTACAGCCAAACCGGCGGTATCTCCAGCGGCTCATAAATTCACTGGAAAACAAATGCCTGCCGATTTCGCTCCTATTGACGCTGAAGGAAATTCCGTTGTTGCAGCGTTGATACGCAAGGCGCTTGAAGCACAGGGCTATCAAATTCTCAAAGGGCCCAATGTGCGTCCGATAACTTTAGAATCAAAAGGTTGGGTAGAACTTGGTAAGATTGATACGCGAGGTCATGACATGGAGGCTGATATGGCTAAGCAGCTTTATGAAGAAATCGATAGCTTAACGAAATCAGTTCTGGCTCTTTTTGATGCTGGCTGGAAATCTGTACGTATTGTTACCGATCACGGTTGGCTATTACTACCAGGTGGTTTGCCGAAAGTTGATTTACATAAATCTCTAACTGAGAGTCGTTGGGCACGCTGTGCTGTGGCATCTAAAGGAAGTCCTACAGATACGGTTGCGGTTAGTTGGTTTTGGAACGCAGGAGAAACTGTACATACTCCGCCAGGAATAAGCGCATTTAACAAGAGTCCCGAATATTCCCACGGGGGAATCAGTATTCAAGAGTGTTTGATTCCAGATATCATCGTAAAATCTGATAAAACTTTAAGTCCATCTGCTTCACTGAGAGATGTAAGTTGGAATAAATATCGCTGTGTTGTGGAGTGCATAGGAAACTTTACAGGAATGAAAGTTGATTTACGCGTCGGAACTCCTTCAGGAAAATCAATTATACAGGCAACTAAAGCAGTTCCAGAAGATGGTCACCTTAGTATTCCTGTAGATGATAAATATGAGGGACAAACTTTATACATCGTTCTTCTTAGCGCAGATAATCAAATTATATCTCAGCGTGTTACAAAACTTGGACAAATTTAACTAAACAAAACTATGGATACTATCGATACTATCGCAGCTTCAGCCCTTAAGGGGTACCTCGTCCGAAAAGACTTGGTTAGAAAATATTCAAAAACCTATCCTCTTCCGACTTACGTGGTAGAGTTTCTTCTCGGACGTTATTGTGCGAGTACCGACGACAAAGAGATACAAGAGGGGCTCACACTTGTAGAAAGTCAGCTTCAAGGTCGCACTGTCCGTACAGGTGATGAAGAGCTTTTTAAAGCGAGGGCTCGCGAAGAAGGTTCAGTGCGGATTATCGATATAATAAAAGCCCGTTTAGATACAAAAAATGATAGGTATCTTGGTGAACTTCCCAGTGTAAGACTTAAAGATGTACTCATTCCGGATACAATTATACGTGACCACGAACGTATTCTTACCGACGGGTTTTACGCCGAAGTCACATTGCAGTATGATGCAATGGCTGCGCAGTCGCCAGGTGGAGTACCATTTAGGGTTGAAGCACTTCGTGCAATTCAACTCTCAGATTCAAAGGCATTAGAGACTTTATCAAAGGCTCGTAAGGCTTTTACGACTGAGCAATGGAAGGATTTTCTGATTCGTTCGATCGGATTGGAGCCATCAGCTATGGACGAGAAGGCTAAACGAGTAACCATTCTTCGTATGGTTCCGTTTGTTGAAAGAAACTACAATATGGTTGAGTTAGGTCCACGTGGAACTGGTAAGAGTCACTTATACCAACAAATTTCTCCTTATTCACATTTAGTTTCTGGAGGTAAAGCGACTGTAGCTAAAATGTTTGTTAATAATACAAACGGCGCTCGTGGTTTAGTTTGTTTGTATGATGTCGTCTGTTTCGATGAAGTAGCAGGTATTTCTTTCGATTCTAAAGATGGAGTTAATATTATGAAAGGCTACATGGCATCCGGCCAATTTAGTCGCGGTAAGGATCAGATTACAGCCGAGGGATCCATAGTCATGGTTGGTAATTTTGAGGTAGACGTGGAGCAGCAGCAGAGAATCGGACATCTTTTAAGTCCGCTTCCTCCTGAAATGAGAGATGATACGGCGTTTCAAGATCGTATCCATGCATACGTTCCTGGTTGGGATTTTCCTAAATTAAAACCCAGTGAGCATTTAACAAATCACTTTGGTCTGGTCAGTGATTTCCTAAGTGAATGCTGGACGCGTATGCGTCCGTATAGTCGTGTTTCTATTTTACAGGGAAGGGCACACTTTGGAGGTGCTTTGAGCGGTCGCGATATTGAAGGAGTCAATAAGACTGTTTCAGGTCTGGCAAAGTTACTTTTCCCTGATGCAGAAATGCAGATTTCCGATGCTGATTTAGAATGGATGCTTAGGCTTGCATTAGAATCACGACGACGTGTTAAAGAGCAGCAAAAGCGCTGTCTCAAGAGCGAATTCCGTAACACACACTTCAGTTTTACTATAGGCACGGACGGAACTGAGCAATTTGTAGCCACACCTGAGCTGCATTCGGATGAGGCGATTGAAGGCGATCCATTGCCCCCAGGACAGGTTTGGGCAATCAGTCCTGGTTCTGTAGATTCAGCTCCAGGTTTATTCAGAGTAGAGGTAAATACAGGACCAGGTAGCGGTGCAAAGATCTTAAATCAGCCAACTCCTCCCACATTTCGCGAAAGTGTTAGAGTCGGTGAACAGAATCTATACACTATGGCTAAGCAATTATTGGGAGAGCGTGATCCACGAGGTTACGAATACACTCTGCAGATGCGTGCAATGGATTCGGATAAAAATGGATTCGGTTTAGGTGTATCCGTCTTAGTTGCGATGGTTGGTAGCCTTGTGAATAGAAATACCAAGGGCGGAACGATTATTGTAGGAAACTTGAATCTTGGTGGTTCCGTTGAAATGTTGCCGAACGCCGTTGCATTGGCGGAGATAGCTGTGGATAAAAAAGCTACGACGCTATTGATGCCAGTCGCAGCACGTCGTCAGTTGAATGACTTGCCTGACGAAATGTGGACTAAAATTAATATCGAATTCTACAAAGACCCTGCAGATGCCGTCTTTAAAGCATTAGTTGAATGAAATAAATTAACATGAATCCTATTTCAGATGAAGAATTCGAGCACTTACAGATTAATCTTTTAGTAGACTCAACTGCGAATAACGACTTAAGAAACTTAGATCTTACAGTCTCTATCTTAAAAGCAATGGAGTTGGAATTTGTCAGACGAAACAATGCAGGTGTATGTTATGGACCCCTAGCATTCGAAAAATGGCTTACCGAACATTTGCTAGCTAGAAATAAACGTCCACATCTTATACTTGTTGAACTGGTAACAGACGGCTCACCTATTTTACAAAAAATTGCTAAAAATGTGTTAAGTCAAAGGTATGGTGAAACTGAATCCAATGAAATATCTCTCAAGGCTCTCCGAATTTCTAAATGGGCTTTAATTGTAAGTATTATAATTCCCTTATCTATTGCATTCTGGAAGGACATCTGGAAATTTTTTATCTATATTATTAATTAGCATAAAGTTTAGACATAATTTTTAAAATAAATTTATGACAGTTATGACATTCGCATGAATTGCGGATGGGGAATTGTGGAAATAGTTTCAGTGAATCATGAATATATTCTCTGATTCGAACGATGACGGCGACGACACTG
>Ga0214921_10010158_pt1 | contig 11713 bp, 8 predicted proteins | sample LL1505_MetaG_FD_177992 | JGI IMG/M metagenome (GOLD analysis project Ga0214921, IMG submission 177992) | Freshwater microbial communities from Lake Lanier, Atlanta, Georgia, United States - LL-1505 | ecosystem: Environmental > Aquatic > Freshwater > Lake | place: USA: Georgia | collected 2015-05-28
TTCGTCTTTGTTGGAGCTGGCGGTCACGCCCTCAACCTCTTGCAACGCTCGGGTATCCCCGAAGTCCGCGGCTATGCGGGATTCCCGGTGTCCGGGCAATTTTATCGATGCGACAACCCCGAGGTTGTCGCACGACACAACGCGAAGGTCTACGGCAAATCGGCGGCTGGCGCCCCACCGATGTCTGTTCCGCACCTTGACACTCGAGTCGTTGACGGCCAGTCGAGCCTGCTCTTTGGCCCATACGCCGGGTTCACACCCAAATTCCTCAAGGCGGGATCGTGGTGGGATCTTCCCCGCTCGATTCGCTTCGGGAACATCATCCCGATGCTCGGAGTCGCAGTATCAAACTTGGGCCTCATCAAGTACCTCGCGACCGAAGTTTTTGCCGGGCGTTCGAAGCGAATGGCCGCGTTACGCGAATACTTTCCCGAAGCTAACCCCGCTGACTGGTATGGATATTCCGCCGGACAGCGCGTTCAGGTCATCGCCAAAGATGCCAACAAGGGCGGTGTACTGAAGTTCGGTACCGAAGTGGTTTCCCACGCCGACGGATCAATCGCCGGTCTTCTCGGTGCATCACCCGGTGCTTCCACAGCGGTCGCCGCGATGCTTGACGTTCTCGCGACCTGCTTCCCGTCCAAGATGTCCTCGTGGGGCACCAAGATTTCCGCGCTCGTACCGTCTTACGGAAAAGCCCTTGCAACCGATGCCGCAGCCGCACGCGCTTCACTCAAGCGCACGGCCGCCGTCCTCGGAATTCGCTAGTTTCTTTGGCCGAGCGACCCACGTCGCCTGTGATGGGGCGGATTCGCCCCGGACGGTGACGGTAATCACCCGGACGTAAATACCACCTCGACCGGGTTTCCGTAGTTCAACCCTTGGGGTCGCCGAGCTGGAATCAGGCCACACAGTGAACCCCCGATTTTTGTGTCGGCTTGTGTGCACAATGAAGTCGATGACGGGTGCTCCGCCGGAGTCCCCAACACGCCATCCGACGCTGATGTACTTTCGCGTTGCGCCAATGACGGCGACATCGACCGGCGGGCTAGGGTTACGGACGGCTGGTGGAGTGTCGACGATTGGAGGATCCACAATGGGCGGTCCGACTGTTGGGGGACTCGCGACCGGAGGATCTTCGACGGGTGGTTCCACAACGGGTGGGTCGACTATCGGTGGGTCGATGACGGGCGGTTCCACGACGGGTGGGTCTACGACCGGAGGTTCCACGACCGGCGGTTCCACAAGGGGCGGCTCCACAACCGGTGGGTCGATGACGGGCAGTTCCACGACGGCTGGTGAGAGTGGCGTCACAGTCACGGATTCCCCCGCGACGCTTTCTCCCACGGTATTGACCGCCGTCACGGTAACCCGATAGTCCACTCCGTTCGTCAGTCCTTGCACGGACGCACTCGTGATTGGCGTATCAAATTCACTGATGACGACGGTGTCCCTCCAGATGCGAATGCGATATCCATTGATTGGATCGCCACCACTATTCGATGATGCCGTCCATTCGAGTTCCGCCGCACCGTCGGCCGCGGTGGCGTTCAGCGAAGTTGGTGGGTCGGGCACCGTTGCGGGTGTGACGAGGGCGGATTCGGATGCGACACTGTCGCCGACGGAATTGATGGCGCTGACCGTAACGGAGTAGGTGATTCCGTTCTCAAGACCGCGAATTGAATACGGCGACTCAGAGGTGATGAAAGTTGTCGGCAGTTCGTTACCGTGCCTCACCTGCAACCGGTAGCTGGTGATGGGGTCCCCACCGTTGTCCAGTGGCGCGTCCCATGCGACGTCAGCCCCTTGATTCTGTCGCAGAGCCGTGATTGAGCCCGGCGGGTTGGGAACCGTCGCGGGTGTGACGAGGGCAGATTCGGACGCGAAGCTCTCACCAACAGTATTGACTGACGTCACGACGACCCGATACTCCGTGCCGTTATTCAGTCCAGCCACAACAATGCTTTCTGTGGATGTCTCGACCTCGGCAACGACGTCGGACCCTCTCCAGACGCGAACGAAATACCCAGTGATGGGATCCCCGCCGTCGTCCAGTGGCGCGTCCCATGAGACGTCAGCTCCCTGATTCTGCCGGAAGGCCGTGATCGCGCCCGGCGGGTCGGGAACAGTAGCCGGCGTGACGTTCGAGGGTTCGGACGCGACGCTTTCGCCGACGGAATTGATGGCGCGGACCCTCATCGTGTAGGAGGTTCCGTTTTCAAGTCCTCGAATCGAATACGAGGGTTCCGTGGTGATAAAACTCCTGGGTAATTCGTTGCCCTTCTGCACTTGCAAGCGGTAGCCAGTGACGGGGTCTCCGCCGTCGTTGGACGGTGGGTCCCATGAGACGTCGGCAGCTGAGTTCAACCTGCGGACGGAAATCGTGAGAGGCGGAAGGGGAACCGTTGCCGGAGTGACGTTTGAGAGTTCGGAAGCGACGCTGTTGCCGACGGAATTGATCGCGCTGACCGATACGCCGTAAGTGGTTCCATTTTTTAGACCTCGAATCGAGTAGGGAGATTCCGCGGTGATGAAACTTTTTGGCGGTTCGTTGCCTGCTCGAACCTGAATTTGATACCCAGTGATTGGGTCTCCGCCGTCGTTCGTTGGCGCTGTCCACGAGACGTCGGCCCCTTCATTCCTCCTCAGGACAGTGACCGCGCGAGGTGCATCGGGAACGGTAGCTGGCGTGACGTACGCGTGTTCCGACGGACCGCCAGATCCGACGGTGTTTATCGCGGACACGACGATCCTGTACTTCACACCGTTGGTGAGACCGTCGAGCGTGATGGATGATTCGGAAGTAGTCGACTCCGAGACAGTGTTAGACCCCTGTGTCACTTGGACGAGATAGGAAACAACAGCATCACCACCATCATCAGTCGGAGGCGTCCATACGACGACAGCTCCCTGGTTCGATCTGCGTGCGGACTCAATTCGTGGAATCGACGGTGTTGTTGCGGGCGTTACAGAAACGCTCGGCGCAGAGGGTTGTGATGTTCCCACTGAATTGTTCGCAACAACCTGAATTGTTTGGGGAACCCCATTTGGCAATCCGGAAATGGTGCAGGTTGGTGTGACCGAATCGCACGCGCGCCCGCTCGGGGATGCCGTCGCGCGGTAACCCGTTATCGGCACACCACCGTCGCCACGCGGCGTCCACGCCACGGATACGTTTGTATTGCCTCGAGTCACGTGAGGGGTCGTTGGCGAATCTGGAACGGTCCGTGGCATACCGGTGGCCGTTGTTCCTTGGCTGATTCCAGCTGCAGATCGTGCAACAACCGAGATCGAGTAGGTGGTTCCATTAACCAAGCCCTGAATTGTGCATGAGGTCCCGTTAGAGGAACATGAGGCCGAGGATGATCCAGCGGTAGCGGATGCGGTGTATTGCAGAATTGGTTCGACCGATCCACCGGAATTCCACCCAACGACCAGTGACGAGTCCGACGCCTGGATTCCCGTGATGACAGGGGCATTTGGTTCAGGTGCGACGGTGAAGGTCTCGACACCCCGTGTTCCCGCAAAACCTGCTGTGAGCTTTCCCCCGGAGAACAACATTGATGTCACCGAGGATCCGGCAGAGAGTTGCGATGTGCCCAGCCGGCGTAAATCGGTGAGTCGAAACGATGCAATCCGCGGTCCCGACGCACTGTCGGTCGTCGCATATAGCGTTCCGGTTGAATCGTCGAGCACAAGATTACGCGCCCCGATTTCCCCCGTGTTTAGTGTCGCCGATGCGATAACCGTTTGGGTTGGGATATCAATCGCCGTGATTCGACCCGGGTTTGCATCGGTGCCAAGGTATGCGGTAGTCCCCACCACAATCGGGTCCATCAAAGCTGGCGTCCCCGCGGGAAGCGACACCACCGAACCAATGACCAGCCTGTTCCGTGTGACAGAGACCAACTTGATGGGATTCGTGTTGACCGCTGCGAGCAGTTCACTGCCGTTGGGGATGAACGCGGTGATTTCTTTGAGTCCCGTTGCCAAGGTGGAACTGAATTCCAGATTCCCGCTGTTGATTCCGATCTTCATGACTTTTGCCGGGTTTTGGTTGGTTCCGATGATGTAAGAGTCCGCGGCTGAGTTGAACGCCAGCGCGCGAATGAGTGTTTCGTCGATTGCCAGAGTTCGGGTTGAGATTCGATTGCCTGTCGCCAGATCGAAAGCGGTGATTCGGTTTCCCAAACCCGTTCTGCGGGCGCTAAACACGGCTACGTTGGTCAGCGGTGAATAGATACCCGCTATCGAACCTTCGTCTCCAGCGGTGATCGCCCTCGATGTGAACACGCCGCTCGTTCGATTTCGCGAGATCAGCGTTCCCATGGACGCACTCGTTGTGCCGTATGCCCATTCCGTCCCCGATGCGTCGACCACCCAGGGAGAGTTAATAATGATTCCAGCAGGTGCGCTCGTTGAGGAGAGACTGCCGGGCGATGCGATAGTCGCACTCGCGGGTTGTGTTGGCCAGAGCGGCAAACTCAGTGATGTGACGATGAGGAGCGAAATTTCGCCGATTGCGATGAGGAAACGACGGGTGGGTGAATGTGTCATGGGAGATAACTCACCACTCCACACGAACTTGTGTCGCAGATTATCCACAGCGGACGGTATTTTTGAGAAACGGAGGGGGTGGACATGTCCGATTTGATTGACACGACAGAGATGTATCTCAAAGTCGTCTTCGAACTCGAAGAGCAGCGACAGCCCGCCCTTCGCGCTCGCCTCGCAGAACGCCTCGAGCAGGCGATGCCCTCTGTGTCACAAACGGTTTCGCGGCTCGAGAGGGACGGCTTGTTGCACCTTGACGACAATCGCATCGTCGAACTCACTCCAGAGGGCCGCCGCCTCGCGGTTGCCGTCATGAGGAAGCACCGAATAACGGAACGATTCCTGTTCGATGTCCTTGGCCTCGATTGGGCGGACTGTCACGAAGAAGCGTGTCGTTGGGAACACGTACTTGGTGATGCCGCGGAACAAAAACTTGCCGCTTTGCTTACCAACCTTGACAGTGACCCCTACGGCAACCCGATACCCGGGCTCGAACTGATCGGGCGGAAATCCAACCCATTCGTCCACGGAATGCCCGCTACGGAGTGCGCCAACGGATCCCCGATGACGGTGACCGCGATTGGGGAGGGAATTCAGGCAGACGAGGGGTTGCTTCAGTCGTGTGCTGCTGCTGGAATCATCCCTGGGAGTGGAGTGACGGTAACCGGCGCGAGCGGCCAATACACGGTCACCGGCGCACACGGCAGAATTGCGCTAGATGCACACCTTGCCGCCCAGCTTTTCGTTGTTGCCTAATTGATGACGAAAAGGAAATAGGGGACCGTTGCGAGCAGTGACAAGAGTGTTACTGGAATTCCCACCTTCGCGTAATCCCACATCGACAGTTTGATTCCTTCGCGATGTGCAATCGCAACTCCCACGATGTTCGCGCTTGCTCCGACGACAGTCATGCTTCCGCCAAAGTCAGCACCTGTTGCCAATGCCCACCAGAGCACCGACGGTTCCGACAACCCGAGAGCCTCGTTGAGGTTGAAAATCACGGGAATCATGCTCGTGACGTAGGGAATATTGTCGACGATTCCCGACACGATTCCCGAGAATGCGAGAAGCGAAATTGAGATGACGTTGATGTCGGTACCGATGATCGAAATAAGCCAGCGGGAAACCACCTCGAGAGCCCCGACCGAAACGAGAGCCCCGACAATGATGAAGAGTCCCGCGAAGAAACCGAGAGTCTTCCATTCAACGGTGGCCGCAGCGTGCGTCAACGACGCGCGAGACATCAGGGTTGCGAGTACTCCACCGGACAGCGCGATGTATTCAGGCGACAAACCGAAGAACGTCCCGACGATATAGGTTCCGATGATGAGGGCCAGCAGGACGAGGCTGACGACGAGAAGCGGCACATTGGTCAGCGTTGCGGTGGTCGTGATTTTTTGTTCACGATCATCGCCGGATGGTGCGAGGGACTTCCGATACACGACGACGAAGTACGCCGCGGTCACGACCAGCCCGATCAGTGCAATGGGTCCCATGACGACGAGCATCTGCATAAAGTCGATTCCCACGCGACTTCCAATAATCAGGTTCGGTGGGTCACCGATCAGCGTGGCCGTGCCGCCCACGTTGCTCCCGATGATGGTCGCGAGAAGAAACGGCACGGGCGATCGGCCCAGTTCTCGGGCGAGGTGGATTGCCACGGGGGCGACGAGCATCACAATTGTGAGATTGGGCAAAACCGTGCTTGTGAGCGCTGAAATTCCCAGGATGAGGAGCAACGTATTGCGTGCGTTCCCGCGAGCCAGAATCGCGGCCTTGACCGCAAGAAATTGAAAGACTCCGGTCGTCTTGATTGCCCCCACCATCAGCATCATGCCGATGAGGAGAAAGATGACACTCCAGTCGATTCCCATCTCGTGGTTGGTGAGCGCGGTGACGGGATCCAATGCGCCGATCGCGATAACGGCAATTGCGCCGACCCCGGCGACGAGATAATGAGGGACTTTTTCCGTCAAGATCAGGATGAACGCAACGATGAAAATCAGTGACGTAATAGTCAACAACATGGCGAGCTTCCTAACGACGTGGGGTCAACTCCCTAATTTACCGTGTGCCGTGACAAGCAGTCGGCGCCGCGGTAATCCGCGACGCCGACTGGTCTGTGGGTGTCGTTAGAGGTTTCCAACCATAGGAAAATCATAGGGAAATTTGTGGTTCCGGTAAACCGAAGAACCCCGTGTTGAGTAGCGGTTTAGAGTTCGACGGTTAGCGTTGGCCATGCGGAATGCCGCAACGGGGCGGTCAAATCGCGAAGGCTCGACCTCTGGTTGCCCGATTCGTCGAAGTTCGACGGGTTGAGCCACGTCTCATGTGCCAGCTTTATTGCCGGCCAGTCACCGTCGGTGAACCCAAACCACGCCGTATCCCGATTGTGTCCCTTGACGATCACGGCGTTGCGGAACACCCCCTCGAAACTGAAGCCGAGTCGTTCTGCCGCGGCAATCGACGGCGCATTCAGCGCGTTGCACTTCCATTCGTAGCGTCGGTATCCAAGTTCGAACGCGTGGGTCGCCATAAGATACATCGCTTCTGTCGCGGCGGTGCTTCGACGCAGTTGTTCCGAAAACGTTAGCCAGCCGACCTCGATGGTGCGGTTGTGAGTATCGATTCGCAAATAGGAGGCAATTCCGACCGACTTATTCGTCGAAAGGTCGATGATGGCGTAGAACAGCGGATCAGTTGAGTTGTCGATGCTCGAGACCCATTTGGTGAAATCGCTTTCGGTGTCGAACGGACCCTGTGGCATATAGGTCCACAGCGTTCCCTCGGGATTCGCTTGCAACGCCTGAAACAAATCGGGCGAATGCTGCTCGGCGCTGAGGCGTTCGAGTCGGACGCGAGAACCCGTCAAAGTCGCGCCACTTGGACGTTCGGCTGGTTCGAGAGATGAAACGGGAGGGCCGACTGGGTGCCCGGCCGCGTCTGGAATTGATTCGATGCGCATGCGCTAATCGTACGGCGATAAAGCGAACGGACCCGGTCTTTCGACCGAGCCCGTTCGATTGTGCCAAATGAGACTAGGACAAGATGTCCTTGACCAGCGAGGCGTTTTCCTTCTTGTTGATGACCGCAGCGATGTATCCGATTGCGGCGGCAATGAAGGGGCTGAGCACGAGGAACCAGCCAAGGGGGCTGAGCGACCACGCGCTTTCCGGCAGCGACGGGTCGACACCTTCCGCAGCGGTTCCCGCAAGCAGGTTGAAGCGGGCCATTACGAGGTACACGCCGCCGGCGAGAAGAACAGCCGAGGCGAGCGGAGCGATGGTGCTCTTCCACACGCTTACGCCGCCTTCCTTGCGGAAGAAGCGGAAAATCGCGAGTGATACCAACACCTCGACGACCATGACGGCAACCGCGGTAATCGACGACATCCAGAAGAACAGGTTCAGGACGGGGTCGAGACCGGCGAAGTAGAAGATTGCCATCACGGCGATCGCGAGGATCGACGTTGCGTAAACACCCGTGCGGGGTGCTCCGCGACCGTTGACCGACGCGAACGACTTCGGCAGGACGCCACCGCGACCCATCGCGAAGAAGTAGCGCGCGGTTGCGTTCTGGAACGCGAGCAGTCCGGCGAAGAGGCTCGAGATGACGAGAATCTCCATGAAACTGACAATCCACGGTCCAACGTAGGTGTTGGCCAGGTCGAAGAGCATTCCAGCAGGGTTCGCAAGCGGTGCACCGTCAACCGCGGTCACGTTGAGGATGGCGGCGATAAGAGCGGGCATTTCTCCGCCAGCACCGTCATCAACCATCGCGTTTCCGTAACCGGTGACCATCGCGAGTGAAACAATCGCGAACAGTGCGGTGATGATTCCGATAGCCCAGTAGGTCGCGGTCGGAACTGTCTTCTTGGGGTTCGACGACTCTTCACCATAGATTGCGGTGGCCTCGAACCCGATGAACGAAGCAAAAGCAAACGCGATGGCGATACCAGCTGCGCCGGTGAGTCCACCAGCGAGGATGGCGTTCGGGTCGAACGACGCGGCGAGGTTGACGCCTCCGTCGGGCCCTCCGTCGATGAGAATTGCACCCGCAACGATCAGCAGCGAGGTCAGTTCGAGGACAAGGAACACACCGAGTACCTTAGCGCCGAGGTCGACCGACATCAGCGACAGTGCGGTGACGATGACCCACGCGAGCCCAGCCCAGACGATCCAGGGGAGGTCGATGCCGTAACCGGCCATCGTGCCTTGGACGAGTCCGCCGAAGAATCCATAGATGGCGAGCTGAATCGTGGCGTAGGCGAGGATCGACGTGAATGCCGATGCGACACCCATGTTGGTGCCGAGTCCGCGGCCAACGTAGGCGAAGAACGCTCCGGTGTTGGTGACGCGGCTGCTCATGGCGGAATATCCGACCGAGAACAACAGCAAGGTAAGGCCAACCGCGAGATACGTGCCGGGAACGGCCGAACCGGTTCCGACGAGCATTGCGACGGGGACCGCGCCGGTCATACCGACGAGAGGGGCGGAAGCGGCGACTACGAAGAAGACAATCCCGAGTACACCGAGACGTCCCTTCTTGAGTTCGCCACTTGAAGTGGTTGATGCCATAACTGAATCTCCTCATTGAGTAGGTGACATAAAAATCGTTTTGGTACAAACGACTTTTACTACTGTGCCGAAGTTTTGCCCATACCGCAAGGGGGACTCACCCTTTGGTTCAATTAGACGTCAGTCGCGAAAGTCGCTCCAGCCAAAGGATTGTTCGCTTCCGAATGATTCGGTACAGTGGATTGCATGACTGATTTGAACGGATTTCTTCCCCCGCTGACCCCGACCGGGAAGAGCGCGCTCGTGCCCCAGATGCCGTGGTTTTACTCTGGGACCCTGTTGACGGTCGAATATTTGACGGACCCGCAAAACGTCCGAGCGATCCTTCCCCCCGAACTCGAACTTGCCGACGAGAACCCCGGTGCTGTTGCGATGATCTGGGCTGACTGGCAGTCGTGCAGTACAGGCGGCGCTGAACTTCTTGACCCCGTTCGCTCGCAGTACCTCGAGGCGTTCGTTGTTGTCCGATGCAAGTACGAGGGTGTCACCTACAGCCGTTGTGTTGCGATCTGGGTAACCAAGGACTTCGCAATCGGGCGCGGATGGTTCCAGGGCTACCCCAAGAAACTCGGCAACATCGCGGTCACGCGCGTCTTCAACTTTGGCAAGGCGACACCGAAACTTGAGGCTGGAGCCAAACTCGGCGCGAGCGTCGCCGCCTACGATCACCGACTCGCGTCCGCCGTCGTCACATTGCGTAAAAAGAGCGAAACGAACGGTTTCGTCAATGGCCACAAGATGCTCCACAACCGCTGGGTTCCGTCGATCACCCCAGGTCTCGGGAACTCGCTTGACCAACTCATCGCGATGGGCGGCGTCGACGCCGAACTGGGTGAACCGTGGATGGGCGACGCCGAACTTGAACTACACGACTCGCAGTGGGACGAATTGAAGTCAATTCTTCCCGTCGAACAGGTGCTTGGTGGTTATTACCGCGAACTCGGTGTGACGTTCAATGGTGGCGAACTGATCGCCGACCGTTCAACTCCGGCCGTCTAACTACGGATAAGACGGCAGGGGATTCGAATCCATTCGTTCATAAAGAACCCAGTGTCTTTTCACATGGATCGTTTGTGTTGTTCTATGCTCTACCCATGCCTAGCAAAGATGAACTGGTGGCCCATTTCCGAAATAGGTTAGCATTTGAATCGGACCCGTCCGACGTTCATTCCGACTTGGATGCAGGCAAACCGATGGTGTTGGTTGACGTAAGAGGACAAGACGCCTGGGATCAGGGCAGAGCAAAAGGCGCAATGCATATTCCCCATGCCGCGATCAGCGAACGAGCGCCACAAGAGATTTCTTTCGATACACCTGTCGTCGTTTACTGCTGGGGACCCGGATGCAATGGTGCGCAAAAAGGTGCGCTCAACTTTGCATTGCTCGGCTACCAGGTCAAAGAAATGATTGGCGGTTTCGAATACTGGGCTCGAGAGGGTTACCCAGTTGAGGACAACCATGGTCCCGTAACCCGGGAGAGAGATCCTCTAACTATTCCAATCAATTCGCCACGTTGCGATTGCAGCTGAATACGTTGTATCGGTATCGCCTAGCTACGGATCAGACGGTTGGGGGTTCGAATCCCTCCGGGCGCACACAAATTCCTTTCCTTCCCAGAGCGATGCCTGTTACTATGTGAGGGCAATTTTCTTCACTTAGATGGCGCGATTAGCCAGTGATGAGGCCCATGAGAAACGTTTCGGCGATAGTTGCGTCGATGGCGCTCGCGGTCGGTTTGTCTTCGTGCGCGACGGCTGCCCCGCCGGTCGCCCCGCCACCGTCAGCAGCCCCTGCCCCCACACCAACCGCCAGCGTCGTGTCCATGACGCCAGAGGAATCGTGGGATTCGTTTGGTGAGGCCTCGCGGCAAAGCTGCCGCGAGGCCTACACGGGTCTCGTTGAGGAGGACGTGGTTGGGCCGAATTCCGGGCAACTCAAGATTCGACTCACGTTCGAGCAGGCGGGTGAAAACTCACTCGCCATCGTGTCACCCCAAGGGGACGCCGATATCGCTGTGAACTATTTTGATTTCTATGCCTGCGAGATTCAGGGGTACCTCGTCACCCTTGATGACGTCAAGTACGATTCGATGGGAGATGCGATCTATCCGTTCGAGACCGGTCTGGCACTCGAAGTCACTTACAACTCGGCGGACGGCACCTACTCCACCATCCGACAGCTCGAGGACGATTCGATTCGACGCCTCGTTTATACCGTCACCAACGGTCTGTTCACTCGAGTTGCTAACCTCGATGACGGTTCGGAGACGACGCTCACCTACGGCGAACCCGACTCGAATCTCACCGCGATTGTCAATGACGCTTACGCGACCTATTTCTCAAACTAATTGGCCGACCCCCACCGTCACCCGACGGCTCTTTTCGTTGTCGCGAGAGAACTTGCGCCTGTAACTCAATCATGGCGAGTAACCAACTGCGGATCAGACGGTTGGCGGTTAATCCCGATTAGTAATCAGCGAAGTACTCGTCGATTTCCCACTGCGTGACGTCACGAGTGGAGGGGTCCTTGACGGCTTCTTCGTAGCGGCGAATTTCGTCACGCTTCATGACGAGGAACACCTC
>Ga0214921_10010161_pt1 | contig 11710 bp, 10 predicted proteins | sample LL1505_MetaG_FD_177992 | JGI IMG/M metagenome (GOLD analysis project Ga0214921, IMG submission 177992) | Freshwater microbial communities from Lake Lanier, Atlanta, Georgia, United States - LL-1505 | ecosystem: Environmental > Aquatic > Freshwater > Lake | place: USA: Georgia | collected...
TTTAGCATAAAAACAGATGCACTGGAAAAACAACGTTCAGATGTATTGGTCATTGGAGTATACGACTCGCTTAAGGTTGTATATGACAAATCCCTTTTAAGTATGTCTTCAATCAATCATATTTCTACTATTTTGAAACATGGTGATATGAGCGGAAAAATCGGGTCTTCACTTATTTTATATAGCATTCCTGGAATAAAAATTCCAAAAATACTTCTTATAGGGTTAGGCAAAGAAAAAGAGCTTGATGGGAATAAATATCGCTCAGCAATTAGAGCCATGATGCAGGCCCTTAAGAAAATGGATGCTAAGACCGTAACCTCTCATTTGCAAATTGTTGCGGTTCAAGAAGAAAATATTGCATGGAATATTGAACATTTTGTTAATGAGGTGATGGATACAAATTATGAATTCACAGAGCTTAAAACAATCAATAAAAAAATTAAGAAGAACCTTGAGTTTTTTGTGACTGTGGACAAAAAACATCAAAAAGTAGCCGAAAATGCAGTAAAAAAATCTTTTGCACTTGCCACAGGGATTGAGTTTACAAAAACACTTGGTAATCTTCCACCCAATATTTGTACGCCAACTTATTTGGGCAAGAAAGCTCAAGAGCTTGGAAAAGATCATGGCATCAAAGTTGAAGTTTTAGATCAGAAACAAATTGAAAAGTTAAAAATGGGCTCTTTCCTTGGCGTTGCTAAAGGAAGTAGACAGCCCCCCAAATTTATTGTGCTGCAGCATAATAAAGGCAAAAAAAATCAAAAACCTATTGTTTTGGTAGGCAAGGGCATTACCTTTGATGCGGGGGGTATTTCGATTAAGCCCGCGGGTGATATGGACGAAATGAAATATGATATGTGTGGGGCTGCTAGTGTCCTTGGCACTTTTAAGACAATTGGTTTATTAAATCTGCCCATGAATATCATTGGAATAATACCAACGTGTGAAAATCTTCCTGATGGCTTAGCATTAAAGCCTGGAGATATTCTAACTAGCATGTCAGGCCAGACAATTGAAGTATTAAATACTGATGCTGAGGGAAGATTAATTTTATGTGACGCACTAACTTATGCGGAGAAGTTTAATCCAGAAGTAGTAATTGATATTGCAACTCTTACTGGCGCATGTGTCATTGCGCTTGGACATCATGCTTCAGGTTTATACAGTAATGACGATAAGCTAGCAAAAGATCTTGAGTCAGCAGGTCAAATATCTATGGATCGCGCATGGCATATGCCTTTATGGGAAGATTATCAATCTCAATTGGATAGTAATTTTGCAGATATGGCTAATATTGGCGGAAGAGCTGGAGGTAGCATTACAGCTGCTTGTTTCTTATCTAGGTTTGCAAAAAAATATAAATGGGCTCATTTAGATATTGCAGGAACTGCTTGGAAGTCTGGAAAAGCAAAAGGCGCCACAGGAAGGCCTGTTGGATTATTAATGCATTATATTTTAAGTAAACTGCATTAAATTTTATGACCTATATAGACTTTTATTTTAATGTTGAAAATAAACTGAATAAAATTTATGAAATCATAGAGAAAGAAATTTTTCGTAAAAGAAAAATGTTTGTAGCAGTAAATGATCTAAGCAGTGCTGAGGCATTGAGTAATTTTCTTTATACTCATTCAACTAGTTCATTTTTACCTCATACCATAGGCAGCTATGAAAAGAGCATACCTATTCATATTGACTGGGAGCATAAGCCTAACTCTGATGATTTTATTATTAATTTAAAGCCTGATATTTCACCTCTTTTTTCAAGATATTTAAGGCTTATTGAGATTGTTTCACATGAAGAAGAAGACAAGAAAATGGCTAGAGAGCGGCTTAAATTCTACCGTGATCGTGGTTATGAAATTCAGTTAATTGATGCGATTAAGGAAATGTAATTAGCGGATTAGTTCGTTATAGCGAGCAGCATCTAAAAAAAATTCTTTGTTACTTGTATCATCCAAAGAATGAATTTTACAAATCCAATTTTCATAAGGCTGATCATTAATTACCTCAGGTGATTTGCTGATAATAGGATTAATCTCAGTAATCACACCATTTAATGGACCAATTAAATCAGAAGCAGTTTTGACAGACTCTACTACACCAAAAGCTACATTCCTTAAAATTTGGGTTTGTAATTCAGGCAATTCTATGAAAACGATATCACCCAAAAGATCTTGTGCGTAATTAGTAATACCAATTTCGTAAGTCGAATCACCACTAGATTTAATCCATAGGTGTTCAGGTGTGTAAATAAGCGAATTAGGCGTGTTCATAAGAAAAGGTCCAACAGTAATTTTATGTTTAAATACATTAAGTTAATGACAAATATGATTTTATTGTTTATTATCGCGTAAATTTAGAATGAATAGGAGATTTCCGAGTGAGAGAACGTATTAGACTTTTTTTCATCCTAAGCATCACTTTCTTCCTTACATTAGCTGCAATATCAGCTGAAGCAAATCAAACAAGATCTAAAAAACCCACGAAATCTGAATTAGCTCGCATATCAGCAGCAGATAACAAAACAAACAAAGATGGCCTTTTAAGAGTAGCTTCTTCAAACGCTCTTATTGTGAATCAAAATACAGGTGAGGTTATTTACGCTAAAGATACTGACGCTCAAACCTCTATTGCATCCGTAACTAAACTCATGACGGCTATGGTCACTTTAGATGCAAAACTGCCTATGGATGAAGAGATCATGATCACTGATGAGGATGTTGATACATTAAAAAATTCAAGCTCAAAATTACCAGTAGGTACGATATTACCTCGATCAGAAATGCTCAAAATTGCTTTGATTGCTTCGGATAACCGTGCGGCCGCTGCGCTTGGCAGAAATTACCCGACAGGAAAAACTGGCTTTGTAAATGCTATGAATATTAAAGCATTACAACTTGATATGATACGAAGTGAATTTGCAGATCCTACAGGACTTAATAATCACAATATGTCTACAGCTGAAGATCTGGTTAAGATGGTAAAAGCCGCTTATCAATACCCGGAAATTCGTGAAATTACAACCACAGCTTCATATGAAGCATACGTTAAAGGACATCGTGCACCGGTCAATTTTAATAATACAAATGGACTAGTCAGAAAGAGTGATTGGATTATTGGCCTATCAAAAACAGGGTTTATTCAAGAAGCAGGCAAGTGTCTTGTAATGCAAGCTATGATTAGTGGTCAGCCTATGATTATCGTACTTCTTAAATCTTATGGAAGCGCTACTCGAACTGCAGATGCAAATAGAATTCGAAAATGGATTGAAAAAACTTCTTCAATTGCTTACTCAAATCAACTCAAACAAAATAGTTAAATCTTTTTAGCTTTTATTGTTTTCTTTTTTGCCGAAGGTTTTTTAGTAGCTACTTTTTTTACAGTTGCTTTTTTGGCAGCTTTTTTCTTCTTACCTTTACCTAAAGCTTCTTTGCTGCTTATAAGTATTAAAGCTTCTTCCAAAGTAATTTTTTCTATATCTTGATCTTTTGGAAGAGTAACCTTGGTCGAACCTTTTTGAAGATATATGCCATAGCGACCATTAAAAATTTCAACAGAAAGATTTTCCTCAGGATCATTACCTAAAGATCTTAAAGGTGCATTTTTGGCGATAGCTTCTGCAATAAGCTCAAGACCTCGATCAAGCGTAACATCAAAAATAGATTCAGATCTGGGAATGGATTTAAATTTCCCATCATAATTTACGTAAGGACCAAAGCGACCAATATTAACGATAATTTTTTTCCCTGTTTCAGGATGGAGACCTAGCTCTTTAGGTAATGATAAAAGTTTTAATGCCGTGTCTTCATTTAAATCACTTAATGAAATTTCTTTAGGAACGCTGACACGCTTAGGTTTCTTTTTACTATCCTCTTCTTGGACGCCTACCTGAAGATAGGGACCATAAGGCCCCACTAATAAAAGGACGTCTTTTCCAGTCTCGGTATCTTTGCATACAAGTACAGGCTCATTCGGAGTGTTTGCATCGCCATTTACATTTCTTGTGTAATCACAATCTGGATAACCTGAGCATCCAATAAATTTACCCCGTCTTCCTAGTCTTGAGAACAAAGGCTTGCTGCATTTAGGACAGTCTTCATTGATTGCTTCTTGAGTAATCTCAGCTCGATCAATATTTGATTTCTCAATAATTGTTTTATTAAAGTCATCCCAAAAACTTTTAAGAAGTGGAACCCATTCTTTATTATTTTCAGCAATTTCATCTAAAGAGCTTTCAAGCCCAGCGGTAAAATCATAATCAACGTAACGCGTAAAATGCTCAGTAAGAAATTTATTAACAACTCGACCTACATCGGTGGGCATAAATCTTTTCTTATCAAGAATCACATATTCTCTATCTTGAAGAGTAGAAATAATACTCGCATAGGTAGATGGTCTACCAATGCCATATTCTTCTAAAGATTTTACTAAGCTAGCTTCCGAGTATCTTGGTGGAGGCTCAGTAAAATGTTGGTCACCATATATTTTATCGACAGTTAAAATTTCTCCAGTTTCGAGAGGGGGAAGCTTAAGAGAATCTTCATCTTCATTGGAAGCGTCATCCAAACTTTCGGTGTAAATAGCTATAAAACCGGGGAATATGAGTGTCTGTCCAGTTGCCCTAAATAAATTAGCTTCGGATCCAATAGCAAGATCAACACTGACAGCATCAAATTTTGCGGGTGTCATTTGGCTTGCTAAGGAGCGCTTCCAAATCATTTCATACAATTTAAATTGTTCAGGAGATAACTTACCTATCAAACTTTGAGGTGTTCGACTTATATCAGTAGGCCTAATGGCCTCATGCGCTTCTTGAGCATTTTTTGATTTTGTCTTATAAAAAATAGGTGCATTGGGCAAGTAATCTGCATCAAAATTTGACTTGATATAGCCTCTAATTTGGTTCATCGCTTCATTTGAAAGCGTAAGTGAATCTGTTCTCATATAGCTAATTAAACCGACTGTACCACTTCCAATATCAACACCTTCATAGAGCTGTTGAGCAATTCTCATGGCGCGACTCGTCGTAAAGCCTAGTTTGCGAACAGACTCTTGTTGGAGTGTTGAGGTCGTAAAAGGAGGGGCTGGATTTCGTGTCCTCTGTTTTTTCTCAACTCGCGTTACTTTTGTCTTACCTGCGCTTTCTAAAAGCAATTTGCCAACAACAGATTCGTGGTTTTCTTTTGAAGTGATAGTAAATTGCTCTACTTTTTTATTGTCGATCTGAATAAGCTTGGCTTGAAATTTATTCTTAGCTTTAATGGAATCTAAATGAATCGTCCAATACTCTTGACTGATAAATTTTTCAATTTCAATCTCACGTTCAATAATAAGTCTCAGTGCTGGACTTTGAACTCTTCCAGCTGATAATCCCCTTCTAATTTTTTTCCAAAGCAGAGGGGACAAGTTAAACCCAACAAGGTAATCAAGGGCTCTTCTCGCTTGCTGAGCATTAACAAGAGGCATAGAAATGTCACGAGGATGCTCAATTGCGTATTCAATTGCAGATTTTGTTATTTCTTGAAAAATAACGCGTTTAATTAACTTGTCTTTAGTTAATTTTTTTTCATTGAGTATTTCTAAGATGTGCCATGAAATAGCTTCGCCTTCCCGGTCCGGATCGGTAGCTAGATAAACTTCATCAGATTTTTTGACTGCTCTGGCAATTTCATCAACATGCCTTGAGTTTCGCTCAATGATTGCATAGTTCATTTTGAAATTGTTATCTGTCTCGACAGCACCTGTCTTAGGAATAAGATCACGAACATGACCATAAGATGCTAAAACTTCAAATTTACTACCAAGATACTTTTTAAGGGTTTTGGCTTTAGATGGAGACTCAACAATTAGAAGTTTAGACATGAGATGTGTTTCTAGATCGAAAAATTGGATGAATAATAAATTTAAATCTTGATATATACAAGGTGTCTATACTAACTTAGTTAAATAAATTACGTGAATTAAATTTAAATATTGATTTCAGAAGTAATATTCTCTGTAAATGAAGGTATATGACTTAGGTCAGCATTAAGATTTCTAATTAAATCTTCTGTAAAGAGATGCTCCTCACCTTCTTCCTCATTGGACTGATTAAGATTTTCGAAATCATATAATCTTCGGTCTCCTAAATGAGAAAGTTCGACATTTGATATCGCTCTGTAGATATTATTAATTCTGCCTGGCTGATCTTTTTCCCATGTCATCAACATTTCTTTTATTTTTTTTCTTTGAAGATTTTCTTGAGAGCCACATAGATTGCAGGGAATAATAGGGAAATTCATTCGTGATGCATAACTTGAGATCTCTTTTTCTGAGCAGTAGGCTAAAGGTCTAATGACAATATTTTTACTATCATTAGAAATAAGTTTAGGTGGCATAGCTTTCAATTTAGAGCCAAAAAACATATTTAGAAAGAGTGTTTCGACAATATCATCACGATGATGACCCAAGGCAATTTTATTAATATTAAGTTCTTTTGCTGTTCTGTAAATAATGCCACGTCTTAAGCGGGAGCATAAAGAGCAGGTAGTTTTGCCAGTTGGTATTTTTTCTTTTACGATAGAGTAGGTGTCTTCAGTCACGATCAAATGCTCGACACCTAAATTTTTTAAAAAATTAGGTAATACATCTGCAGGAAAGCCCGGCTGTTTTTGATCTAAATTCATTGCAATGATATCGAAATGAATGGGAGCTCTTTCTTTAAGAGCTAATAGAAACATTAATAATGAATATGAGTCTTTTCCACCACTCATACAAACCATCACGCGGTCATTGTTTTCAATCATATTAAAATCAGTGATCGCCTTTCCAGTTAAGCCTATAAGTTTATTTCTCAACTTAAGAAAGTTATTGGTTGCATCAGATGGCGTGTGAGGAATCATAGCGAGATAGATCTTCCTCCATCCACAGCTAGGATATGGCCTGTAATGAATGGAGCATCTAAAACTAAAAATTTAACTGCCATTGCGACATCTTCAGGCGAGCCCATTTTTTTTAATAAAGTTTGAGAAATAACTCTTTGCTTATAAATTTCATTGAACTCTTCGTTATTTTCAGGCCATAACACAGGGCCTGGAGCAACAGCATTTACTCGCACCTCAGGACTTAATTCTTGAGCTAACGATTTTGTAAGTGTGGTAAGACCTGATTTAGCAATGCTATAAATAATGTAATTTTTCTTCGGCTTATCTATATGAGTATCAGTAATATTAATAATGCAACCTTTGGTTTTGATAAGCTCATCTGCTGCCAGTTGAGATAAAAATAAAGGTGCTTTTAGATTGCTTCCGATAAGATCATTCCAGTTGTTTTCATTCATTTTGCCAATTTCAGTAGGGTAATAACTAGAGGCATTATTAATTAAGATATCTAATCTTCCATATACATTCATTGTTTCGTGAATCAAGCTCGGCAATACATTTAGATTAAGAAGATCGGCTTGGATAATGCTGGCAGAGTCTTTGCGAATTCCATTAAGTTCTTGTTGAAGGTTTTTCGCCTCATCAGATGAATGGCGATAATGGATCATCAAATCGATACCTGATGCATGGAGCATTTTACAAATTGCCTGCCCAATTCTTTTGGCACCACCAGTAACTAAGGCGATTTTTCTATTAGATTTCATGGGTTTATGTATAAATGAGTTGGCTCTATTATAATCTAATACCTATGTCATCAATGCCTATAGCCCAAGAAAATGAACTTCAATTAAGCGAGTCTTTAAAAACAAAAATTATTCAATCTATTGATGCTGCAGGTGGATGGATTAGTTTTAATCATTTTATGGAGTTCGCACTTTATGACCCTGATTTTGGTTACTACTCAGGAAGCTTAAGAAAGTTTGGCGAAAAAGGGGACTTTGTTACGGCACCAGAAATATCTAGTTTTTTTGCTAAATCATTGTGCATTCAATTTAAAGAAATTTTTCAATCGCTCGATAGAAATATCATTGAAATTGGAGCTGGATCAGGTAAGTTTGCCCTTGAAGCTATTCAATCTTTAGAGGTTAATAGCGAAAATATTAATCATTACTTTATTTTAGAAATAAGCCACTCATTAAGAAAACAACAATACGATCTCTTAATAGAAAATTTACCTTCAAACTTATTTAGTAAGGTGAGATGGATCGATGAGATACCGCAAAAATATGAAGGCCTTATTTTTTGTAACGAACTTTTAGATGCATTTCCTATAGATTTGATCAAAAAAAACCTAGGCAGTTATTTCCAAAAAGGCGTGGGTGTCGAAAACGGCGCGTTTATTTGGAAAGATAAACTAATAGATGACCTATCTGCTTATCACCAAATTAACCTAGAAAGCCTTCCAGATAATTATCTTATAGAGCATTCAACGCATATAAAAGACTGGATTAATAAAATCAACCAATCTCTGACTAAAGGCATTTTACTAATTATTGATTATGGTTTTAATGATAAGGAATACTTTCATGATCAGAGATCTCAAGGTACTTTAATGTGCCATTTTAAACATCACGCGCACGACAATCCTCTGATTCATGCAGGCATTCAAGATATTACAAGCCATGTAAATTTTAGCTATGTTGCAACAGAGGCTTCAAAATTAGGATTACACACCAAAGGGTTTATTTCTCAAGCAAATTTCCTTATTAATTGCGGCATATTAGATTTGCTGGGGAAAGTGAATATAGAAGATCAAGCTTTATATATGAAATCAGTATCAGAAATTCAAAAATTATTATCCCCTGCAGAAATGGGAGATTTGTTTAAAGTTATGGTTATTGAAAAAAATATTGATATAGATTTCATAGGGCTTAAAAATAACAATAAAGCCACAAAATTATGAATGATCAAAATAAAGAGGATATTAAACAACGACCTATTAGAAGCTATATTTTAAGGCAAGGCAGAATTACTGCGGCGCAAACAAAAGCGATTCAAGAAAACTTAAAAAAACATGCGATCGTTTTTGAAAATCAACCAATTAATTTTAATGATGTATTTCAAAATAGAAGTGGAGAGCTTGTATTAGAGATAGGTTTTGGTATGGGAACTTCAACCGCTGAGATTGCAAAATCCAATCCAAAAAAAAATTATATAGCGATCGAGGTTCATTCCCCAGGTGTTGGCAATTTACTAAAGTTAATTCAAGAAAATGATATTTCTAATTTAAAAATTATTCAACATGACGCGGTAGAAGTTCTTAATACAATGATCAAAAATGACTCTCTTGATGGAATACATATTTTCTTTCCTGATCCGTGGCCTAAAAAAAGACATCATAAACGCAGGCTGATACAAGACAGTTTCCTAAAACTTATGGCGCAAAAAATTAAACAATCAGGATATTTACATATTGCAACCGACTGGGAAGATTACGCGCTTTGGATTATTGATTTATTAGACAAAGAAACATTGCTTCAAAAAACTTCAGAAGATTTTTTCAGGAAGCCTGATTATCGGCCTTTGACAAAGTATGAAAATCGCGGCATTAAATTAGGTTACAAGGTTTGGGATATGATCTATAGGCGTCTTTAGCCATTTTCCAATAATAATTTCAGCTTCATCAGCCCCTTGTTTTTTTAAACTAGAAAAAAGTTGAACAGTGCATGAGATCCCAAGAGTATTTCCCCATTTTTCATTAATCTCTTTTTCTACAGCATGAAGTGTTTTAAAAGACGCATCGCGAGAGAGCTTATCAGCTTTAGTTAATAAAATATGGATAGGTTTTTTGTTTAGTGAAAACCACGCTATCATTTGCTGATCAAGAGGCGTCAAGGGATGTCTAATATCCATGACTAAAACAAGCCCAAAAAGACATGAACGTTCCGACAAATAAGTAGCTAAAGTTTTTTGCCAATGATCTTTAATGGCATGCGGCACCTTTGCGTAACCATAACCAGGTAAATCTACTAGAAAACGATTTTCCCCAAGGGAAAAGAAATTAATAAGTTGTGTTCGACCCGGCTGCTTACTCACGAAAGCAAGCCGATTATGATTGGCGAGCGTATTAATAGCACTCGATTTTCCTGCATTTGATCTTCCAGCAAAAGCAATCTCAATGCCAGTGGGTGCAGGTAAATCAGTTAAATGATGAGCAGATATATAATATGATGCGTTTTGAAAAATAGCCATGCGCTTTACCTAACCTGTTCAATCCAATCAAAATGCTATCACGAGAATAGGATTTTAGATAAAATGAAGGCCTTGTACATACTTTATATATGGAGCTTTAGGCAATGAGCGGTCGAAATGCTTTTTTTATTCTGATTTTTTCATTTTTTATTTCAAATATTACAATTGCCGCAACAATTGAGCATAAAGTCCCACCTCAATCAGTTACAAATGTATGCGCGGCTTGTCACGCAATTGATGGTAATAGCGCGATTACAGCCAATCCAAAATTAGCCGGACAGCATCCTGAATATCTTTATAAACAGTTAACTAATTTTAAATCAGGCGAGCGTGCAAATGCAGTGATGTCTGGTATGGCGGGCATGTTATCAGATGCGGATATGCATGCAGTAGCAGAGTACTTTTCAAAACAAACTTTGAATTTGGGCCAAGCTAAAAAAAATGGTGCGGGATCGCTAGGAGAAAAAATCTACCGCGCTGGTATTCAAGCTAATAGTATGCCAGCTTGCGCTTCATGTCATGGCCCCGCAGGTGATGGACTACCCGTAAAATATCCTCGTCTAGGCGGACAGCATACAGAATATGTTTTAAATCAATTAAGACAGTTTAGATTAGGCGCTCGTGCCAACGACGAGTCGAAAGTGATGCGCACAATTGCAGCAAAATTAACTGACCAAGAAATGGAAGCGGTAGCTGATTATATTCAAGGTTTAAGGTAAGTCATTTCATTATTTACTCTTGATCAATTGCTGCAACTTCCTTGCAGCTTTCGTTGTCAAAACTCTTCATTTTTAAAATGAGCTATTTTGAAATCTACTATATTTAACTCCAGGAAACTAAATCAATTGCTAAGCTCGATGAGCTTTGCAGTATCCATGCTTGTATTCCTAGGCATTGCATCCGTTATTGGAACGATTCTTAAACAGAACGAACCCTATGAAAATTATATTGTTAAATTCGGTCAATTTTGGTTTGATTTTTTTGAAAAAATTGGCCTCTATGATGTTTATCACAGCGTTTGGTTTCTAATAATTCTGCTTTTTTTGGTGATATCCACAACACTTTGTATTACTAAAAATACACCCATTATCCTTAAAGATTTTTTGTTGTTTAAAGACTCTTTGGAAGAAAAATCACTTTTATCATTTTCGCATCATCTGGTTTTAAAAAATAAAAAGAAGGTAAACCTTTCTCAAGTTATTCATTACTTAAAACAAGCCAACTTTAAAGTTAAAGAAAAATCAAAAGATAATGGGGACATCTTAATTGTTGCTAAAAAAGGAAACTATCAGCGTTTAGGCTATATTTTTACTCATGTGGGTGTGGTTGTGATCTGTTTAGGCGGCTTGCTAGATGGCAATTTAATTTTTAAAGCTCAAGAGCTATTAGGGTATAAAAAAATTGAAACACTGGATATTCCAGCCTCAAAGGTTCAAGAGGTAAGTAGATTAAGCGTAGCTAATACTTCTTTTCGAGCAAATATGACGCTTGCTGAAGGGTCTTCAGATAACGTAGCTTTTGTAAGAATGAAGGACGGTTATCTCGTGCAAGATTTGCCTTTTAAAATCACTTTAAAAGACTTTAGAATTAAT
>Ga0214921_10010162_pt1 | contig 11710 bp, 12 predicted proteins | sample LL1505_MetaG_FD_177992 | JGI IMG/M metagenome (GOLD analysis project Ga0214921, IMG submission 177992) | Freshwater microbial communities from Lake Lanier, Atlanta, Georgia, United States - LL-1505 | ecosystem: Environmental > Aquatic > Freshwater > Lake | place: USA: Georgia | collected...
TAACTTGAATTAATACCGTATTAATTTGTAAAAATTGTTCTCCAACTTCAGCCAAAGATGCTCTTAAACTTTCTATCGCTCTACGATATTTACCAGATGCTGATTCTGTTACTGCTGATAACTCTCGACCAGCTACTGCCGCCAAATCTTCTGAAGATGATTTCATAAGGTCTAAAACTTTTAAAGTCTGGCTGCCTTGTCTTCCTAAATTCTCAAATAAAGCATTCAATCTAGCAAATTGAAATTTACCAAATAGCTGTTCGATTGCCTGTTGTTTTTGAAGTGGATCTAAATTATCTAATGCTGCTTGCAATGTCATTAAAGTTCCAGTTAAATTGCCAGCATTGTTATTTACAATTCCTAATAAATCTATACCTAAATCTTTAAACTTTCCTACAGCAACATCTGTTGGGTTAATTAAAGAAGCAAGTGCTGATTTTAGAGCATTAGCGCCTTCTGCTGCGTTAATACCACCTTCACGCATAGCTGTTAAATAAAGTGCAAGGTCCTGAATACTTCCGCCCAATCCTTTAATTACTGGACCAGCTTTTGGAATTGCTTCTACAAGATCATTTAGTGTTGTTGAAGTTTGGTTTTCAACTGCGTTAAGAAAGTTAATAGATTGAGAAAGCTCTTCTGTATTTTGTTTAAATGCTGATTGAATTGCAAGAGTAGCCTTCATGGCTTCTTGTCTATCTACTTCACCGAGTACTGCAAGTCTGGTTGTTTCTTTAATTGAACCTAATAATTCATCTCCAGTTTTGCCAGTTGCTGCAATATCAGCTGCAAGACCAATAGTTTCTTTAAATGACACACCCATTGCTGCAGATATTTCTTTTGCAGTTTTTGTTACATCATCTCTAACTTTGCCAAGCTCCGCTGCGGATGTTCCAGCAACGTCACCATAAACCTTAGTTAAACGAACTAATTCTTGATCTGCTTGTCTAAATGCATCGGCTGCTGCTTTGCCAAAAGCAACTAGTGGTACTGTAAGTCCTACTGTTAACTGACGACCTGCCCACTGTGTATTTTTACCCCAGTTAATAAGTTGTCCAGCGCCATCCTGGATTACCTTATTCATGATTTGAAGTTCTTGTCTTGCTATGGCGGTTTTATTTTTTACTTCATCAAGTCCTCTTGGAACATGCACATTGAACTGCATAAGTCCTTGTGCGTTTCTGCCTAGCGGTTGTAATATTGAGTTCTGTAGGGCTACTTGTTGTTTTGCTAAATCTCTTATAAGACCGCCAGATGTTCTTGCTTGATCTCTAAAAGTGTTAAAGTATTGATTTAATTTAAGTTTTCCACCATCAAGATTTTTACCAAACTTTTCAACATCTGACTGTAGACTTACAAAGTGTGTGGAGTATTGACCAGTACTTCTAAGGGTATCTGAAAATGAACGATTCATTACGGCAATTTGATTTGCCAGCATCTTGTTTGAGCTAGCTAGTTCTTGCTGTAATTTTGATAGGCTGGCAGTAACTCTATGCACATCTGCAATAAGAGCTGAGAAGTCGGCATTAGCGACTATTCGTGTACTGATTGTTTCGTCAGCCATTTATATTCAGGTTACTCCTTAACGTATCCTAGTCCTTCTCCAATTCCAAATCCAGCCTGAGCTGCGAATCTTCCTTGTAGTGAAACAACATCGTTGGGATTAGCATTTATTCCTGCTGCTCTCAACTCTATTTCTTCAAAACTAGAACCTTTGTTACTGCTTTCTTGATACTCTCCTATATCTACTCCCTTTAAAGATGCTTGGAACTTTCTTGCGTCATGTTCCTTTTTCTTCAAAGCCTGGAAAGTATTTATAAGTTCTGGCATTGATAAATTTTCTTCAAGTTCATCGTAATTCTTCCAATGTCCTAAAAGAAAAAGTTCTCCTTCTAAAGCGGCTAAGTCTAGTTCTGCCCAGCCAGAACCGCTGCCGCTAGTAGGTTTGGGTCGTCAAGTTTAATTCCTCCGCAAACTTCAAGAATGCGGTTCATAGTTGGAACATCGATTGCATCTTCAAATGCTTCTCTGTCTGCTACCAATTCTGGTAACTGTTTTTCTAGTGCAATTGCACAAGCGTCAATTAGGATGTTAAGTGTTTCATCCTCTGTCTGGGACTCCCCAGTCTTTTTAATTGCGATCATGAACTTGCGAAGTTCTTTAATTGAAAGTGGCTTTAGCTTTACGGTCTGCCCGTTTTGTAGCTGTACCTCTTCTACGTTATATACTGTTGTTGCCAATTTAGGTCCTCCTAGGATCTATTCATAATCATTATACTAAAAAGAATATACTAATACAAATGTAAAACCCCCAATAAATTGGGGGTTTTACTGAATATCTAATAAATTAGATTATTATGCTACCAATACACGGTCAATAATCTTACCGTATTCAGAGCCTGCATAGCTGGCGTCTGGTAGAAGACGGAATGTTACTGGGAATGTGGTTGGAGTTGTACGAGCAAGTGAGAACTGTGACTGTTGTACTGACAATACACGACGTGCATAATATACACGCTCAGAGTTTGTTGAAGATGCTGTTGGAGCCTTTCCAACTGCAATTAGTTGACGCTCTGTTGGAGCTGCACCCAATGCACCTGCTTCTAGCCCTAGAGTATCTTTCTTAGATGTTCCAGTTCCTGTTGTTGAAAGAGTTGATGCTGCTTGTCCAAATACTGCTGCGATATTCTCGAGAGTACCTTCTGACATTTCTGTTGCAATCATAACTTCCATTGCAGACTTGAACAGCTTAGCTGTATCAAGCAACTGGTCTACAGTTACTGAATCATATGTTGGGTTATAGGTGATTTGAAGACCGTTGTTAGTAAAACCAACGTTGCGGTATCCAAACTTTCCTGCTTCCTGATCAACAGCGTTTAGTGTTGATGTGTATGATACGCCTGTTGCAAATGCTGGGACGCCTACTGTTCCTGCGCCTGATGCAATTGCTACGCCTGCTTCTGCGTTTGAGATGTAGTCTGCGTCGTTAACGTCAATAGTTGACAAGAACAACGGAGATGCACCGACGAGAATATTTTTAGCATTACCTACGGATTGTGCCATAGTTTTGTTACCTCCTATATTTTAATATATATATATATTTTAAAATCTTAAATTAAAGCTGGCTAGGCTTCTTTCCTCTTAGGACAAGTTTATTCCATAATAGGTAAAAAGGCAAACCTCAGCGAAACCTGCCCACGTTGTCTGTAATTCTGGAATACTTGACCTCTAATATGACCTCTGCTGAAAAAAATCCCTGTATTTCCTCCGAAGGAGCTGTTGGAGAAATGTCGGCTATCCATATGCTATGAAATTTAAATTTATCTGACAGCCCTTGCCATCTGTTTATATCCCTAGCAGACTCGTCCATCCTTCTAAACTCATCTGTCATATAATTTCGAATCTCATTTATTTCGGCTACAGATGTGGAGTATATAGTAAACATAATTTGCTCACAACAGATAAGCCAATTATCCTCATAAGATAAGCCTATCTTGTCATAAACAATATGTTTTTTGCCACTTAAAAACTGGTTCATTTCAGCTGCTTGCTGAACTGGAATAATTGGAATGATATTTTCATTTAAATTATCTGACCAATAATCTTCTTCGTCAAATATATTACGGGTATATAATTCTCTCCATAAATATTTACGAATTTCTAACATTGCATCTAATTTATAATCAGCTGTCACATTGCACCTCCAAATGAAGCCACCAGTGCTGCATCTGCTTGAGATCTAATTGCATTTGCAGAAAATGAATACTGTACTTTTTTAATATTATTAGGAACCCTAAGCGCCTTTGTTATGCTTGAATTGAATATTCTTTGAAACCCAGAATTTTTAATTGAGGCGTTAATTAAATTTCCACTAAAAAATCTTGAGTGAGCAAGTGTGAATTGATTAGTAGAAGCAGAACCACCAGGTCTTTTAACTGTTACAGATTGTCCTTTAGGCATAAATATTGTTTCTCCATCAATTTCAAAAACCAATCGTTCTGCATTTTTAGGCCTAATAACCAATGGCTTTCCTTCTTCCATTATTGAAGCTTTATTTGCAAACATATGTCTACGTCTGTTACTTGGTGCAGGGACCATAGACCTAGATGGCAAGAACTCATAATCAATTTTAAACGATAGGCCTTCTTCTGATATTTTATTTAACTTAAATAACCTTGCCGTTTTATTACCAGTTCTTTTCCATTCATATACATGATGTAAAGATTTAGGTTTTGATCTAGCTAATGCATCTATATAGTTACCAAAATCTGTGTTTATTTGATCAAACATTGTTCTTGTGAATAGTGTTTTAAATTGAGCATTAGTTGTTAGTTTAGATATGACTGCTGCCTCATAATACACAAAGGCTGATATCTGAGCAACTGTGCTATCTTTTAAAGGTCCGTTTTGATTTGCGTACATCATTCTTTCTAGTCCGCTTGCTGCTTGAACCAGTAATCCGCTATTGTCCAATTTGCTGGTTCTCCGATCTCTTCATAGATGAGTTGTATGCAATTACACTGCCAAATGGGTCAGTGACTGGAGTTGTTCCCATAACTTCAAATACGGTTGGTGTTTCATTTGGATAGTTAATTTCGTGCCAAATTACATTACCATTATTATCTCTTATGTTTGTTACTTTTTCTCTTGCAGTTAATCTTTCTGAAGTTCTTACTTGAATAATTTGATCATTGGTATATTTATTTGAAAACAATTGTTTATCGCTAGATCTAGTTGTTGCAGAGTTGCTTATAACTCCTTTAGCGTGGCAATTAATTGTTTTATAATATGTCCACTCACGAACAATTGCTCCAGTGTCTGGATCTTGTGTCTCAAATTGTTTATAAACATCTAGACTCATAGATAAGACTGAGTCTATTAAATCGTTCATTATATAATCTCTGCCTTTGTGACTAAGACATAATCTGCCAATAATCTATCAGCATAAGCATTTCCAGTGCCCATATGAACATCACTTGTAAATTCAAAATCCCAGTCAAATGTAGATATAGTTTTTATATACTTGTTTTTCCATACAGTGTCTTTAGCAAAAAAATCTTTCATTAATTCTATGCCAGCCAGCTCTACTTCATCTGGAACCTTTTCCCAACCAAATTTACCTTGAACTTTGTATGGAACTCCAGATCTAAAAACTCCTCCTCCATAACTGTTAATAGATGGAGGAACCATGCCGTTAGCAATATAAACAGTGTTATCTAACATATTTGCACGATTAATTTTAATTCCATATCCAGTTGGAGTTATTTCTACTGGATAATTCCAATTATCAATTTCATTAATATTATCTAATAACAAAATATCGTCGGCGTATAACTCATGAAGTTCTCCAATTTTAGCAGGCAATGGAAGGATATCTGAATCATATCCATATACAACTACAACATCATCATATAAATAAAAATTTTGACCTGTATATTGTTCTATTTGTTTACGAGCATATCTCTCCGCTAAAATAAGATCCTTGTATGATTTATATTCTGGATCAGATGAATCTGTACTAAAGCCAAGGTCTGTGGCATGATTAAAATCTACATACGGCGTTATAACATAAACATCATCTGATTTCTTTACATTAGTTCCATTAACAAAGTAGTTCCACTTTAATCTTAAAGTTTTATTTCTATCTGTATATTGATATGGAATATTAACTATATAGTTTCCAGGATTATTTTCATCTAACTGAGAGTTTAATGTTGTAAGTAATTGAGTCGGACTAATTGCTGGATTTACAGCAGGATCTTCTGTAACATCATATAAACCAACAGTTGGAGGCGAATCTGCATTTGCTACTTCGCCATTCCAAAAAACTCTATGTGTTATTGGTGATTGACTATTTATTAATATCTCTGCCATTTAAAAGGCGTAGATTAGTTGTAGTACTCCTGGACTTCCCTTGGAGTTGCTAATCTAAAGCCCTCCTCCTTATCAAAAATTTCTTGCGCTTGTTCATTACTCATTGCAATAAATGGATGCTCTTTTGTGAACGTAAATCCCATAATATCATACCTAAAGTTATCTCTAGTCATTCTTACTAATACTGTGTTTTCTGGTTGTTCCGCCTTTGGATCAAACTTTGGCAGGATTTCTACTGACATATCTTCTTCTTCCATCTTATCCATGGTCTTGTTATATACAGACCAAGTCACGCCTTCTTCTGCGAGGGCGGAAATAATGTCGGCCTTATTTTTTAGACCATCTGTATCGACTGCAAAATCTTCTGCAATCTTTTTTAGTTCAGATACTTTTAATGTCTCAAATGACATGTATATCTCCTATTTCTACTCTAAACAATTATAGCATTACTAAATTAAAATGAAAAGCCCCCCAAAAATTAATTTAGGGGGCTTTTAGCAGATCTAAATCCTATTAATTAGGAAGCAATCTTAACGTCTTTAACAACTACCCATGCGTTTGCCTGCTCAATTTGAACGCCAACACGAGTATACATTGTGTACTCGATTGAGTCCTTACGTGGCTGGAAGAAACGATAGACGGTTACATCACGCTTGATACCAATAACTACGTTATTTGGGAATGTCAAGTGGATATCTCCGTGATCGCCAGTCTCGCCTGAATATGTACCATCCTGTGCTTCTTTTAGCATAGGAACTTCAACAATCGGAATACCGAATGCGAATGGTGCTACGTATCCTGCTGGACCACCAAGTCCTGGAGTTGTACCACGGATAACGCCAGAAGCGATATCTGATGGAATTGTTTGATTTGTTCCAATGCTATTAGCATATAGGAAATCTTGGATTAGGTTTGAACCTACCAAGAAGCGAAGGTCGCCACGGCGTTGCTTGTACTTACGTGGAAGTGCCTTTAGAGCCTTGTTGAAAAGCTCACGAGATACTCCTGCGCCTGCACCAGCTACAACGTGTCCGCTAGCCTTTGCCTTCTTTACAATACCGTCAAATGACTTGTATAGGTTGTCGCCAGTTAGAGATGTATCTCCGTTAAGGATTACATCTTCAATGTCGTTACCTGCCTGTGTTGCCATCAATCGGGCAATATGATCTTCTAGATCTGGACCCTCAATGTTGTCTTCTAGAGACTCAGTTGAAAGCTCCCAGTTCAAGCGAAGTTTCTTGGTTGAAAGAGAGATCTTTGAGAAAGTAACTGCTGCGTTTGAGCCAGTTGTATCTCCTTCTGTTGCGAGAGTCATAAGTTTCTCACCAACGGACATACGATCAATCTCTGTAGTGTCAGCTCTCATTCGGACTGTACGTGCGACTTTTCCAATTACGGTTGCGTCGAACATATAATCTAAAAAGCGGGCTGATTGTTCTGGGTTTAGAAGACCGCCGTTGCCAGCTTCGCTAGCTACGTGTACTCCTGCACCACCAGTAGTTGAGGCAAATGTCGCTGTTGCAGTTGTTCCTGCTGCGATTGCCTTCTCTAATGTTTCATTACTCATATTATATTTCACCTACCTTATTTAATTAATTCTGTTACGGAACCGAGGAAAGAACCGTTCCACTTTGATTTTTTGATTGTTACTTCCTGAGACCCGCCAAGGTCTGAGGACTTCTTAATTGCAGTCTCTGATTCTACTGCATCGACACGCTTTTCTACGCCATCAATCGTGTTCTTGATATCTTCTACAGCCTTTGAAAGTGCTGTATGTTGTTCTGCCAATTCTGAAATACGACCATCAACGCTCTTGCTGAATGTCTCAACTGTTTCTTTAATAGCTGAAACTTGAGCAGCATTTGCTTCTGAAGCCTTATTTAGTGTTTCTGAGAAAAAGCCTTTTAGATCGCCAAGCATCTTTGCAAAATCAGGTTCATCAACCATAACTTCTGATACGTCGGCTGCTTTTTCTAGAGATTCGGCAGAAGCGTCTGCTACTGCATCTGCAGGAGCTTCTTCAACAGCTGGAGCTTCCTCTACGGGAGCAACTGCTGCTGTGTCTTCTACGGTTGCTTCTGGTGCTACTGCATCTTCTGCAACTACGTTTTCTGTATTCTCTGACACTTCTTTACCTCCTTCTATGTCTGCCTGTTTTGCAATTTGTGTTTCAGGCGTCGACAATCTTGACTTTTTATGTAAATCAAGAATCTTATCTATTTCTTTTGCTTTGTTAACATCATTTGACTCTACCCATCCGATCAATGTTGCAGGCTTACCTGTAACTGGGGAATCATATGATGACTCTGTGGAAATGAATACTGAATCAGATTCATTACAATAAAAAATATTTTCTGTTACGATCTCTGCTGCCATTCCTTTAAATACTAGCTGACCGTTCATCTTAGATATTGATAGTATGTTGCAAAGTTCATTTGCTGGCGAATCTACAATTGACAACTCCATTAGAGCATAGTCTTTAATAAATCTTACAGTCTTACCTGTTGCCTTGTTAACTTCATTATCTGATTCAATAATCTTTCCGCCGATAGAGAAACCTGCAAGGGTTCCGTCTAAAACTTTCTCCCATGTATCTTGAGCACCTTTTGAAATATATGCATCTACATATACTCCGTTGTAAAATTCTTTTGATGCTGGATCATAATAAGTTTCTGGTTTAAAAGAAACTACTTTACCTACTGCAACTGGTTGATGCATCTCACGAAGATTTCCACGGAAATTTTCAAATGCTTTAATGCTTGCTTCAGAGGTGACTACATCACCAGTCTGGTCAACATTATCAAGTGTTGCAAATCCTGAGACTGTACGCTTTTCACGGTTAACTTTGGTAAATGGCACGGACAACGTGATGTTGTCGCCATGCGAAGACCAAAGAGATTTCTCAATATTCATATGCTTAATTTTATAACGTTATTGTATATAAGGCAAATAATCAGTTGAGTAGGGTTAGTCGACTTGTCTTCCGTCGCCCTGAGCATTTCGACCTTCTCCAGAAATATCTGGGGAATTTGCAGACCTCTCAGAATCTCTATTTCTAGTCTGTCCTGCCTGTGCTCTTACCTCTGCCTGTTGCTGTGGTTTTAATTGAACTACTTTATCGCCACCATCAATTGGGACCATACCCATTCTAATTCTTACCTCGTTAGGGGTAATTACCTGCATCCTTAAATATCGCTCATCAATTTTTGATTGGGTATCTTCGTCAGTCAAAGTAAGCTCATTAAATTTAAGAAGTAAGGCGTCTGTCATTTCTTCAATAATTTTATTTAATTTCTTTTCTAAATTCATTTGGGCTGGACGACATACTTGCTCTCTAAATGTTTTATCTGCATCTCTAGCCACCGCCAAGTTGACTCCTTCTGGAGTTCCAATTTTATTAATTGGTACACGGTGAGATAATAGAATTTCATCTCTATTGGATTTACGATACACGTTAAATGAAGACTCTTGAGTTCCTGCTTCAATTGGCTCCATTTTAAATTCAACCTTTGAGTCTGGTGAATCTGGTGGAAGTGGAATATATAATGATCTATGGTTCTTACCTCTTAGACCAACCTGGAAAAACTCAAGCAGTTTACGCTCAGACTCTGTTGATAATTTAGCACCCTTTACAGTGATAATATATCTTGGAACTGCTTTGTTCTCAAAGTAGTCTAGGTTATACTTTCCAGCAAATTCGTTTCCAGCCATAGCATTTGAAGATGCTACTATATCTGGAATACCATAATAGTTATTTGTTGGTGTGTACTTCTTTAGATGAATAATTTCATTTGGTCTATCTAGTCCGCCTGCAATTGGATTCTCTGTTTCTTGATCTCCAAAGTTACGGAAGAATACAGCCTTACCATATAGCAATTGAATGAAGCCATCACGAAGGCGACGCACACGCATTGTCTTTGCTGGGATATGTCCGATATATCCAATTCGTCCAGCAGATGTTCTGCCTATTTCAATATATCCATTTCCTGTTGCTTCAACATCTGTATAAGCTTTAATAAGTGTTTCTGTAAATGTTTCTTCTTCATTACATTGTTCTAGCCAATCATAAAGATCTTGACGAAGTCTGTTTAGCTTTCTACGTGCACGTTCTAGTGCCTTCTCGTCTGTAATGTTATCAAACGCTTCTTGTGTTTTTCGTGTTTCAATAAAGTCATGACCAAGTCCTACTATGTTAGAAACCTTAGCATTAATTGCTGCATAGTTGTATGGTGAAATTTCGTAGATTGTTGAAAGATAATCTAAATTGTATGGAGGTTCGATAAGATCGAACATGGCATAACCAGTAATTGCTTGTGCCAATAGGTTCTGTTGTGTCTCAGTTCCATCAATACCCTGGAATCTTTTTTGCAAATCTCTATTCATCTTACGACGAAATGCAGGACTTAATCCTGAAATTTTAGTTAGATCTTCTCCGCTTATCTTAAACAAATCGGTGCTTGTTTCTTGGCTTGGAGTATTAAATTTCATCCAGTCTGCTACATTAGATATTGCTATCTCTTGTGAGTTATCATCTTCTTCGTATTGAATCATTACTGTCCCTCTGCCCTCAAGTTTTTCATTTCGTCTTTATAGTTTCCAATATCCAAAGGATCTGGAACTAATCCCCACCTTAATCTTTGTTCTTGCTCTGCGTATTCTTCGTCTGTGATTTTACGTCTGGCAGAAAGAAATTTAGGCTGGCCCTCGTAAATACCATATGAGCGAACTTCTCTAGCCAGAGCATCGATTCTGGATCTATTTCCTTTTTTGGACGTGATTGAAAGAAAGTTCCCATCATCGTCTCCAATCCATCTGCCGTCTGGCATTTCCCAGACATAGATGCCAAGTGTAGATTCCTCTTGCAGAATCTTAGTTTGTGCTTTACCAATATTCATAGAACTTTATTTTACCACTCTTTACGGTCTAAGTCCAGCTTTTTGTCAGGGGAAGTGACAAAATTACGTGCTTTGTAATACTATCCAGTCATTATTATATGCAATAATGTCTGATTCTGTCAGGGTGATTTGCGGTTCTGTCAAAGTTGAGACGGCTCTTCCAGTATATAATTCAAAATGAGTCTCTACAATTCCAGAAGTTAATTCCTTTTCATAGGTAGTAATATTCTTATATAGGTTAGATGGGCCACCAGATGTTTCGTAATTTAATTGTAATGACCCAGTTACTGGGGTAGTAAATACTATTACGACATGGTGTGGCTCTTCTGCATTTAAATATGAGCTAATGTTTGTTTGATTAGTTACATCTACATTGTTTACATATAGCTTAGCTATATTGGCCTTAGAAACCACTCCAGAGCCGTTCCAGGCTAGTCTGGTAGCAGAAGGGCTGGAAGCGTAGAAAAGGGTGTTAGCGGCCAATGTAAGGGGCGTAAAGAACATCTCTACAGACTTGATAGAAGACAATGTATTGATATTAAATCCTGCTCCATTTTTAGCCCTAATCCCATTTGTATAATTTCGGGAAAGGATAGGATAATTTAATGATCCAAGGTAATATTCGGTGGTAGAAGATATTCGGTCTCCATAATTATCGGCATAGATATCTTTATTTGAATAAAAGGCTATGCAGAAGAATGACAAGACTGGTAGGTACTTGCTAGCATCTGAGGTAGTCATGGTTATTCTAATATATAATTTGCCGCTTGCATGAAATGAATCTTTTGTATATTGAGGAATAGGCTGTCCATTTACACATGAGACATATGTAGTTCCATCTATACTGGATTCTACTGTTACTCCTAAATCATTCCGCCACTCAACTTTTGATGTAACCAAATTTAATCCCGACGGGATTGTAATAAAATCATTAATAACAAGTGT
>Ga0214921_10010163_pt1 | contig 11709 bp, 9 predicted proteins | sample LL1505_MetaG_FD_177992 | JGI IMG/M metagenome (GOLD analysis project Ga0214921, IMG submission 177992) | Freshwater microbial communities from Lake Lanier, Atlanta, Georgia, United States - LL-1505 | ecosystem: Environmental > Aquatic > Freshwater > Lake | place: USA: Georgia | collected 2015-05-28
TCGGGCTGCGGCAAGACAACCTTGATGCGCTTGATCGCCGGGTTTGAAACACCCGATGACGGGCGCATCTTTCTTGATGGACAGGACATCACTGAACTGCCGCCGCATTTGCGGCCGATCAATATGATGTTCCAGTCCTATGCTTTGTTCCCGCATATGAGTGTTCAGAAAAATATTGCTTTCGGGTTGAAGCAAGAAGGTCTTCCCCGCCAAGAGATCGCGGCGCGTGTCGAAGACATGCTGCGCTTGGTGCAAATGGTCGGTCTTGGGAACCGTCGTCCGGATCAATTGTCGGGTGGCCAGCGCCAGCGTGTGGCGCTCGCGCGTGCTTTGATCAAGCGGCCAAAGCTATTGTTGCTTGATGAGCCCTTGGCGGCGCTTGATCGCAAATTGCGCCATGATACGCAATTCGAGTTGATGCAGGCGCAACGCGAGACGGGCACGAGTTTTGTCGTTGTCACCCATGATCAGGATGAAGCCATGGTCATGGCGCATCGCATGGCCGTGATGCGCGCAGGCGCCATCGACCAGATCGGCGCACCGCGCGAAGTCTATGAAGAACCAGCCACCCGCCATGTCGCAGGCTTTGTGGGCGAGACCAATTTTTTCGAAGGGCGCGTCACCCGATATATGCCGGGCGGCGTTGAAATCGAGACAAGCAAAGGTTTGAAGCTTGAAGCTTTGTGCCGGCAACATCCTGCCATTGGCGCCAAAGTCACCATTTCCATCCGCCCTGAACATCTGCGTCTCTCGGCGCCCGGCGCTTTTTCGAGTAATGGCGGGGCAGGCGAAATCCTCGATCATGTCTTCCGCGAAGGTCTGTCGTCCTTCCGCGTGAAACTCGATACGGGCGATCTCGTTCATGTGCGCAAATCTGTCAGCGAAGGCGGGGCCCAGCATGCGCGGGGCGAGCGCGTCTTTGTGTCCTTCGCGCCCGAACATGCGCGAGCCTTGCTGACATGAGCGCCCGCGCGCCGCTTTCCGCTTTGCGTCGCCTCGTACTGGGCGCGCCCGCGCTCTGGCTCTTGCTTTTCTTTCTCGCGCCTTTCGTGCTCGTCTTGAAAATTGCGCTGTCAAAGCCCGTGATTGCACAGCCGCCTTACGAGCCAACCTTCTCGCTTGCTGATGAATGGCACGGGTTTCTGGATAAATTAGGCGCTCTCTCGTTCGATACTTTTGATCTCGTTATGAGCGATGATCTCTATCTCTCCGCCTATCTCTCATCCTTGCGCTTGGCGGCCATTGCCACTCTGCTCACTTTGCTGATTGCATTTCCCCTCAGCCTTGCCATGGCACGCGCGCCCAAACATTGGCGTGCCGCTTTGGTCATGCTGGCCATTGCGCCTTTCTGGACGTCGTTTCTGATCCGCATTTATGCGTGGATCATGCTGCTGAAAGAAGAGGGGCTCATCAACAAGCTCCTGCTTTCGCTCGGTCTCATCAGCACGCCGCTGTCGATCTTTGCGACGGAAGGCGCAGTGCTGATTGGCATTGTCTATTCCTATCTGCCTTTCATGATCCTGCCGCTTTACAATGCGCTTGAGCGCCAAGACCCGGCTTTGCTTGAGGCGGCCAGCGATTTGGGCGCCACGCCCTTCACCTCATTCTGGACCATCACCGTGCCTCTGGCGCGTTCCGGCATTTTTGCAGGCGTCCTGCTGGTCTTCATTCCGGCGGTTGGTGAATTCGTCATCCCCGATTTGCTCGGCGGCTCCGATACGTTGATGATTGGCCGCACATTGTGGAACGAGTTTTTCGACAATCGCGATTGGCCAACAGCGAGTGCTGTGGCCATTTTCCTCTTGGTTCTCCTGATTGCGCCGCTGATGATCTATGAGCGCCAGCAGATGAAAGAGGCTGCGCGATGAAGCGTGGTCTCACTTCTGCGCATCTGGCCATTCTCGCGGCAGGCTTTGCCTTTCTTTATGTGCCGATTGCTTTGGTTGTACTCTATTCCTTTAACGCGTCGCGATTGGTGACTGTGTGGGGTGGGTTCTCGACGCAATGGTATGTGTCGCTCTTTGCCAATGAGCAATTGTTGCAAGCCGCCAGCATCAGTTTTCGCCTGGCTCTTGCCTCTGCTGCGCTATCGACTGTGCTCGGCACCTGTGCGGCTTTTGCTTTGCAGCGCTTTGGGCGCTTTCCGGCGCGCACGCTTTTCTCTGGAATGCTTTATGCGCCGCTCGTCATGCCCGAAGTCATCATCGGCCTTGCGCTTCTCTTGCTCTTTGTGGGGCTCGGCATTGATCGAGGTTTCTGGACCATTGTGATTGGTCACACGACCTTGGGTCTCTGTTTTGTTGCTGTTGTTGTGCAGGCACGCTTGGCGGGATTTGACCGGTCGCTGGAAGAAGCAGCACAGGATTTGGGGGCAAGCCCTGCGCGCACATTCCGCGCTGTCACTCTGCCCTTGATCGCGCCTGCTATGGCGGCGGGTTTTTTACTCGCCTTCACCATATCGCTCGATGATTTTGTGATTGCGAGTTTTACCTCGGGGCCGGGCTCCACCACTTTGCCCATGCGTATTTATAGTCAGGTGCGTTTGGGGCTCACGCCAGAGATCAATGCCATTTCCACGTTGCTGATCGGCATTGTCGGCCTGTCGTTGCTTGCGGCAACTTTGATCAACCGCCTCAAGGCGCCGTCGGCGCATTAACGCTCGGTATTTTATCAAGCGCACGCAGCAGAGGAGCTGCGGCATCAGAGCGACGGATCAGACTATCCTTGTCGAAGATAATTTGCGGCTCATCCCAAGGCCCGCGAATATCGAGCATGAGTTGGGGGCCATTCGTGCCTGTTGGTCCTGTTTGTCTGGCAATCGCACGCATATCGAGCTTACGCTCTAGCACAGAGGCTTTTCCGGTCAGCGCCAATTGCACGCCAAGGCCGGAGACTAGAGCTTCGCTCAGTTCGATAATGCCATTGTTCAAATTGGCAGAGACTGCGGCGCTCTCATAACCTGTGCGGCCCGTGCGCATTTCTGTGAGCAGAGAGAGGGGGCGCTTGTCGAGCCGGCGCAAAGCCTGTTCGAGATCAATGCCGTGAATGTCGCCATTGCGGAAGCGCGTTTCAATCGTGCCATTGAGGGAGCGCACAATCTCATCAATTGTGTCGCCAGTGCCGTTCAATGTGATTTGTCCATCCGCTTCACCGCTCATGCGCAATTGGCCAAAGACATCTTTGGTCAAGGCTCCCGTATCAATTTTGGAAAAACCACCGGCTGCGCGCAATGTCGCTGTCTGATCTTGCGGGGTCAGTACCATCCGGCCTTTTACCTGACCGCCATAAATGCGCGCTTGGCTGAGTGACACTTCAAGCCGGCCATTGTTGAGTAAAAGCGAGGCACCCAAATCATCAAAACTAGCACGGCCTAAACGCCCTTTGCTGGCTGACAATCGCAGATCCATATCAGCAAGATCGAGTGAAGCGAGCGAAAGCCTGCTCTTGTCCCATGTCCCATCGGCTTGGGTGAGCTCAGGCAGTTCCGAGATAATCGGTGCGAGCATCATCATATCGCTCGCCAAAGTGCCCGAGACAGAGGGTCTTTTGTCGCCTGCTTGAATAGCAAGCGTGCCTTCAAACGCATTGCCATCGACGCTGAGTTTCAAATTGGACAGGGCCAAAGAATGAACGGTGGCACGCGCCAGCCCCGCGAGTTGCACTTGATGCAGCGCCATCGGCAGCGGTGTTTTCAAGCCCAATGTGTCCAAGAGCTGTGCCGCATTGCGGCTACCCGCTGTCACGCGCCCTTCAAATTGCATGCGCGTGCCGCCCGACATTGTGCCATTGGTGGCGAGCTGAAGGCTTGCTCCTTCAAGCTTGAGACTTGCTGCGCTTTGTTGGCCACGCAAAAGATCTGCTGGTTTACCCAACCAGGCCGCGAGTTCCGTCTCTTCGTTCTGCCAGGTGAATGTGCCGTTGAGTGAGAGTGGTGCACTTACCTGCGGCCAATCCAGGGTCAGATTGATTTTGTCGATCGTGACAGAACGCGAGGCGCCGAGCTGTTGAAAGCGCGCTATGCCATCGACAATCGAGATTGTTCCGACCCGTGTTGCATCGGCGCGCTTGGCGTCCTCAGATGAGGGCGCGGCCTCAGCTGCGCGCGCAATCGCGCCAAGCCGCGAGAAGGCGCGGCCTTCATAATCGAAAGAGATTTCCGGCGAGACGAGTTGGACGGAAGATAATTCCATCCGTCCTTGCAGCAATGGCCAGAGGCGCAAATGGCCACGCAAAACATCTGTATGAATAACCAGAGCGCCTTTGCCATCCGAGATGATGACATTTTCAAGCTTGATGCGCGGTCGTGGCAGCACGGCAAAGGACGCTTTGCCTTCAGCTGTTGCGCGCAAACCCGCCGTCTGCATGACCTGTTCGGACAGCTCTTGGCGCAACGCGTCTCCCGACAAAGTCCAATGCGCGCTCGCCATCCCCGCAACAGCGAGGGCGAGGGGTAGAAGCAGCCATTTAGGTCGGAATCTCATCGGCGCTAATTGAAACCATGAACGGGGCCGAAGCAAGGCAGGTCAATCGTCCGTATCCTTGACCTGCATCATAGCGAACCCCTGTTTTTACCTGTGAAATGGGCAGGTGAGAAATGCAAGGGGGTTGCCCGTGTCAGATGTTCACCTCTGCAAAATCAGCTTGGAATCCGTGCCGGCTCCCAAAGAGGCGGTGATTGATGCCCATTATGATTTCTTCGCCCCGCTGGATGCACAGGGCCATATTGATCTGAGCGCCTGGAAACATGCGCGAGCTTTGTGCTTCGTCCATCGCAAGGACAAAGATGGCACGGTTCAACATGGGCTGCTCATGCATCGCCCCGGAGGCACAGGCGGCAGCACATGGGTGTTTGATTATGAGCTCGGGCAGGGCGACGAGGAATCGGGGTTCCGCTTCGAGTCGCACGCCTTTGTTGTGGGTGCCTTTGTTGCGATCCGCGATGCGAATGGATGCAGCCATACGTATCGTGTGGCACAGGTGAAGCCGGCCTGAAAGCCTCCAAAAGAAAAGGGGCCTTGCGGCCCCTTTATATTCGTCACTCAGCAGGCTTGAGACTGCCGGAGCCCGCCGCTTCTTCGGTCTTGCGCAGACGGCCCGCCAGCGCGCTATCGACCTTGTCGAGATAATAATAAACGACCGGTGTGATGTAGAGCGTCAGCAATTGCGAGACGCAGAGGCCACCCACAATGGCAATGCCAAGTGGCTGGCGCAATTCTGCCCCCGCACCCGCGCCCAGTGCAATTGGCACGGCACCGAGAATGGCGGCCAGTGTCGTCATGATGATAGGGCGGAAACGAATGATCGCTGCTTCGCGAATGGCGGGCAGAGATTCCATGCCCTCTTTCTTTTTCTCGATGGCAAAGTCGATCATCATAATCGCGTTTTTCTTCACGATGCCGACAAGCAGAAGAATCCCGATGATCGCAATGACCGACAGGTCCATGCCAAAGATCCAAAGCGCAAGCAATGCTCCAAGGCCCGCAGAAGGCAGGCCTGAGAGAATGGTGATCGGATGAATGAAGCTCTCATAGAGCACGCCGAGCACAATATAGATGGTCAGAACCGCTGCCAGAATGAGCGGGAGTTGTCCGCGCTGCGCATCTTGGAAGAGCGCGGCTGTGCCCGAGAAATTCGTGGTGATCGTCGCGGGCAAAGCGATTTCGCGTTCTGCTCGGCGAATGGCTTCCACCGCTTCACCAATCGACACGCCTGCTGCTGTATTGAATGACAGAGTGACAGCAGGTTGTTGTGACTGACGATTGACTGTGAGTGGGCCCACCGAGTTGCGAATGGTCGCCACTTGTTCCAAAGGCACGATGGGGGCGGAGGACACGCCACCTGCGTTGCCACTGCCCGAGGAGCTCGTGCCCGATGGTGTAATGGCAGCTGACACCGTGCCGCCCGAGCCGGTTTGCGCTCGGATGAAGATGCGCTTCAGCGCCGACGGATCATCGCGGAAATTATCTTTGGCTTCGAGCAGCACGGCATAATCGGCAGCCTGCGTGAAGATGGTCGAGATTTGGCGATTGCCATAGGTGTTGTAGAGCGCTTGGCGGATTTGATCGGTGGTCAGACCAAAGGCCGCGGCTTTTTCGCGATCTATATCGATCGAGATTTGCGGATTGCGGATTTGCAAATCTGTCGTGACATCGCTCAAGACCGGAAGGCGGCGCATGCGGTCCAGCATTTCCGGCGCCTTACCATAAAGCGCGGTCAAGTCACCCGATTGCAGCGTATATTGGTAAGCCGCACGCGATTGGCGTCCGCCGTTCAGATTGAGATTCTGCACCGGATTGAAGACAGCCGATATGCCAGGAACGGCTGTTGTTTTTTGGCGCAGGCGCGTGATGACCTTCTGGATCTCGCCACGCTCGCTCTTTGGCTTCAAAGCGACAAAGAGCTGGCCCTGATTGGTTGCGCCACCCGCACCAATGTTCGAGGTGACATAATCGACCGCCGGATCCTGCATAACAATGTCAACGAGCTGACGCTGTTTTTCCATCATGACCGGGAAGCCGATGTCGGGCGCGGCTTCCGACGAGCCTGAAAGGAAGCCCGTATCTTCGATCGGGAAGAAGCCTTTGGGCATCCAAGAGAACACAAGGGCGCTCATCACAAATGTCGCAAGGGTCACGCCGAGCATAATGAGGCGATGACGCAGCACCACATCGAGCGAGCGGCGATAGGCATCGGCCACGCCATCGATCACATAATCGACCGCGACATCGAAACGGCGCTTTTTCGCGTGATGATCAATCGGCTTCAGCATGCGCGCGCAGAGCATGGGGGTGAGTGTCAGTGACACAAAGCCCGACACAAGAATGGCGCAGGAAATCACGACCGCAAATTCGCGGAAGACACGCCCCACCACGCCGCCCATCAGCAGCACAGGAATGAAAACAGCCACCAGCGAGAGAGTGATGGAGAGAATGGTGAAGCCGATTTCCGACGAGCCTTTCAGGGCGGCTTCGAAAGGTTTCATGCCTTCTTCAATATGACGCACGATATTTTCGAGCATAACAATGGCATCGTCGACCACGAAGCCCACAGCCAAGGTAATGGCGAGCAGCGAAATATTGTCGATGGAATAGCCAAAGACATACATGAAGGCGCAGGTGCCAATCAGCGACACAGGCAAAGCCAAGGTCGGAATGATGGTCGCGGAAATCGTCTTCAGGAAGAGGAAGATGACCAGAACGACGAGCGCAATGGAAAGCGCCAGTGTAAATTCCACATCTTCCACGGATTCATGGATCGAGCGTGAACGGTCATTCAGCACGACCGCTTGAACGGAGGGCGGCAATTGCGCCTGAAAGCCGGGCAGGCGCGATTTCACCGCATCGACAACTTGCACCGTATTGGCGTCTGACTGGCGGAAAATGGCGAGAAGGATTGCACGGTCTTTATTGTGCCAGGCGGCGATCTGGTCGTTCTCGACGCCGTCATAGACTTTGGCTATTTCACCCAAACGCACGGGCGCGCCATTGCGCCAAGCGACCACAACATCCTTATAGCCTTCGGCATGTTCAATCTGGCCAGACGCGGTCAGGGTCACATTCTGGCCTTGGCCGCGCAATGTGCCAATCGGTGTGGCGCTATTGGCAGCGGACACGGCACTGCGAATATCTTGCAACGTGAGGCCGCGCGCCGCAGCTGCATCGGGATCTGCTTCGATACGAACAGCAAATTTCTGCTGACCGAAAATATTGACCTGCGCAACGCCTGGAATTTGTGAAATCTGCTGCGCGAAAATCTGCTCGGCATAATCATTGGTTGTCGAGAGCGGCAGCTGTGAAGAGGCCAGACCTAGCACAAGGATCGGCGCATCGGCAGGATTCACTTTGCGGAATGAAGGCGGTGCGGGGAGTTCGGGCGGCAGGCGGCGCAAGGTCGCAGAAATCTGCGATTGGATGTCAAGCGCAGCGCCATCAATGTCGCGGTCGAGATCAAACTGGATGGTAATATTGGTTTGACCTGTCTGTGAGCGCGAGGTCATCAGCGAAATGCCGGGGATGGTGGCAAAAGCGCGCTCCAGAGGCGCCGCGACAGAAGCTGCCATTGTCTCGGGATTGGCGCCGGGCAATTGCGCAGAGACGTTAATGGTCGGAAAGTCCACACGCGGTAGGGCAGCCACGGGGAGTTTCATATAGCCGAAAATACCAAAGACGATGAACGACACCATGAGAAGTGTCGTCATCACCGGTCGGCGAATGCAGAGTTCAGGTAGCGACATTAGCTATTGCCCTTTTTGGCATCGGCGCCGCGCGTTTCGACGCGCGCACCATTGGTGAGAGCCAGAGCGCCATCAACGACGACGGTCTCATCACCATTCAAGCCCTTCAGAATGACCTGGCGGTTCTCTTGGAAACGGCCAAGTTCAATGGGTCGCATTCGCGCCACACCTTCTTCGACAATGTAGACAAAATTGCCGTTCTGGCCTGATTGCACGGCTTCACGCGGCACGCTCACGACATTCGGGTCGACACGCAATTGAATGCGGATCGAGCAGAGTTGTCCGGCCCACAAAACTTCATCCGCATTTTCGAACGATCCGCGCACGGTGATCGTGCCCGTGGACGGATCAATCTGATTGTCGATGACAGCCAGCTTGCCTTTTACGCTTTTGGTCGAGCCCTGTGGGGTCGCGATGATTTCGGAATCATTGCGGGTGGCTGCCTCTCGCAAATCTGATAAAAGGCGTTGCGGCACGGAGAAGGAGACATAGATCGGCGTCGTCTGCACAATCGTCGTAAATGTTCCCGTGGCCGTCGCATCACCCGAGCGGATGATATTGCCCGCCTTTTGCGAGAAAGTGCCAACGCGTCCTGTGATTGGTGCTTTGATCGTGTACCAGCTCAATTGCACGTTGAGATTTTCGATCTGCGCTTCATCACCCATGATGGCGGCGCGGGCTGCCGCGGCCGAAGTCTTGGCATTGTCGAGTGCGACTTGCGTGCCGGTCTGGCGCGAAACGAGTTCGCTGAAACGCGCCACATCGCGTTCCGCCTGTTCGAGTGCAGTCCGATCTTTGGCGAGCGTGGCTTCTGCCTGTTTGATCTGCGCTTCGATCTGGCGAGAATCGAGTTTGACCAGCACATCGCCCGCTTTCACGGCGGCGCCATCGGCCACAAGAATAGAGTCGATCTGCGCATCAATGCGCGAGCGCAGTGCGACAGAGGCAATCGGCTGCACAGTGCCAACAGCTTCCGTGACGAGGGGCAGCGCACCACGCTCGGCTTTGCCCACACGCACATTAACGGGCGGGCGATTTTGTGCGGCATTGTTGCCGCCACCTTGCTGGGCTTGGGCCGGTGTGATGCTCAATTGGGGAGACAGAAAAGTTGAAGCCATGAGGGCAACGACGCCGAGACCCGCCGCGCCGGCGATCATCAGTCTCGGAGATTTTGTAAGCTTCATTCTTACTCTCCCGTGCCGGTCTTCAGTGCTTTCGCCTACCCGGCTGTTTTGTCAAGTGAGTTGAGGCATTTGTCCTGATTGGCCGGCCGCTTGGCAAGGGCTTTATGCCTGGGGCTCGATAATTCTTGCCCATGGTCAATCGCTCACGCTGCAACGCAGCAATCCTTTGCTGTTGCTTGTGACATTCTCAAGGCTGTTCGAGCGGGACAGACGTTTGGATTTATCTCAATCGTCAAAATTGGCGACCCACGTTTACTGTCGGCGGAAAGCGCCGCTCAGGGCGCTGACCAACCAGCCCCCGATCATCAAAAATCCGCCGATTGGCGCCGCCATAGGAAAGAGCGCGCGTTGCGCCATGGCTCGCAAAGCAAGATCGCCACAAAAGAGAAGGGCGCCCAAGATGACGAGGGCACCTGCCAAAGTGGAGAGGCGTGTCGGCGCCCCGCGCGTCAGTGCCATGGCAAGCGCCGCATGGATCAGCGCGAAAAGGGAAGCCGTGTTCAAGGTCTCGCCATAGCCGCCATGAGCCGCAACGGCAGAGCCAGCCACGCCAGCCGCGCCAAGCAAGCCTGCGAGCATGGTCAGGATTCGGTTGGTCAGGCTGAGAAAGTCGGTCATGGCATCACCCGCGTTACGATGTCGAGCGGTAACCTTCTTCCATTCAAGCGGCAAGCTGGGTCTGGAGGTAAGACATGAGAAAAAAAGAAATAATTCAATTTACCAATGACTTAATTAGCTACTTGAACGTTTTAGATAAGTTGTTTTGGTGACTCGCAATCTGTTGAGCCCTTGCCGGCATTAACTCGGCCTCAACCATGTTGGGGCCTAATCATGACCAACGAGTCGGGAGTTTGGCATGAGCCGCGTAACACGTTCGCAGTCTTTGGAATTCGGGGCGACGGAGCCCCATCCCGAAGGATTCGCGGAGCGCAACTCCTTCTTTTCGGGCCTCATCAACCGCGTCTTTGGCGGAGCTCCGCAGGGTCAGGGTGCTGATGACCTCGCGCTGCCCCGCGCCATTGGCGAAGTGCCGCGGCCTGCGCCTATGGTGGCGAGTGCACCAGCCGAGCGTATTGCTCCACCAGTCGAGACCGCCTCTGCTGCACCATTGTCACCGACTGACGAGATCGAGCGCCTTGTGCTGCACGTCGCGGCCTCTGATCGCCCAGCGCGTGTGCGCCGCGTTTTGATGACCCATGTAGCGCCCGTCGATGCCCCGCTGGCGGGTCTCGATTGCGCCGCCTTCGCCTCGCAATTTGCTCGCGCGCTCTCTCTCGAAGGCCGGACCATTCTGGTGATCTTCGGCGCTGGCTCCGGTCGTCGCTTGGGCCTGTCCGAGCTCGTCTCGGGCACGGCCTCATTCTCGGAAGCCATTCACCGCGAGACGGGCTCGCGCCTCCACATTTTGCCACCCGGTCACAGTCGTACGGTGCCGGGCGAGGGGCTTAATATGGTGATGGATGCGCTCGCCGAGACCTATGATTTCGTCGTGCTGGCGGCTTTGGATGAAGACCCGCAAGCGGCACGCGCTTTGGCTCTGTCACTGGCGCCGCGCGCCGATCAGGCTGTTATCGCCTGTGTGGATACGTCCCAAAATCCGGATGTGCTCGTCTTGCGCGATGCTCTGCGTGAAGCGGGTGCTGGCGATGTGCTCGCCGCCCGCATGGGCAGCATGAAGGCGCAGATTCTCGCGGCTTAAACCTCTTCGCCCGGATCTTTGTGCTCCATCCAGGCGATGAGCGGCATGACGGGGATGATCCAGCACAGGCCCAAAGCGGCATAGATCAGCCCTTGAACGAGGCCCGAGGCTTCCTGGACAAAGCGCGCTTGCGCGAGCGCCATGGCGACCAGCGCATAGACCACGACATAGAAGACGATCACAAAGGCGCCGATCAGTTTGCGGGTGCGTTTGGTCATCTGTTTGTGAGGCCCTTTGGGGTGCGACAGGGGGAAGCGTTGTCAGGCGTTGCGCTGCCGCTTATGTCTCGTCCCTCGAAGAAGATCAATCCGGCCCCCGATCAAGCCCGAGTGTGTTCATGACCTTTGCCGCGCATTTCTCCTCTGACCTGCCTGCGACACAAGACCCACTGCGTCCTGTGCGCCTGTGGCTCTTTGCTGTAGCGGGTCTCGTTTTTCTGATGGTGATTGTGGGCGGCGCCACGCGGCTGACGGAATCGGGCCTGTCGATCACCGAATGGAAAGTGGTGACGGGCGTCATCCCGCCGCTCAGCGACGCGCAATGGCTGGTCGAATTCGATAAATACAAAGCCATTCCCCAATATGCGCAGCTCT
>Ga0214921_10010165_pt1 | contig 11709 bp, 12 predicted proteins | sample LL1505_MetaG_FD_177992 | JGI IMG/M metagenome (GOLD analysis project Ga0214921, IMG submission 177992) | Freshwater microbial communities from Lake Lanier, Atlanta, Georgia, United States - LL-1505 | ecosystem: Environmental > Aquatic > Freshwater > Lake | place: USA: Georgia | collected...
GACGCGGATGGGAAGCCATACGTGAAAGTGGACGCGGATGGGAAGCCATACGTGAAAGTGGACGCGGATGGGAAGCCATACGTGAAAGTGGACGCGGATGGGAAGCCATACGTGAAAGTGGACGCGGATGGGAAGCCTGTCGTGGTAGGGGAATTTAGTATGGCAAGGGAAACACGGGAACAAACTTTCCCGGAATTTTTCCTATACAAACTATATTATAATTATGGCATTAAGCGCCGGATGGTAAATGAACACATTGCCCTATTATTCTATGCTAAAAATTTGAAAGGTTATAAATCATTAGAGTATATTACTATGTTATGCCGGCATATGATGCTTGACCTTCGAAATATGCGTATTGTATCTCTAGGTATTCCTAAGGCAATGAAGCTAGAGTCTTTTTGCGAGGCTTTTGCAATTAACAAGGAGGATGCGACGAGCAATATTACCCAAGATGGCAAGGCTAAATTTCAAGTTTTCAAGTTCCCAGAAGGCACAATGATTACTTATAATCCATCTCTTGCTAAGTATAATGTGGAACCAACTACAGAGGCTACCACAATGGATACTAGTGATGGTGCAAATGTGGGAATGGAAGACGCAGATGCACAGAAGCAAGAACTAGCCTATGCGGAACTAATTAATCAAAATATTGCCAAACAATTCGCCCAGCAAATGCCATTACTTGAGAACCAGGAAATACAATATTCCACTCGCAAGGTGGTTGGTACTGGTCGATTCAGTAGTTTAAAGACTTTTCTGGAAATGTTTAATGAAAATAATGAACTTGCCAATACTAATCTAGGCCAGATTCCGGCGGAATATATGGCTAATAAAGTAATGGTTTTTAATATCGAGCATCCTGAAAACCATATTATTTCGACGCAACCGAGAAATTGTAATACCCTATGTGCTGTATATCAGTTTAAGAGTGATAGTTATGTTAGCGAAATATATAATGCTTTATTAACATTTGTTAGCAATGAAGGTGTAATTGATGATGATAATATTACCCTAATCAAAAACACATTTAAAGACTTAGGATCGGGAATGGTAATTCAATGTAATCTAAAGGAAGTTCAGGAGCAATTAGATCAATTCGGTGTGCTAGTGCATTTTCCAGATACTATTAAGAGTTTTGCCAATACTAGTGCTAGCGATGGTGCTGAACCTAAGAGTTTGTTAATGGAAGAACTGACAATAGCTCAATTGGAAAATATAGTTCAACATCGTCCCAGGGATTTTCAAGGATATATTATATATTCCCATAATGGTGCTCGAACTAAGATAATGAATACCAAGTATAAGGAACTAAAGACTCTTAAGGGTAATAAGCCTATTGTTATCGAACAATGGAATACGAAGAACTTATTTTACCTTTACTGGCGGTTGATGAAATTACAATTGATTCCACAGTTCATAGCTGAATTTGATATGACAGGAGGATGGAGTTATAATCAACTATTCTATTGGTTTGCATCTTTAGCACATGGATATTCAGTAAATCTATTTCGTGTATATCATAACTCATTCGTTAAAAAGAGCATGGATAAATACAATATTCCGTATTCAATGAAACCTATGTGTGGCGATCTGCATAATATGTATAAGGCAAATAAAGTTCCTATTTCACAAACAATGGTAGAACAATATGTATTTAGCCAAAGTGGAGGTAAAATATTTTGGAGGCTGTTTTCTGGTAAGTAAACTGGTTCGAATTATCGAGTTTGCATAATCCCGTAATTGCATAATCCCAAAATCACATAATCCCACAATTGCCTTATATTTAATTTTTTTGTTTTTTTGATTTTTTAATAATTATTTTTTAATTAACTAAATTTTCAAATATCTAATAAGTATATAGTTATTACAATTACAATTACAATTACAATTACAATTAAAATGGATGAATCGCTAGTTATAAATGAAAGATGTAGTGTGCTCGATTTAGATGTAAAGAGTGATTCCTTAAAAACAATGATACCAAATTACACTCTAGAAGAACTTATTCCTACAGAACCTTTAGTAGAAATTACACCTATTATAGATACAGATACGATTCAAGAAACAAATAATGAAATTGAAAAACAATTAGAACTATCACAGGAAACAATAAGCGCATCAATTAGTAATCAAGAGACGCTAGGTGATAGCAGTCTAGAATCAATAAGCAATTCATCCGGAAGCAATTCCTTACCTATAACACAAGAAAGCAATTCCTTACCTATAACAAATTTGAATAATTTAGAAAATACTAGTACAAATACTAGTATAAATACTAGTATAAATACTAGTATAAATACTAGTACAAATATAATAGAAGCGTTGCTACCAGATAAAAAGGATTCGGTGGAAAATGCAGATTATATAAATAATGTAATAAGTCAAAGTAATCTAGATAATTTAGATAATCTAGATAATCTAGAAAACTATGAGGTTAAAAGATTTAAAATTCCAGAACCAGAGATATTAGAATTAGATAAAATAATACCACGTGAAACATCTCCGGCTAGATATAACTCTTTACTTGAAAATAATTTTATACATAAATCTAATGTTACATTTTCAAGTAAAGATTTACAAGAAATAATAAGTTTTGAAAATAATAATTCCCTAAATACTAATTCTGAATTTAGTTATACTAAAAAAATTAAAGATACCAATCAGCCTAATCTATTCTCTAAACCATTATGCAAGGATATTAGATTAAGCAATCTTATTGGTAATAGTAATAGTAATAGTATTAATAATAGTAATAGCAATAGTAATAACACTAAAAAAAAACATAAGAAACAAGTCGAATTAGATGAAGTCGATTATCTTTATAATAAATTGCAAGATTATTCTCGAAATCTCACTATTAATATTACTAATTATATGATTATTATAACTAAAGCAATTGAAATAATTGAAAATTATAATGATTTTACACCAACACAAGGACACGGGAAAAAAGAAGTTGTCATTAAGGCAGTTAATAGGCTAGTTATGATAGATCTTGATCTAAATGAATTAGATAAAAGAGTATTTCTTAGCACATTATCCAATTTTATTGAACTTATTATAATGTGTTCTAAACGCCATCTAAAAGATTCTAGCACAACAACTAAAGATAATTTTAATAGTAAAAATGATAAAATTGAGGAATTTATCTTAGCATCTAGTGGTCAAATAGTATTTTCCCTAATAGATAAAATCACTACTATAATTATTAAAAATCAATATAATTCTGAAAAAATAGCTCATAATATACCAACTCTTACTGAAATTCTAATGTTAATGGCCGATAAATATGATTATCTAACTGGTTTAGAAAAGAAAAATATAGTTATACAGGCAATAAATGTATTTATTGAGGCTAAATTAGAGTATGTTATAGATGTAGAACAAGAACGGAAAAAGGAAATTATCGAAATATTGCAATGCGTACCTAACACAATAGATCTTTTTATAGCATTACAAAAGCAAAAATACAAAATCAATAAAAAACGTATTATTAAAGTTAAAAACTCTGGATGCCTAAATAGTATATTTGCTGCCAAGAAATCTTATGAAGATTATTGAATATATTAAAATATATAAGAATCTATTAGAATCTATTAGAATCTATTTTATTTTGGCTTTATTTTCCATTTCACTTATAATTTGATTAATTAAATCATTTGGATCTATTTCTATCTTGTTTACAAATCCTAGCGTATCCTTAACTTTTTCTGTTTTTTTAATATCTAAATCATTATCTGGTGGTGGTTCTATATAACCCGGTCGATACCTGGCAAAACGTTTCTTATCTTCATCATTCATCATATAATTATGTATTATCTAGCATTATATAACAAAAAATACTTTATATGAATTATATCAACTTTTATATCTTTTACACAAAATTTAATATATATATATATATAATAATAATAATATGGAATCTACGTTTATACAACAAATAAGATTATATTCATTACAATCTGCTAACACTTCAGCAAAACAAGCATTAGCCGATGCAGAAATAGCATTGGCACATTTACAAAAGGTGGATAAACCTGTTAATGTAGAATTACAGGAAATATATACACAAGTAAAATTAAATGTAGAACAATTAGTACAAGTAGCACAACAAGCAGTATTATCAATAACTAAAGCAGTAAATTTAACACATACATTATTAACAGTATCATTTGCCAACACCAATGTATCAAACCCATCACTAGCGCCAAACTCAAGACAATTATTGCAAAACAACAACAATAATTTAACAAAATTAAATAATAACAATAAAACAAAGAAATATAGCACTTTGGTAAACACGCAAAATAATAAAAGAAAAATAAAAAATAACAATAATAATAACAACAAAAAAAACACTATACGTTTTAATAAATATCTTTTAGATTATCAAAATTTTGAATTTGATGCGATTAATAGAAATTTAACATTAGCATTTGAGTATTTAGACACAAACAATATTACTGAGCTACAACAAACAGAAACAGTTAAAAATGATTATTTTAAAAAAGGATTATATCTTTCTAGTATTTTAGCTAGAAAAGAAACTGATAAATGTTTAATAAGTACAGAACCAATGCAATGTTATAGATATTGGGGCAATGTTGAAGAAGAACAGTTGAAAAAACTTAAAATATCCAATAGTATTAATTATATTAATTATAATAGACTTATTTCTACAATGTTTTATTATAACTTAATACTTAAAAAAGTATATGGGAAAAAAGACAAAATAAGTATTATTAATATTCCAATAGGAACACCTTTCTTTTTTTTATATGGAAAATATGATGAAGTTGAAGTATTGCTGCCTCCAGGAACATTAACTAAAATATCAGACCGCTTGCCATTTATAGGTATATTTAATTATAATGTACGTCCAACTTTACTAAAAGATATTATCACACTAGAAGCTCAAATAAAACCATAAAATATAGGTCAATTAATATTTAACATTATTTATAAATACTTAAATCTGGTAATTTTGGTAATCCTTTATTAGATAAATCTAATTTTGTAATATTTGCATCGTCCATTATGTTTTAGTTTTTTTTTTACTTTTTTTATTATAATAAAAAATATACAAAAACAATATCAAATTTCAATTTTTTTCTTATTGTTTAGTGTGTTTCATTGTTTGATTGTTTGATTGTGTTTCCTTATATTTTCTTATATTTTTTAATGTAGGTTTAAAATCATATTGTAATGGATTATCAGAACAATCTAATTTTTTAAGAGTTAATGGAAGATTATCTAGTCTAGTAATTATATTTTTAGAACAATCTAATATTGTAAGTGTTTGCGGCAAATTATTTAGCGTTGCAATCTTATTGCCAGTACAATATAATTCTGTAAGTGTTAATGGTAGATTATATAGATTTGTAATATTATTGTAAGAACAATTTAATATTGTGATTGTTAATGGTAGATTATCTAGAGTAGTAATATTATTTCTATCACACGCCAATATTATAAGTGTTAATGGAAGATTATCTAAACTAATAATTTCATTATTATAACAATCTAAATATGTAAGTGTTAATGGAAGATTATCCAAACTTGTAATAAGATTATCAGAACAATTTAAATATGTAAGTGTTAATGGAAGATCATCTAGACTTGTAATATTATTGCAGGCACAATATAATTCTATAAGTGTTGGTGGAAGATTATCTAGCCTAGTAATTTGATTACTAGTACAATATAATTTTTTTAAATTAGTATAGATACTTAAATCTGGTAATTTGGATAATCCTTTACCAGATAAATCTAATTTTGTAATATTTGCATCGTCCATTATGTTTTAGTTTTTTTACTTTTTTATTATAATAAAAAAGATACAAAAACAATATCAAATTTCAATTTTTTCTTATGGTTTATAGTGTTTTATTGTGTGTTCTTATGTTTTCTAATGTAGGTGTAATATAATCAAATTCTATTGGATTAGCAGAACAACTAAATTCTATTATTGTTGGAGGAAGATTATCTAGACTAGTAATAAGATTCTCGCAACAATATAATTCTGTAAGTGTTAGTGGTAGATTATCTAGCTTAGCAATCTTATTACCGGAACAACACAATATTTTTAGAGTTAATGGCAGATAATCTAGACTAGTAATTTGATTTTGATAACAATATAATTCTATAAGTGTTGAGGGAAGATTATCTAGACTAGTAATTTTATTGTAGGCACATTCTAATTCTGTAAGTGTTGATGGCAGATTATCTAGAGTAGTAATTTGATTTGCAGTACAATTTAAATATGTAAGTGTTAATGGTAAATTATCTAGACTGGTAATTTTATTATAAGAACAATTTAATTCTTTCAAATTAGTATAAATACTTAAATCTGGTAATTTGGTTAATCCTTTATTAGATAAATCTAGCTTAGTAATATTTGAGTAGTCCATTATATTTTAGTTTTTTGCTTTTATAACTTTTCTATTATAATAAAAAATATACAAAAACAAATTCAATTTTTTCTTATGGTTTATTGTGGTTTATTGTGTATTGTAATTTCTTATGTTTTTCTAATGTTTTTTAATGTAGATACAAAATCATTTTGTAATAAATAACAAGAACAATTTAAATATGTAAGTGTTAGTGGTAGGTTATCTAGACTAGTAATTTTATTGTAGGCACAATATAATTCTGTAAGTGTTGATGGAAGATTATCCAGCGTGGCAATCTTATTGCAAGTACAATATAATTCTGTAAGTGTTAATGGAAGATTATCTAGACTAGTAATTTTATTGTATCCACAATATAATTTTGTAAGTGTTAGTGGGAGATTATCCAGACTAGTAATAAGATTATCAGAACAATCTAATATTGTTAGTGTTAATGGAAGATTATTTAGCGTATCAATCTTATTACAGGCACAATCTAATATTGTTAGTGTTAATGGAAGATTATTTAGCGTGGTAATCTTATTACAAGCACAATCTAATATTGTTAGTGTTAGTGGAAGAGTATTTATACTAGTAATAAAATTACTAGAACAATTTAACTCTATAATTGTTGGAGGAAGAGTATCTAGACTAGTAATTTTATTATAAGAACAATTTAATTTTTTTAAATTAATATAGATACTTAAATCTGGTAATTTTGTTAATCCTTTATTAGATAAATTTAATTCAGTAATATTTGAGTAGTCCATTATATTTTAGTTTTTTTGCTTTTATAACTTTTCTATTATAATAAAAAATATACAAAAACACAAGGCAATTTCAATTTTTTCTTATGATTTAGTGTATTTTAGTGTGATTTCCTATATTTTCTAATGTAGGTACAAAATCATATTGTAATGGATTATCATAACAACTTAATTCTGTAAGTGTTAATGGCAGATTATCTAACGTAGCAATATTATTGCCACGACAATATAATTTTATAAGTGTTAATGGAAGATTATCTAAACGTATAATTAGATTGCTAGAACAATTCAATAGTTTTAGAGTTAATGGTAGATTATCTAGCCTAGTAATTATATTTTTAGAACAATCTAATATTGTAAGTCTTTGTCGCAAATTATCTAGACTAGTAATTTGATTTCGATGACAATATAATTCTGTAAGTGTTAATGGAAGATTATCTAGACTTGTAATATTATTGTAAGTACAATTTAAATATGTAAGTGTTAATGGTAGATTATCTAGATTTGCAATTTTATTACTATGACAATTTAAATATATAAGTGTTAATGGGAGATAATCTAGACTAGTAATATAATTATATCCACAATATAATTTTGTAAGTGTTAATGGTAGATTATCCAGACTTTCAATTTTATTATTATGACAATTTAAATATATAAGTTTTGAAGGAAGAGTATTTAGACTAGTAATAAAATTACTAGAACAATCTAAATGTATTATTGTTGGAGGAAGATTATCTAGCTTGGAAATCATATTGCTGGAACAATGTAATATTGTAAGTGTTAGTGGCAGATTATCTAGCGATGTAATATTATTAAAAGAACAATTTAATTTTTTTAAATTAGTGTAGATACTTAAATCTGGTAATTTTTTTAATCCTTTTTTAGATAAATTTAATTCAATAATATTTGCATCATCCATTGTTTTTGAGTTTTTCAATATTGTTTCTACTTTTTCTATTATAATAAAAAATATACAAAATAAAACTAAATTTCAATTTTATTATATGTTCTTATGTTTTCTTATATGTTTTTGTATTTTCTTATATTTTCTAAAGTAGGGTTAAAATCATATTGTAATGGGTTTCGAGAACAATATAATTTTTTAAGTGTTAATGGAAGATTATCTAGCGTTGTAATCTTATTTTCAGAACAATATAATTCTATAAGTGTTAATGGAAGATTATCTAGAGTGGCAATCTTATTATAAGAACAATCCAATTTTATTAGTGTTAATGGAAGATTATCTAGCGTTGTAATCTTATTGCTAGAACAATATAATTCTATAAGTGTTAATGGAAGATTATCTAGCGTGGAAATATTATTACCAGAACAATCTAATTCGCTAAGTGTTAGTGGAAGATTATCTAGAGATGTAATTTCATTATTATAACAATATAATTCTATTATTGCTGGAGGAAGATTATCTAGAGATATAATATTATTAAAAGAACACTCTAATTCTGTAAGTGTTAATGGAAGATTATCTAGAGATGTAATTTTATTGTGAGTACAATATAATCCTGTAAGTGTTAGTGGAAGATTATTTAGCGATGTAATATTATTAAAAGAACAATTTAATTCTGTAAGTGTTGGGGGAAGATTATCTAGACTAGTAATTTTATTATAAGAACAATTTAATTTTTTTAAATTAGTATAGATACTTAAATCTGGTAATTTAGTTAATCCTTTTTTAAATAAATCTAATTCTGTAATATGTGAGTAATCCATAATGTTTGATATTTTTTCTACTTTTTTATTATAATAAAAATATAAAAAAACACAACACAATTTCAATTTTTTCTTATGTTTTCGTGTGTTATCTAATGTTTTCATGTGTTGTCTTATGTTTTGGTGTGTTATCTAATGTTTTGGTGTGTTGTCTAATGTTTTCGTGTGTTGTCTAATGTTTTCTAATGTAGGTTTAAAATCATATATTAGTGGATTATTGAAACAATATAATTCGTAAAGTGTTAATGGAAGATTATCTAAACTTATAATTTTATTTTGATTACAATATAATTTTGTAAGTCTTAATGGAAGATTATCTAGCGTAGTAATCTTATTGCCAGTACAATATAATTCTGTAAGTGTTTTAGGAATATTATCTAGATTACTTATTTTATTATTATTACAACCTAATATTGTAAGTGTTGATGGTAGATTATCTAGACTAGTAATTTTATTGTAGGCACAATATAATTTTGTAAGTGTTAATGGGAAATTATCTAGACTTGTAATAAGATTATCGGAACAATCTAAAAATGTAAGTGTTAAAGGAAGATTAACTAGCGAGACAATCTTATTTTCAGAACAATGTAATGTTCTAAGTGTTAATGGGAGATTATCTAGATTAGTAATATTATTGCTAGTGCAATCTAAATATGTAAGTGTTAATGGAAGATTATCCAGCGTGGAAATCTTATTGCCAGAACAATCTAAAAATGTAAGTGTTAATGGGAGATTATCTAAGCTGGTAATTTGATTATTAGCACAAGATAATTTTGTAAGTAATAATGGGAGATTATCTAATCTAGTAATTTGATTATTAGAACAATGTAATTCTGTAAGTTGTGGTGGAAAATTATCTAGCGTTGCAATCTTATTGCAGGCACAATATAATTTTTTTAAATTAGTGTAGATACTTAAATCTAGTAATTTGGTTAATCCTTTATCATATAAATCTAATTCTGTAATATTTGCGTAGTTCATTATGTTTTAATTTTTTGCTTTTTTCTACTTTTCTTTACTTTTTCTATTATAATAAAAAATATATAAATAAATACTAAATTTCAATTTTTTTATTGTGTTGTCTTATGTTTTATAATGTAGGTTTAAAATTATATATTAGTGGATTATTGGAACAATATAATTCTGTAAGTGTTAATGGAAGATTATCTAGACTAGTAATTTGATTATAAGAACAATTTAATATTTTTAAATTAGAATAGATACTTAAATCTGGTAATTTTGTTAATCCTTTATTAGATAAATCTAATTCAGTAATATTTGTGTAGTTCATTATGTTTTTATTTTTTATTTTTTATTTGTTCTTTTTTCTATTTTTTCTAATTTTACTATTATAATAAAAAATATACAAAAACACAATATAATTTCAATTTTTTATTATCAACAAGTGCAATAAGACTTTAACCACAATTCATTTTTAACTAATTCGTTGAAGTTCAAGCCGAAATTTTGTTTCGGCGTAAGGATCATGATGTATTCGCATTTTTGTCAAGAATATAGATTACTTATAAAACTAGCAGTGCTAGCAATACTATGTTTTTGTAGTAATTGTGTTAATTTTCTAATACGTTGTGTATCATCAAATCCAGATGCAGGTAGCGATTTTAATTGGTTCATCATTTCAATTCTTAATAAATTATCTAAATAATTAGTAGGAACTATACCTTTAAGAACTAATTCTTCTGCAATTTTAGCAGTATGCGCGTTTCTTAATTCAATTAATACCGAAGATTTTAATATTGCAGGCGTTATATGATTGTAATTCTCTGACATATTTTTTTAAATGATGCCGTGTTCTTGTTATACGGTATTATATGGTATTATATGGTTTTGATATTGGTAAATCTAGAAATGTTTTATTCTGTTTATTTATTAAGTAATTGTATATTCTTTTGCTAGATATAAAGTAAATCAATTTTATTTATAATTATAGATATGGATATCAACATAGAGCCAGCAGAAGCCGAAATCGACCAAATAATAAAAAGTTCTATTGCGGGTAATCTGAATTTACTAGAAACAGATAATAAAACACCAAACATAGAAGCATTAAGTACGGAAGATTCTACACAACAAGAAGATACTGCTAGTATAGAAGTATTCAATACGGCATTACATCAATACTTGCGAATAAATGAAGAAATTAAATCACTAATGGCAGCTATTAAAGAACGTAATGATATTAAACGTAAACTAGGAGATACACTAAGTAATTATTTGAAAGCAAAACAAATTAAAAAAGTTAATCTAGATGGCAGTTATAAAGGCAAACGGCTAGAAGTTGAAGTTAAAACAACCAATACAGGATTTAATAAAACATCGGTTACGGAAGCACTTCTTAGTGAATTACAAGAAGAAACTGAACTTTTTGATAAGATTATGCGCGCTATTTCAAAGACTAGCGTTCTTAAAGAAGTATGGAAACTCAAAGTAATAGAAGAAAAAGCCTCTAGAACTGATACAACTAGCAGAGGTAAGAAATGCAAGGGACGGAAACTTGGAACTAGTATGGCAGATGCTGCCGCACTAATTGACGATGATAACTAAAGCCATATGATTTGTTTTTGTGTTTTTTTATTTTGCTTTTTTTGTTTTGCTTTTTATTTATACTACCAGTTGCAACTCAATAATTAATATAATTAATATAAAAGATATCATATTGAGATATGATAAATTGATTATCAATCAACAACACAGACAACAACACATACAAAATAAAACAAAAATGGCAGCATCATTATTAGCTAATACACTATTACCTAACACTAGTATGGGTGTACCTTCTATTTTACAAGAAACAA
>Ga0214921_10010166_pt1 | contig 11706 bp, 4 predicted proteins | sample LL1505_MetaG_FD_177992 | JGI IMG/M metagenome (GOLD analysis project Ga0214921, IMG submission 177992) | Freshwater microbial communities from Lake Lanier, Atlanta, Georgia, United States - LL-1505 | ecosystem: Environmental > Aquatic > Freshwater > Lake | place: USA: Georgia | collected 2015-05-28
CTATATGCTGGCCGCCGCCACCGATGAGGTCTGGATGCAGCCCGGCGCGCCCTTCCAGGTCACCGGCTTCAGCATCGAGGACATCTTCTTTAAGCGCGCCTTCGACAAATATGGCGTCAAGGCCGAATATGAGCAGCGCTACGAATATAAGAACGCGGTCAATCCCTACCTCTATAGCGACTATACCGCCGCCCACAGGCAGTCGAACCTGTCCTGGATGGGCTCGGTCTATACCAGCGCCCTGCGCACTGCCGCCGCCGATCGCAAGGTCGATGCCGGAACCTTGCGCGAGCAGATCGAGGCCGGTCCCTATTCGGCCAAGGAGGCGCTGGATCGGCACCTGATCGACCGCTTGGGTCACCTGCATGAGGCGCAGCAGATGGCGCTGAAGGCCGCCGGTGAAGATGCCAAGTTCGAAGAGTTTGACGACTACCGCGCTGGCGCTCAGCGTCCTGTGGTTGCCAGCAGCGCGGCTGAAAAGGCTAAGCCGACCTTTGCCGTGATCCACGCCGAAGGGCCGATCATTACCGGCAGCGGCGGCGGGCAAAACGCCTTCTCCAACGACCAGACGATCTTTTCCGATGATGTGTCCGAAGCCATCTATGACGCCATTGACGATAAGGACGTAAAGGCCATCGTCATGCGCGTTTCGTCGCCCGGCGGTACCGACACGGCCTCCGAGCAGATCTTGGCCGCCGTGCGCGCCGCCAAGGCCGCTGGCAAGCCTGTAGTGGTCTCTATGGGCACCTATGCGGCCTCAGGCGGCTATTGGATCTCGTCGCAGGCCTCGGCCATTGTGGCGCAGCCCTCGACCCTGACAGGCTCCATCGGCGTCTATGGCGGTAAGTTCGCTCTGGGCGATGCCCTGAGCCGGTTTGGCGTTGATGTGCGTCACACCTCGGTCGGCAGCGACTATTCAGCCATCTATGGCATGGGCGAGGGCTTTACCCCACAGCAGCGCGACGGCTTTGCCAAGTCGATCGACGAGACCTATGAGGGCTTCATTGCCCGCGTCGCCGAGGGCCGAAAAATGCCCCCCGAGCGGGTGCGTGAAATTGCCAAGGGCCGGGTCTGGACTGGCGAGCAGGCTAAGGCCCTTGGGTTGGTCGATGAGATCGGCGGCTTCTATGACGCGGTGGATAAGGCCAAGGCCCTGACCGGCCTGACCGGCAAAGAGGTCCGCCTCAAGTCCCTACCCGGCCAACGCTCGCCCTTCGAGGCCTTCAGCCATGCCTTTGGCGTCAGCACCATGGCCGTCCGCTCGATGGCGGCGGCGGGCTGGCTCCTCGGCGACCCACAGGCCAAGGCGGTGATGGACCAGATGATGCAGGCCCGCCTGCGCGAACAAAGCCACGCCAACGTTTTAGCCCCAACACCGGTTCGCTAGGGGGGATCCGCTAGCGGCAGGATTGAGAAGACCCCCCGGCTGGGTTTGAGCCCGACCGGGGGGCCATTTCTACTTCGCAGGCTCTACCCCAGGCCCGATATTCTGGCCGATGAAGCTGGTGGCTTCGGTCAGGATGGTCTTCCAAGCCGGACCTTGTATGGGGGTGAAATAGTGGTCCGTATCCTTGACCGACAGCAGCCGGACCGGCTTGCCAGCCTTTTCCATGGCCCTTTGCATCAGTTGGCTCTGCTCAATGGGCACGGTCTGATCCTTGTCGCCATGGATCAGCAATAGCGGCATTCCAACTGAGGCGGCATTGCGCGCCGCTGAATTGCTGATCAGGCGATCGCGTACCTTTTCAGGATCACCGATGGCCTGCAGCCAGTATTTGTAAGTCATGCTCTGCGCGCCGCTGCCGCCGCCCGATATGACCTCCTTCTTGTTGGTCATGCCGTCCCGAACCCAGCGCTGCATCTCGATAAGATCAGAGACCCCAGCCCCCGCCACAGAGCACTTGAACAGGTCCTTGTTCTTAAAGCTCGCGGTCATAGCCACATAGCCACCATAGGACCAACCAAAGATGCAGACCCGCTTGGGATCGGTAATGCCTTGAGTGATGAGGTTGCGGGTGGCGTCGGCCACGTCCTCTTGCATCCGCTCGCCCCACTGACCGTGACCCGCCTCGACGAACTTACGACCAAAGCCGCCGCCGCCTCGGAAATTGGGTTGGAACACCGCATAGCCCTGACTGGCCAAGGTCGTGGCCATCGGATCAAAGCCCCAGATGTCGCGGCCCTCGGGTCCGCCGTGCGGCACGATCACCGTCGGTAGGTTCTTGATGTCGGAGACGCCCGGCGGGGTCCACAGATAGCCCCACTGCTTTTGACCGTCGCTGGTGGTATATTCGAGCACCTGTTCATTGGGCAGATCGGCCTCGGCCACATTGGGTCGCTGTTGGAATAGGACCTCTAAACGCTTGGCCTTCAGATCGAACAGATAGTAGGTACCCAGATCTTTGGGGCCGTTGGTTTGGACGATCCATTGGTCCATATCCGCACCGCCAATGCTGGTCAGTTGCACATTGACCTTGTCACCGAGGGCGCGGTTAAGCGCGGTCCATTGGCGGCCAAAGGCAGCATCCTTGGGCTCACACGTCACGCGATAGGCCAGCCAGCAGGCGGCCAGGAGTTTGTTATTGTAGGGATTGATCAGGGAATCGGTCACGTCATGACCGGCCACAGTCTGTAGGGTTTCCAGATAGGTCCCCGTATTGGCGTCATAGCGATAGAGGCCGGAGGTGTCGTCGCCATCCTTACGCGCCAAAACAAAGGCCTGACCGGGTGTGTCGGTGGGCCCCTCGCCGACAAAGGTCGGACCCGAATTGGCCCCCTCTGCACCCCGGAAGCGCACAATTTCTTTCCAGTCCTGTTCGCCGCGCGCGCGACGCGACCACATAAAGCCCTTGCCGCCGGCAATCACGTCCTGACGCAGGACGGGCACACCGTCACTGTCAACGACCCAGTTGAAGGTATTGTCCTGCCCGCGATCCACAATCTCACGCTTGCCGTCGCGAACATTGACCTTCCAAAGCTCGGCACCGCCCATCTTGGGGGCCACGATGAGAACCTCAGTATCAGACTGTTCGAGCAGGCTCACGACCCGCGTGCTCACCGTGCGCGAATAGCCCTGCTGAGCTGAGGGGTCATAGAGGGAGATCAAGTCCGATCCGTCGAGATTGCTCGAATAGACCCGGCCAACGGTGATGAAGCCGTCTTCGACATTCTCCGTCTTTTTCGCACTGCCCGTGCCGGGCACGACGTGAATGCGTTGGCTGAAGCTGAAGACCAGACGGCCATTGCCCTTAAAGCGGACAAAGCCCAGTTGCATGTTCTGATCAGCGCGCGCGACATGAACAGGCTTGATGTCGCCGGTCTTCAGGTCCGCGAGGATCAAGACATCGCCCACCGCCTCACGCCTAACGGCTGCGAGATGAACCCCGTCCTTTGAGATTACAGGCCCCCGAATCTCGCCATAGCCAACCAGCGCATCAATCGGCACCCGAGCGGCGGCGATGGCAGGCACCCAAGCCACGGTCAGGGCAACAAGCCAGCGGGCTAGACGAAAAGGCGAGGCTTTAAACTCGGTCATTAAGATCCACCTAGGTTGTATTTTTCGATCCATCATAGACTGAACTATTGTGAGATCGGCCTCCAGTTAAATTAGTTTAACAACCCAAGGGAAACAAATTTAGAGAACGCTAATGCGCCTAGGGTATTGAATTATGGACTCAACATATTGACTTGGTGAAATCCCTTCGCGGATGATCACAGCATGATCAGTCAAAAGTCTCGCTTATGACTCGCCCTTTGTCGGCAGCCACCGCGCAAAGTCTGAACGCGATCCAAGCCCTTATTCAAGCGGGTCTACTTGATCAGGCGCAACTGGCCTGCCGCCAATTGCTCAAGCGCGAACGGGGCTGTTCTCCCGCTGCTGAATTTCTAGCCCAGATTCTGCTTAATCAAGGCGCAGCCGCCGAAGCCGAAACCCTGCTGCGTCCTTTCTGTCGCAAGGGGGACGCAAGTTTTACGCTTCAATCCCTGCGCGCCGCTGCGCTCAAGGCCCTGGGCGACAAGGCGGGCTCCCTCGCCCAATATCAAACTGCCGCAAAGCTGGCCCCCAACGACCCTATTGCCGCGCATAATATTGCCGCAGGCTTTGGTGATCTGGGCCGCGATCAGGACGCGGTCGCCGAGGCCGAGCGCGCCTTGCGGCTGGGTGGCCGTGCCCCAGAAACCCTGTTGGTGCTAGGCAGGGGCCTTCAAGGCCTGCGCCAATTTGATCGGGCCAAACAGGCCTTCGAAGCAGCCCTTTCGGTTCGCCCGAACTATGCCGAAGCCCTGCGTGACCTCAGCCACCTGATTTGGATGTCGACCGGCGACGGGGCCGCTGCCCTCGCTCCCGTCGATCAGGCCCTCGCGCAAGCCTCTAAACAGGCCAATGCACAGGGCGACCTGTTATTGGTCAAGCTGCGACTGCTGAGCCACATCCAAGGTGAACCTGCAGCGCTCGCCCTCGCCAGAACCGAGATTGAAACCATCGGACAGGACCCGCGTCTGGCTCTGGAATTTAGCTGGCTCCTCTTACAAGACGCCCCCGCCGATGCTCTCGCTATCGCGCAACAGTTGGTGGCCCGCTTCCCGACTGAGCGTTTGCCGAAAAAGGCCGTGGTGCAGGCCCTGTTGGCGCTGGGTGAAGCCAAGGCTGCGGCAGAACTTGCCTTTGAACTGGTCGCCGAGCAACCGACCGACCAAGCGGCAATTGCAGATCTAACCAGCGCTTGGCGGCTCAGCGGTGATCCTCGGCTGGCCGACCTCTATGACTATCCCGCCGTCGTACAGGGCTTGACGATCGATTGCCCCGCCGGATGGACGCACCTGACGGATTTTCTTGGTGACCTGCGCACCTCCCTAAATAAAGTCCATCTGCTCAAGGCCCATCCGATCGAGCAGTCGATCCGGGGCGGGTCGCAAACCTCTCACAATCTGGTCACCAGCGACGACCCGGTCATTGGCGCCTTCTTCCAGGCCATCCAAGGCCCAATCCGAGCCTATCGCCATCACCTCGGCCAAGGGCCCGACCTCTTAAGACGGCGCAATGTCGGGGATCATCGGATCGACGAGGCCTGGTCTGTTCGCCTCAGGCCGCAGGGCTATCACGTGGATCATATCCATCCCAATGGTTGGATATCGTCCGCCTTCTATGCCGATGTGCCGCCGCAGGTAGAGACTACCGACCGGCGCGAAGGCTGGCTCAGGCTTGGCGCGCCGCCAACGCCGACTGCCCCGACCCTAGAGGCTGGTCATTTCGTGCAGCCTAAGCCCGGCCTCTTGGCCCTCTTTCCGTCCTATATGTGGCACGGAACCGTTCCCTTTGGCGGTGCGGCAAGGCGCTTGAGCCTCGCCTTCGATCTATTGCCCGGAGTGGAGCGTTTTTAAAATTCGACCAACACTTGCGCTTTTGGGGTCAGATCCGAACTGCGAGGCCAAAAACTCCTTGAAAGAACCCCGCTAAGAACAGATATGCCCCAAAACATCTAAGAGCACCGCTAAACCGTTGCGATTATGCGACAGGCGCACTGTAACAGTGACTGTTTTGTGACCTTGGAGTTGACCTACCAACCTCCCTATCAATAGTGGAAAGTATCGTACGATTGGCGAAAGCCCTTCGTAGTGGTGGCGCGTACCCGTCGGGTCACGCCGTCTCAGGACTATATCAATCACCTTGGAGGGGGATTTAGATAATGAAATTTGGCTCAACCCGCGGACGCGTTATGGCGTCAACGATGTTGTGCGGTGCGCTGGCGATCTTCGCTGCGCCTGCCTACGCTCAAGATGCTGCAAAGTCTGACACCGAAGTCACAGAAATCGTCGTCACCGGTTCGCGCTTGCAGCGCAAGGACTTCGTGGCCACCAGCCCTGTCGCCACTGTTGGCGGCGAGCAACTGAAGCTGACCGGCACCATCGCGGTTGAGCAACTGCTGAACGAACTGCCACAGATCGTTCCTGGCAATACCGTGACCTCCAACAACGCAGGCGGCGAAGACTTCGCCACCATCGACCTTCGCGGCCTCGGTGCAAACCGCACGCTCGTCGTGGTCAATGGCGAACGCGTTCCCGGCTCGTCGACCACAGGCGTGGTTGACCTGAACACCATCCCAGCCGGTCTGATCGACCGTATCGAAGTCCTCACCGGTGGTGCATCGGCCGTTTACGGTTCGGACGCTATGGCCGGCGTTGTCAACTTCGTGCTGAAGGACAATTACGAAGGTGCTGAAATCTCCGCCCAGACCGGCGGCAGCGTTGACGGCCGGAAGGCGAAGGACTTCAACGTCGAAGGCCTGCTCGGCGGAAACTTTGCCAATGGCAAGGGCAACGTGAGCATGTACGCGTCTTACTACAAGCGCGACCCAGTTATGCAGAGCGAGTTCGACTGGTCCAAGAACAATGCCGGCGTCTATTATGACTCCAGCTACAACGGCTATGTCATCGACAGCGCCGCCAAGTGGATCGCTCAAAACGCCAAGGCTCCAATCTACCCCTACCTCTCCAGCGGTTCGGGCACGCCTCCTTGGGGCTGGATCACCAACAACTCCAAGAACCCCTTCCGTCTGCTGGCCAGCAATCCAGCAACGGCAGGTCAGTTTGCAGCAGCCAACACCGACTGTAACCCAGCCACGCCCGGCGTTGCCGTCAACACCGGCAGCCTGTCGTTCAACAGCGACGGCAAGCTGACGCCACGCTTTACGTCAGGTGCCTGCTCGACTGCAGACCGTGCGGCTGGTTCATCACGTTATGCGTACAACCCAACCAACATGTTGATCCTGCCTGCCGAACGCTATGCGATCAGCACCTTTGGCAGCTATCAGATCAACTCGAAGCTGAAGTTGAAGACGCAAATGTCGTTCGTCGACAGCCGTTCGGGCGTGCAACTGGCTCCTACGCCAGCCACCGGCCTGACCGTTGTTCTGACCTCGAACATGCAGTCCTATATCAACTCGGCTCACCCAGATCTGGCGGCCGCCTTGGCTTCGCGTCCAGACGCTACCGCCAACTTCACCATTGACTGGCGTTCGCTCCAGCTTGGCCCTCGGGTTGGTGAATACGACAACCAAGCCCTGTCCTTGCTGGGCACCCTCGACGGCGAGATCAACGACAACTGGAACTGGAGCGCCACGGCCTCCTTCGGTCGGACCAGCTTCGCTCAAACCCTGCGCAACAACCTGAACAAGACCGCTATCGGTCAGGGTCTTGCCGGGTGTCAGTCGCCTGTTCCAGGCTCAACGACGTCGCTTGGCGTTCCTGGACCCGCGAACACCGCTACCGGCCTTCCCGGTTGCGTGATCACCGACATCTTCGGTGCAGGCAAGCTGTCTGCTGCTGCGGTGAAGTTCCTTCGGACCGATACCCACCAGCTCAGCAGCTATGAAGAGCGTCGTTTGACCGCCTTCGTGCGCGGCGATGCCTTCCAGCTTCCAGCTGGCCCGGTCTCGACCGTGCTCGGTTACGAATATCGCGAATCCCGCGCTGGTCTTGATGTCGATGATGCTCAACGCACCGGCGACATCTACGGCTTCAACGCCATTCAGAACCAAAAGGGTTCGGTGGTCGTGCAGGAAATCTACGGCGAAGTCGGCGTTCCCTTGGTTAAGGACCTTCCCTTTGCCAAATATGTCGGCCTCGAAGGCGGCTACCGCTATTCGGACTACGACACAGTCGGCAAGACCGAGACCTACAAGGTTGGTGGTGAATGGGCCGTCGTCGATTGGCTGAAGTTCCGCACCGTCTATAACAAGGCTGTTCGCGCCCCAAGCGTGTTCGAACTGTTCCAAAACGGTGACCAAGGCTTCCCATCCTACGTCGAGCCTTGCCGTTCGGCAGGCACTCGCACTGCGGCGCAGTTGGCTATCTGTAAGGCCCAAGCGCCTGGCGTGGACTTCACGACCTTTGCTGCCAACAACACGCAGGTTCAGGCCCTGTCGTTTGGTAACCCCAACCTGCAGCCAGAGACCGGCAAGACCTTCACCGCCGGTGTCGTGTTCCAGCCGACCTTCATCAGCGTTGGCGATCTGAAGATGTCAGCCGACTATTACGACATCAAGATCGAGAACGCGGTTGCCTCGATTGGTGCCAGCACGATCCTGAGCCGTTGCTATACGAGCTTGATTGCCTCCGAATGCGCTAAGATCACGCGTAACGCGGTGACCGGTCAGATCGACAGCATCAACACCTCGATTGCTAACATCTCCGAACTGCAAACCAAGGGCGTGGACATTCAGACCGACTATCGCGTCGATCTGGCTGAAATCCTCAAGGACGTCCCAGGCCGTGTCTCCATCAACTCGTTGGTGTCGATCCTCAGCAGCTTCAAGAGCGGTGCTTCTGAAGAAAAGGGCGTCAACACTGGCAGCGTCGGCGGTTCTCACCCTGAATACAAGTCTGTCCTGACCGGCTCGTACCAGCTGGGCGACTGGATGGTGCAGGCTCGCTGGACCTACACGCCAGAAATGCTGGACTCCAACTCAGTCGCGGCCGGTTCAGACCTGATCCTGCCAAAGCTGCCTGCAGCCAGCTACATCGACCTATCGGGTCGCTGGAACGTCAATGACAGCCTCCAACTGACCGCCAACCTTGGCAACCTGTTGGACAAGAACCCGGAGCAAATCGCGGCCGGCGTCTTGGGCGGTCAGGCCAACACCGATACGCAAGTCTATCGCGTCCTCGGCCGTACGTTCAGCATCGCGGCACGTCTGCGCTTCTAATCTGAAGCCAGTCGACTAAAGAATTGGGGCGGCAGAGACATCCTCTGCCGCCCCTTTTTTATGTGCGACGAAGATGGTCCATCGGGCCATAGTCTACGCAATCAAGGACTGTTGATGACCATAACCGATGTTCAGGGCCAGATCAGGCCAGACCTCGCGGCCCTGCTCGACAGGGGTGGCCAAGCTCTGCTGCGCAAGGACTGGGAGGCCGCTGGCCGCGCCGCCGAGGCCGTTACCCGTCAGGCCCCAAAGTCCAAAGAGGCCTGGTCCCTGCTCTGCGCCGCCCTAACCGGCATTGGCAGCGGCGATGCCGAAAAGGCCATGGCCATGGCCATGGGGCAGTTCCCCTCCACCGATCCTTTTCACGCCGATTTGGCCGCTGATCGGGCGCTGGCCCTCGCCAATCTGGGCAAGATGGATGAGGCCGTGGTTCAGGCCCGCCAAGCCGCCGCCCTCGACCACCTGACACCCCATGCCAAGCGCGTGGTCGCCACCGCCCTGACCATTGCGGGGATGTTTAGCGAGGCTGAAGGACTGGCCGAGCAAGCGGTTGCTGCCCTGCCCGATGATGCCCAGAGCTTGCTCCTGTTGGGTAATATTGATCGGTTTATGGGCCGGTTAGACCTTGCCCGGCAGCGCTATGAAACCGCCTTGGCTGGACGGTGTGAAGGCCTAGAGGACCACCTGTTCGCCGCCCTAGCCTCCCTGCAGCGTTGGACCAAGGACGATCATCCGGCCGAGGCGATGACCAAGCGCCTGTACGCGGCACCCGCGGGGAGCGAGGCCGCTGCTCGGCTAGGCTATGGCCTGTTCAAGGTGTTGGATGACCTCGGCGCGACTGAGCAGGCGTGGCCGCTGCTAGAGCAGGCCTCCATGACGGCGGGCAAGCTGTCGCCCTATTCGCTTCAAGAGCGCCAAACCGTCACCCAAAGCCTGATCACCGCCTTTCCGCAGGCCGCTGCGCCGCGCACAGCGCCAACCGACCAGACCGCCCCGCAACCGATCTTGATCTTCGGTCTGCCCCGCTCCGGCACCACCTTGGTCGAGACCATCCTATCCTCCCACAGTCAGGTCCAAGCCTTGGGGGAAACAACCGGCCTGCAAAGGGCCGTCGCCTTGGCCTCAAAGATTCCCCGCGCTGATCCTCTGTCCCCTGCCGTGATGACCGCCGCCGCCAAGGCTGACCCCGAAGCGATGGCGCAGGCCTATCAGCACTATACCGCCTATCTGCGGGACGACTCGCCAGTCTTTACCGAGAAGCTGCCGCACAACTATCTCTATGTCGGACATTTTAACCGCGCCTTCCCCTCCGCGCCCATGGTCCATGTCCGACGATCACCGATGGACAGCCTGTTTGGCACCTATCGCCTGCTGTTTGGGGGCGGGGCCTATCCTTGGTCCTATAGCCTGCAGGACTTGGCCGACAATTACCGGCTCTATCGCCAATTGACCGACCATTGGCGTCAGATCATGGGGCAGCGCCTGATCGAGATCACGCTAGAGGCACTGATCGACGATCCCGAGCCCCAGATCCGCGCCCTGCTGAGCGGCTGCGGCCTCGCCTTTGAACCCGCCTGCCTGACGCCTGAACGCTCAGAACGCGGTGTCTCCACCGCCAGCTCAGCCCAGATCCGTAGCCCCATTAACCGCCAAGGCATGGGCGCATGGAAACGCTATCGCGAACAGCTCGAACCCCTCCGCGCCGCCCTCGAGGCCGACAGCTTTGTCGACCACGAGGGTGAGGCGGTTTGGTAGGGTTCGGTTCAACCCGCCATAAACTCGTTCTTGGCGGCCATCATGACAGAGACGAGCTCGCGTTCTTCGAGCGTGAGATAGGGGTTCCAGATGTCGAATATGAGGATGGTGCGCACCTCATCGGCGTCATTCCAAGCCTCATGCTCAATCGTGTCGTCAAAGACCCAAGCCTGCCCCATCTGCCAAGGCCGCTCGTCATTGCCGACCCGAAAGCGGGCAGGACCTGGAAGGTCTAGGGGCAGATGGACTAATAGTCGGGCATTGCTCGACCCCGTATGGGGCGGAATATGGGTATGGGCCTGTAGGGACGAGAATACGACCGTGGGAGCAAAGTCGGGCTGATGGGCCAACGGTAAGGCCTCAAGGATCTTTGCCGTCTGAGGACAGCGCGCACAGGCCGCCTCTTGGCGCGCACCGTCTTTCCAAAGCCAGAAGGAGGTCCAATCGCGAGAATGGTTCAGGTCGGCCCACTGGTTGACGGGCGCACCGGGCGGAAAGGCGATATAGGGCGCAAACTGGTCGGACGCCTGCGCACGCAGAGCCAGCATTTCGTCGCGGATGATGTCGCTGGCCGCTTCCAGCTGGGCGAGCCAAGGAAACAGATCGCGGTCAAAGAACTGGATCACCGGAAGGCCCGGAAAGTGCATCAAGAGCGGCTGAGGCATATAGACCTTCTTGCGGCCGACGAAGATGTCCAGACACTGATCAAACCGCGCGGTCTGGACGGCCCCAAGATCGGCTCGCGCCTTGACCAATCGAGTCTCGAGAAAATCAGACAGGTCTTGGTCGCGCCGTGCCAGCACCTGCCTTGCATGGGCGATGGGGGCCTTCAAGGCGGCGGGTGTTAGATCGTCCGGTGGGGCGAGGGCAAGGGCAGCCTCATAGGTCTTGGCGCTCGATATGGTCTGGCCCATCCGCTCCAAGATCGCAGCCTTCGAGAGGAGGGCCATAAACTGGTAAGGGTCGATGGCCAGCACCTCGTCCAGCACCCCTACAGCCGCTGGGAGGTCTCCCGCCACTCGGTAGGCCAGGGCCATATTGAGCCTTAGGTCCAGACTATTCGGGTCTGCCCTTTGAAGCGCCCGCAAGATCTGCAGGGCCTTGGCATGGTCTCCCTGCCGAAGCGCCGTTATGGCGTTCGCCATCGGGTCCGATGGGCTTGGGCTTTGGGTCATAGGCTTCGGGTTGTGGGCCTTGAAGCTAAAAAGGCGGCGAGCCGATGTGACCCGCCGCCCGCTGAGGTGAC
>Ga0214921_10010168_pt1 | contig 11704 bp, 8 predicted proteins | sample LL1505_MetaG_FD_177992 | JGI IMG/M metagenome (GOLD analysis project Ga0214921, IMG submission 177992) | Freshwater microbial communities from Lake Lanier, Atlanta, Georgia, United States - LL-1505 | ecosystem: Environmental > Aquatic > Freshwater > Lake | place: USA: Georgia | collected 2015-05-28
GAAGGATCGGCGGGTTTGATTTTAAGGGGATTGACCCAAACCATCCGGCCTCCTGGACAAAGGGCGACGGAGGCGAGGGTGAAAAGTTCCTGCAACAGGCCTCGGAGATTTGGGATGGGGACGCGTTTTCCCAAGGGAGGGTTAGTGATGAGAAGGGAGATGCTGCCTGGGGTACAGCTGGGAATTTTCAGGAAATCGCGGAAATCATTTTGCACGAAATTCGTTCTGATTCCGGTTAAGCGTGCGGCTCGCCAGTTGGCCAGAGTGGCCTCGATGGCGGCGGGGGAGAGGTCGGTGCCTAAGACGGATCGGACTCCGCCCAAGCGAGCGCGTTCGATCAGCTCCAAGCCGGAACCGCAGAAGGGGTCCCAGACCACCTCGTCCGTGAAGGGGCCGGCGAGCCGGGCCATGGCGGCGGCAAGAGGGGGGTGGGAGGCGGCGGGGACGTCTTGTTGGCGGTAGGGGAAGCGGGGGTCGGGGGTGAGGCGAGGTCGAAGTTCGACCCAATCGCCAGCAGAATTGGGATGGACCTCGATGGCCCAAGGGGCTTGGCGAGAGTCGTTGAGGAGATCGGGACAGAGGGAGTAGGCCTTTTGGACGGTTTGGAGGATGGAGGAGCGCTGATGGCCTTTGGCGACAAACTCCAAACGATAGCGGATGGGACCCTGGGTGAAGGTTTGGCAAAGCTGGCGGTTGAGCGGGGAGGCAATGAGTTGGGCGAGGGGATCGGTCAGATCCCGGGTTTTGGGAAGTGTGCCGAGGAGGAAGGAGGCGGTGGAGAAACAGCGGAGGGAGTAAAGTTCGTGCAGAAAGAAGGCAGAGGTGGGGGCGAGGGTGAGCAGGCCGGGACGGATTTCGAGAATGCGAAATTTGTCGGTGGTGTCCTTAATTTCACGGGTGAGGATCGGTTCCAGTCCCGTGCGACAGCGGAGGTGGATACGGAGGGAGGGAGTGTTGGGCAGAGTGGCATCGAGCCGAATGGAGGAGGGTTTCTGCTGGCGGGCGAGGTTGGCTTTGGCGCGTTGTTCGGTGAGTTGGGGGAGGGGAGTTCCGTGGGAGCGAATGAGGTCGAGGGTGGCGGAACCTCCGATCTTGTTGAGGGCCTGGCCGAGAAACTTTTTTTCCCGGTCGATCTCGGACTTTTGCAGAAGTTGGAGAAGTTGACGTTCCTCGGTCCGGCCGGCACCGATCTTGGGGAGGGCGTTCATGGCGTAGCGACGAACTTTTTCCGAGGAGTCTTGGAGAAGCGAGAGGAGCCATTGGCGAACGGGTTCCTTGAGTGCGGGCTGATTGGCTTCCGAAAAGCCGGCACCGACGGCGCGGATGACGGCAACACGACCGACTCTGGCTTCAGGGGAGGCCTGGTTGTAGCGGGGGACCTCTTCCTGCCAAAGCTTCGACCAAGGAAGAGAGCGGAGTTCCCGATAGAGGTCTTTGGTGGGGTTGGACTCCTTTTTGGCCATGAGAGAGGATCGGTTTAACTGGGGGGAAGAACAAGGGGGGAATTCGGGTCTCGAGGTCGATTCAGATCAGGATGAAGAAAATTTGATCATAGGACGGAGAATGTCCTTGGATAAGTGCGAGAGTGCTGGGATGAGGGCAAAAACAATGAGAGCGGAAATCAGGGTCATTCTCCAGGCGGTGAGAGGGTGGGGAGGTAGGGCTTGGCAGCGGGCGGGAATCGCTATGATCCAAGGGATGCGCATGGAGCTAATCACCACGGGTTCGGAGCTGCTTCTGGGGCAGGTGATGAATTCTCATCCAGGTTATCTTTCGGGGAGGTTGGAAGCGATGGGCCTTTCCTTGGCGAGACAGACCGCGGTGCCCGACGGCAGAGAAGCGATCCGCGAGGTTTTGGCGGAGGGATGGGGGAGATGTGATTTCTTGCTGGTCACAGGAGGATTGGGGCCGACCTCGGATGATGTGACGCGGGAGGTAGTCGCGGAGTTCTTGGGCAAGCCTTTGGAATATCATCCTGAGATTCACGAGAAGATTTTGGCCTATTTCCGTAGCCGTAACCTGACTCCGCCTGAAATGGTCAAGGTGCAGGCGATGGTGCCGAAGGGGATGGTCGTTTTGCCCAATGAGCATGGAACGGCGCCTGGCCTGCTATGGGAGGAGAACGGCAAGATGCTCATTCTTCTACCTGGGCCGCCCCGGGAGTTGGCGCCCATGTACGAAGCCTATGTGGAGCCACGGTTGCGAGGGTCGGCGGGGAAAGCGGTGGAGACGCGGATTTTGCGGGTCCATGGGCAGGGAGAATCGTTCGTGCAGGAGAAGTGTGAGGCGGAGTTGCGGTCGATGGGGGTGGAGGAGATCGGCTACTGTGCGCGTCCCGGTGAGGTGGACCTGAGGGTGAAATCGGCGGAGGTGGGTTTATTGGAGCGAGCCGTGGCGAAGTTGAGGGAGATTCTGGGGGAGGCGGTTTATGCGGAGGGGAGAGAGACGATGGAGGAGGTGGTGGTGAAGTTGGCCCGGGGCAAGGGGGTGAAGTTGGCCACGGCGGAGTCCTGCACAGGGGGGTTGGTGGCGAACCGGATCACGGATGTGCCGGGGGCATCGGAGGTTTTCTTGGGAGGTTGGGTGACCTATTCGAATGAGGCGAAGGTCCGGGATCTGGAGGTTTCGGAAGATTCTTTAAGGAAATACGGGGCGGTGAGTGCGGCGGTGGCGGGGGAGATGGCCCAGGGCGCAAGGAAAAGGAGCGGGGCGGACTGGGCGGTCTCTGTTACAGGGATTGCTGGGCCGGGGGGCGGGAGTCCTGGGAAGCCGGTGGGGCTGGTCTATTTGGGGATCGCGGGGGCAGAGGGCGTGGAAACTATTGAAAAGAAGTTAGTACCGGAGAGAAAGACGTTCAAGGCCATGGCTTCCCAGTCAGCTTTGGACCTGCTACGAAGAAAAATTCAAAAAGGAGCACATCCTTTTTCCAAAACGGAGGTTTAATCTCATATGGCACCCAAAACAGCGGAAAAAAACGAAAAGAACGAAACCAAGGGCGAGAGCGGAAAGGCTGCCGAACGGCGGAACCTGGATCTGGCCCTGCAATCTATTGTCAAAACCTACGGCGAAAACGCCATCATGCGGCTCGGCGATGCCGGGGCGAAGCTGAAGATCGAAGTCATCCCCACAGGGTGTTTCGCTATCGACACGGCGTTGGGGACGGGAGGCTTCCCCCGGGGAAGAATTGTGGAGATTTTTGGTCCGGAATCGTCGGGAAAGACCACGCTGACCCTGACGGCCATTGCGAATGCGCAGAAACAGGGCGGCACGGCGGCCTTTATCGACGTGGAGCATGCCTTGGATCCGGTTTATGCCAAGAAGCTCGGGGTGAACATGGATGAGCTGCTGGTTTCCCAACCGGATTCCGGGGAAGAGGCCCTGAACATCGCGGAGACATTGATCCGGTCGAACGCCCTGGACGTGGTGGTGCTGGATAGCGTGGCGGCCTTGGTCACCAAGCACGAGTTGGAGGGGCAGATCGGGGATGTGACCGTGGGGGCGCAGGCGCGGTTGATGAGCGCGGCCATGCGAAAACTGACGGCGCTGATCAGTCGGGCGAGAACGGTTTGCATCTTCACCAACCAGATCCGGGAAAAGATCGGCGTGATGTTCGGCAATCCGGAAACAACGCCGGGCGGTCGGGCGTTGAAGTTTTTTGCCAGCGTCCGCGTGGATATCCGGAGGATCAGCGCGATCAAGATTCCCGATGGTACGGTGGTGGGGAACCGGACGCGGGTGAAGATCGTGAAGAACAAGGTGGCACCGCCCTTCACCGAGGCGGAGTTCGACATCATGTACAACGAGGGGATTTCGCGCGAGGGGTCCCTGATCGATGCGGCGATCGAGCACAATGCGGTGGAGAAGAAAGGTGCTTGGATTGCTTTTGAGGGCAAGCAGCTGGCTCAAGGACGGGATGCGGCGAAGGAGGAGTTAAAGAAGGATCCGGCCTTATATGCTCGGATCGAGAAGGCGTTGGGGGCCAAACTTTCCGGGAAGGCAGAAGAAACTTCCGAAACGGTGGTGGTGGAAGGCAAGAAGTAGGGACTTCCTAGCGATCGCTTTGAGGTGTGGGTGCGGATGCATGCCACTCGTTGGCCTAGAAAGGTCAGGTCGGTCGTGGCCGCACCGGGAGGGAGTTTGATATTTTGGGATTTGGGTTAGGCGGGATCATCGATCCCGCCCTACCAAAGTTGGAAATTCCAGGTTTGGGCTGCGGGCATGGGGGCGGTTGGTGACAACCGCCCCGACTGGGGCTTCTTCTGGTTATCAGCCAAAATTGGTAGGGTCCGTTATCGTTAACGAACCGGGCGGATCGTTGAGTGGGGGGTGCTTTGGGGCCAAGCTGCCAGTGTTAGGAGAGTCTAAGATTAGACCGATTCGACTTGGACGTTGAACTGGAAAGTGCTGTCTTCCCCGCCCAAGACGAGTTTATTGGCGCCCGATTGGAGAGGGAGGGCCATATGTTCGGACTCGGTGCCCATTGCTTGCCCATTGAGGATCGTGCCAAGAGTGCTGCCGCGGTCCCGAACAATGAGCTCTGATCCTGTTCTCTCAATGGAGCAGTGATTTCGGGAGATTTGGTAGGGGTAGTTATCCCGTAGGGAGAGGTCGTTGGCGGAGAGGATGTCTGCGCCTTCACCGCTTTGGCGGCGACCGATGCGGAAGGGGAGTCGATCGAGAATCACCTGATCGGGGGAACCGGCCTTACGGGTTTGGGAGTTGGCCGGAGTGATGGTGATTTTTGGGAGAGGATGAATCGTCGGGTGCGCGATGTTGGTGCCCGTCTCGAGAAGTTGGTGAACTTCGGTGGGGGTGGTATGGCGGAGTTCGAGTTCGCGCCGGAGGAGGTCGTTAGTATTCCGCAGGCGCTCGAAAAAGGAGGACAGAAAGGGGGTGAGGGCGGAGGGATCGCGCAGGAAGAGATCGTTGAATTCCTCGATATTCATGAGGTGAAGGCGGGCGGGTTCGAGAACTCGAGCGGTGGCAGAACGTGGTTTGTCGTCCAGGAGGGCCATTTCACCGAAAATGTCGCCTGGCAGGAGGTGGCCGATAGGAACATCCCCCTGTCCGCTCACATGGATCGAGATCTCGATCCGGCCCTCGAGAATACGGAATGCTTCACTCCCCTGATCTCCTTCCCGAAAAATCAACTCTCCTTTGGAAAATGACTTTTCACGCAGCATGCGAAAATCGTGGTCAAGCCGAGGGTCCGGGTCAAGGTTCGGGGAGGGATTTATCGACAGACGGCTTGGGGAAAAGGAGGGAAGTTTTTGGTCGAACCAGTCCCCGGGGGGTGGCAGATTGGAAAGATGGTGGAGGGAGGCGATCGCGGGTTTCTGTTTAGGGCGGCCGGCCTGGGGCTCTTGGGTATGGCCGTGTGGAAGATCCTCGATGCGGGGGGCATTCTGGGGGCTGGGGAGCAATTGTTGCCGAATCGGGAAGCGATGGCGTATTGGGCTCCGATGATTCTGATCGGGATGTTTTTTTTAAGGGGTCCTCTGCCGGCCCGAAAAAGCATGGTTCGGGTTGCGGGCTTCCAGTTGCTGAATCTTGGTTTTTTGGCTTTAGCGGCTTTCTACGGGTTGGCCGCGGTCCCGTTAGGAGTGGATTTTTCAGGGTTGAAGAGTGGAGAGAGTGCCGGCGAGATGGATTGGGGTGTACGTGACCGGCTCAAGGAGGTGGAGGCCCGAATATCCCAAATCGATCGGGAGGCTGCTGAAGCTCCGGTGCCCACGGAGGGGTGGTCGGAATCGAAAAAGAAGGAAATGGAAAACCGCAAACAGGAGCGTGTGCAACAAGTGGAGCAGTGCAGGCAAGAGCGTTCCCGTCTGATGGAGGAGTTGGATCGCCGAGCGAAGGTCTGGGCGGAGAAAAATGAGAGGGAGAGGGGGACGCTACGCAGTCGACTTCAAAAAGCTCAAACCTTCTGCGGGGTGGCCTCGGCCATTTTACTATTCCTGGGACTTCATGGGCTGGTGGCCGGGTTTATTTCGAGCGGCGGGTCGGTTTCTACCGGCGGATTCCCGGTGGTTTCAGCCAGTGGGGGGAAAGTGGAAAATTCGATTCCCGGAGCCTTAAGGCCCAAGCGGCCGGCCAGTTAGATTTCTCAAACTCCTTTGGGGGAGAAAAAGGATCGAAGGTCGGTCACACTAAATTGGGTCGTGTGTCCAGGTTGGCCCGGGGCCGCAGGCTCATCCAGATGAACATACAGCAGGCGGGAGCCCAAGGCTGGAAGGGAAATTCTCGAGGCGGCAGCCAAAGGACCGGAGCCCATGATGGCCAAGCGCATGTGGGATTGGTTGAGGAGCGGCTCGGCCAAGACCCGGAGATCACGGCGTCGGCGGGCCAGACCCACGATTTTATAGACGTGGGCACGGGTTTTGCGGAACTGTTGGAGTAGGCGACGAAGGCGGAGAGGGGTCAGCTTTCTCTTCAGAGAATGGGAAGAGATCACCAGATCCCTTTTGAGTCGGCGGACTGCCCTGAGCACACGCCCAAGGCGGGGAATGTTGGTCAGTTCCAAATCCACGACATCGGCAAACGGGATAAATTTCAAAAAGAAAAGAACGCGCTGACGAGAGCGCCAGTTGAAGGAGCCACCTTCTTCCCGAGTTCTTAGCGTCAAGAGGACAGGGGCAGTTCGCTCGGCCATGCATTCCTGAATGCGGTCAGGGGCTACGCCCTTTGCCAAAAGGGTGTCCAGCCTGATTTCAATCAAGTCAACGCCCTTGGGGCAATCGCGCAAATGTTTTAGACCATCGGCTGTTGAGACGGTTCCAACCACTAAAGGCACTTGTTTCCAAGATATAGCCTTTTTAGGAGGGGCAGAAATTTTCCCTTTTAAATCCGAAGCTGTGGGTGTCATTGGCATATAATTAATGTCTCTTTATAGCAGGAATGTCCCAAAAATGATATCCGATAGAATTGATGATGCATGAAACAAACATAGTCCTAAAGTAATATAGATTACTTAACTGTCAAAATATTCTTATAATTAAATAAAATGTGTAAATAGCTTATATTCAAAAATCAGACAAAAGGATGGGCTTATATTTAAATAATTTATGCTTATTGAGCGGCAATTTGCCTTAAAACGTAGGGGAGGATACCGCCATGAAGGTAGTATTCCACCTCAATAGGTGTGTCTAATCGACTGATTACTTTCGCCTTTTCGGTTAACCCATTTTCCCTTCGAAAGACCAGAGTGAGATTTTCCCGAGGTTTGGGGGGCGAACTGAGTCCTTCGAGTGAGAGGGTTTCCGTGCCATCCAATTTAAGGGATTGGGCAGTCACTCCCTCCGGGAAGGTGCAGGGCAGAACCCCCATGCCCACCAGATTGGATCGATGGATCCGCTCGAAGCTCTCGGCGATGACGGCCCGCACGCCGAGAAGGCGGGTGCCTTTGGCTGCCCAGTCCCGGGAGCTACCCGTGCCGTATTCCTTGCCGGCGAGAATCATGAGAGGTACCCCGGCTTGGCGATAAACCATCGCGGCTTCGTAGATCGAAATTTGGGGCTTCTGGGGATCGAGAAGATTGAGGGTCATTCCCCCTTCGACTCCAGGGAGCATGAGATTTTTAATTCGGACGTTGGCAAAAGTTCCCCGGGTCATGACCCGGTCATTTCCTCGACGCGCACCGTAACTGTTGAAATCCTCGACCGGAACGCCATGTTCCATGAGATAGGAGCCGGCGGGAGAGGTTTTCTTGATGTTCCCGGCGGGTGAGATGTGGTCGGTGGTGACGGAATCGCCAAAAATTCCCAGGCAACGGGCGTTCGTGATGGAGGAAGTAGGCGTGGGTTGAAGGGAAAAATCTTCGAAGAAAGGTGGCTCCTGAATGTAGGTGCTTTTGCGATCCCAAGTATAGGTCAGCCCGGGTTTGCCGGGAATTTCGTTCCAAGCGGGGTTTTGCTCGGAGAAGTCCCGGTACAGTCGGCGAAAAACTTCCGGCTTCAGAGCGGACTTCATGGCCTGTCCGATCTCCTCGCGGCTGGGCCAAAGATCCCGGAGGTAGACGGCCTGGCCGTCCTTTCCGAGACCCAGAGGATCCTTGGAGAGATCGAGGTCTACGCGACCGGCCAAGGCAAAGGCTACAACGAGCGGGGGGGACATCAGAAAGTTGGCTTTGACGGAAGAGTGGACGCGGGCCTCAAAGTTGCGGTTACCGGAAAGAACGCTGGCGGCGACGAGATCGTTCTCCACCACCGCCTTTTCCACCGGAGCGGGAAGGGGGCCCGAATTGCCGATGCAGGTGGTGCATCCGTATCCGACCAGATTGAATCCGAGTTGGTCGAGGTAGGGTTGAAGCCCCGTGGCGTTGAGGTAATCGGAGACCACGCGAGATCCGGGGGCCAGAGAGGCTTTGACGGTTGAATCGACCGTCAGTCCGCGCTCCACTGCCTTCTTGGCAAGCAGGCCGGCGGCCAGCATCACGGAGGGGTTGGAGGTGTTGGTACAAGAGGTGATGGCGGCGATGACCACGGAGCCGTGACGCAAGGTTCCCGGGTGGTCGAGTTTTTCCTTTCCGGCCACCCGGTCCGGGGTGGGGCGATCCGAGACCATCTCCTGCTCGTCGGCCGACATCTTGACCCGGGCCGTTTGTTCGGTCTGCTGTGAATTCTTTCCATACCCGCCGTCCGCCACCGATTGGGTGAGGAGGTCATTGAAGGTGGACTTCAGGGAGGGGAGCTCAATGCGGTCTTGCGGCCGCTTCGGACCCGCCACGCTAGGTTTGACCGTGGCGAGATCGAGTTCGACCACGGACGAAAAGGCAAGGGCATCCTTCTGGAGGGCGATACCAAAAAGACCTTGGGCGCGGTAGTAGTCTTCGACCAACTGGACCCGTTCATCGGTTCGACCTGTTCCACGGAGATAGTCGAGCGTTTCCCCGTCGACGGGGAAATACCCCATGGTGGCACCGTATTCCGGGGCCATGTTGGCGATCGTGGCGCGGTCGGGGAGGGTGAGTTTGGCGGCACCGGGCCCGTAAAATTCGACAAACTTTCCGACCACTTTGTGCTTTCGGAGGATCTGAGTGACGGTCAAGGCCAAGTCGGTGGCGGTGGCGGCGGCGGGAAGTTCCCCGGTGAGGTAAAAGCCAACGACCTCCGGGGTGAGGAAGGTCAGGGGTTGGCCAAGCATGCCGGCCTCCGCCTCGATGCCGCCCACGCCCCAACCGACGATGCCCAGACCGTTGATCATGGTGGTGTGGGAGTCGGTTCCGACCAAGGAATCCGGGTAGGCCAAGAGGGTGCCATCGGGCTGTTTTTGGGTGAAAACCCCGCGGGCGAGGTATTCAAGGTTCACCTGATGGACGATGCCGATGCCCGGCGGCACCACACCGAAGGTTTCAAAGGCCTGCTGGCCCCATTTCAAGAATTCATAGCGTTCGCGGTTCCGCTTGAACTCATGCTGCATGTTCAGCATGAAGGCCTGCTTCGTTCCGTTGACATCGACCTGCACGGAATGATCCACGACCAGATCCACAGGCACGAGGGGCTCGATGATTTTTGGGTCCTTTTTAAGGCGGGCGACGGCATCGCGCATGGCGGCCAGGTCAACGAGGAGCGGAACCCCAGTGAAATCCTGGAGGACGATGCGAGCGACGGTGAAGGGAATTTCTTCCGGAGCCGGTTTCAGGGCATTCCAGCGGGCCAAGTTCTCGACATCCCGTGGGCGGGCCTTCAGGCCATCGCAGTGGCGGAGGACGGATTCCAGAACGATACGGAGGGAGACGGGGAGGCGGGAAAGGTCGACCTTGAGCTCTTTCCCTAATTTGGGCAGGGACTGGAAGATGTAAGATTTGCCGGCGGAAGTTAGGGTGTCGCGAGTGGAGGTTCGAAGGTCTGCCATCGGGACTTTGTATCAAAGATCGGAGCAAAGATGAAGATCAAGATGTCGAGGGAGCCGACCCGTGAACTTCAGGCTTAAACTTCATGAAAAAGCGGGCAATGTGCACAGATGGCTTTGTTGGTGCAAAAATACGGTGGGACTTCGGTGGCCAATCTGGAGCGGATCCAGAAAGTAGCGGACCGGGTGGCAGAGTCGCGCCGGCAGGGCAACCGATTGGTCGTGGTGGTCTCGGCCATGAGCGGGGTGACCGACGGTTTGCTTAAAATGGCCCGGGGTCTGCATGCGGAGCCAAGCGAAAGGGAAATGGATCTTTTGCTGGCGACTGGGGAGCAGACTACGACCGCGCTACTGGCCATCGCCCTGCAAGGTCGTGGGATCGACGCCGTGGCGTTGACGGGAGCGCAGGCGGGGATCGTCACGGACGGGACCCATACCAAGGCACGGATTGCCAATGTGACGCCAGCGGCGGTGCAGGCTCATTTGAAGGCCGGGAGGGTGGTCATTGTGGCCGGTTTTCAGGGACAGTCGATGGAAGGACAGATCACCACTTTGGGTCGGGGCGGGTCGGACCTGACGGCCATTGCCTTGGCGGCCGTATTGAAGGCTGTCCGTTGTGAGATCTACACGGATGTGGACGGGGTCTACACGGCGGATCCACGCACAGAGCCGCACGCAGCCAAGATCGGGGAAATCTCCTATGACGAGATGTTGGAGCTGGCGAGCACGGGGGCCAAGGTCATGCAGGCCCGGTCGGTGGAGTTTGCCAAAAAGTTCGGAGTGGTCTTTGAGGTGAGGTCGAGTTTCAATCGTGTACGAGGAACTCTAGTGAAAGAAGAAGCCAAATCGATGGAGCGAGTGGTGGTGCGTGGAGTCAGCCTGGAAAAGAACCAGGCGAAGGTGACTCTGGTGGGGGTAGCGGATCGTCCCGGGGTGGCCGCCCAACTCTTTTCGGGCATCGCGAAGGCGGGCATCAACGTGGACATGATCGTGCAGAACATCGCCTTGCCGTCGGTTGGGAAAAAGACCAAAGCACAGACGGATATCACTTTCACGGTTCCGAAGGAAGAACTCCACAAGGTGAGACGGTATCTGGAGCCGTTTCGCAGGTCCGGAGGAGCCCGGGAAATTCTGTTCAAAGAGGGGGTGGCCAAGCTTTCGGTGGTGGGCATCGGGATGCGAAGCCACAGCGGGGTGGCGGCGCAACTGTTTCGGGCGCTGGCAGCCGCGCGGGTGAACATTCAGATGATCAGCACGAGTGAGATCAAGATCACGGTAGTGGTCGATGAGGATGCGGGGCCTAGGGCGGTGAGGGCGGCGCATCGAGAATTCCGTCTGGGGCATAAAGGATGAAAGGTTCCTCGCTGGATGCCAGGCCCTTTTGGGTTCGTTGGGGTACGCGGGAGTGGGCCTTTCTTTTGTTGCAGCTGTTTCTGGGGCTGAGGTTTTTGGTGGCAGGAGTTTCCAAATTTCACGGACCGGGGGGATTCAGCTTTAGTTATTTTTACGGGCAGATTTTGCCGGCGCTGAGCCAACCTTTTCTAGAGAACAGCCTGCTCCCGGCTTGGAGCGTGAAGCTTTATCTTGGCGTTCTGCCGTACGGGGAGATTTTGATCGGCTCGGGCATTCTGGTGGCCGGAAGAAACCGGGTGCCGTTAATTTTGGCAGGATTACTTTATCTCTCGCTGGCCCTCGGTCAGATGTTGATCGGCGGACACTCCACGGTGGCGGATATCGCCATCCACCTGGTTCTGGTGGTTCTGGCTCTGAGGTTGCTTGAGACCGAGAAAAAGGACGGGGACCAAGTCTGAGGCGGTCTGGAATTGCAGTTTGGGATTTTTCGAAGTACGATTTT
>Ga0214921_10010169_pt1 | contig 11702 bp, 10 predicted proteins | sample LL1505_MetaG_FD_177992 | JGI IMG/M metagenome (GOLD analysis project Ga0214921, IMG submission 177992) | Freshwater microbial communities from Lake Lanier, Atlanta, Georgia, United States - LL-1505 | ecosystem: Environmental > Aquatic > Freshwater > Lake | place: USA: Georgia | collected...
CGGCGCATCGCTCGCCACATGGCGCGTGCCGGGTTCGTTCGTGCGACTCACCTACGACGACACCGAAGCCGCGCAGCGCAAACTTTCGGATCACTGCCCGGTCGGCGTCGATCTGCGATTGCCACGCTGAGTCGCCGATGGACGATCGCCAACTCGCCCTGAGCGTCGTTTTGGTGGCGATGGTCTTCTCGGTTGCGCTGGAATTGCGCGTCGACGACTTCCGTCGCGTGCTGACCACGCCCCGCAGTATCGTCGCGGGCCTCATCCCGCAATTTTTGTTGCTGCCGGTCGCGAGTTGGCTCGTCACGCTCGTGCTTGATCTGCCCGCCGACGTCGAGGCGGCAATGCTGCTGGTCGCCGCCTGCCCGGGCGGCTCGCTCTCGAACGTCATCACGCATCTCGGCGGCGGCGACACGGCCTTGTCGGTGAGCTTGTCGGCCGTCGCCGGCGTCGCCGCGCTCGTGCTCACACCCTTCAATTTTTCCTGGACCGTGGCCACCAATCCGGCCACCGCCGATTGGTTGCGCGAACTCGCCATCTCGCCCAATGAAATCGCCTCGAGCCTGCTCGTCTTGCTCGCTCTGCCGATGGCAGCGGGCCTCGCGCTTGCGCAACGCGCGCCCGCACTCGCCGCGCGCTTGCGCAAACCGCTCTCCCGAACGAGCCTCGTCGCACTGTTCGCGTTCATCGTGATCGGCCTGTATCGCGATCGCGCGCTGCTTGATCTGGCGATCTTGCCGCTGTTCGCGGTGGTGGTCGGACAAAACGCCGCCGGCCTAGCGCTCGGCAATCTCTGCGCGCGTGCATTCGGCCTCGGGGCGCGCGCACGCCGCGCCGTCGTCATCGAAGCGGGCATGCAGAACGCGGGGCTCGCGCTCGGCATCATCGCCTTGCAGTTTGGCGGCGACGTCGGCATGGTCGTGATCGCGAGCCTCTGGGGCATTTGGCATATCGTCACCGGCTTGGGTCTCGCCACGTACTGGAGACGCCTCGATGCTCGATCTGATCTTTGAAGGTGCAACGGTAATCGACGGCAGCGGCGCGCCGCCCCGACTCGCCGACGTCGGCGTCCGCGGCGGATGCATCACCGAAGTCGGACGCATCACCGAGGTCGCGCAGCAGCGTATCGCCGCGCACGGCGCATGGCTCACGCCGGGCTTCGTCGATCTGCACACCCATTACGACGGTCAAGCGAGCTGGGACGAAACCTTCAGCCCAAGCATTCATCACGGCGTGACGACCTTGCTCATGGGCAACTGCGGCGTCGGCTTCGCACCGCTGCGGCCGGGCGATCGCGACCGTGCCGTGCAAGGGCTCGTGTCGCTGATGGAAGGCGTCGAAGACATCCCCGGCGTCGCGCTCGCCGAAGGCGTGCGCTTCGATTGGGAAACGTTTCCGGAATACATGACCGCGCTCGACCGTGTGCCGCACAGCCTCGATTTTCTCGTACAAGTGCCGCACGACCCGTTGCGCATGGCAGTGCTGGGCGACCGCGCGCTCGCGCACGAAACCGCGACTCCCGCCGACATTGCCGCGATGCGCGCGCTGCTGCGCGAGGCGCTCGAAGCGGGTGCTGCCGGTTTCTCGACGGGTCGATCCGACAATCACCGCACGGCAGAGGGTCGCGAAACGCCGGCCTCCGAAGCCGATGCCGCGGAACTCGCCGGCATCGCCTCGGCTTTTCACGGCCTCGGACACGGCGTGGTTCAACTCGTCAGCGATTTCGACGTCTTGCGAGGTGCCGACCGCTTCGACACCGAATTCGACCATGCCGAATTGCTCGCGACCGCGAGCGGACGGCCGCTGTCGATGACCTGGTTGCAGCGCGATCCGGGCGGCGATCAATGGCGCGCGATCCGCGCACGCACCGAGGCGGCCGTGGCACGCGGCCTCGACATCCGGTTGCAAACCGCTTCGCGTGCGATCGGCGTGATTCTCGGGCTCGATACCACGTTCCATCCGTTCATGGGCTTCCCGGGCTATCTTGAAATCGCAGCGCTGCCGCTCGCCGAGCGGGCCGCGCGCTTGCGCGAACCGTCACGCAAGGCGCGCATCCTCGCCGAACGCTCCGGTCGCCTCTCGGGTGACGGCACGCCGATACCGCCGCTGGTCGATCTGCTGCTCGCGAACATCGAACGCATCAGCGCACGCATGTTCCCGCTCGGCGCGGTGCCCGACTACGAACCGAATGTCGCGGCGAGTTTCTACGTCCGTGCGCGGCAGCAGGGTTGCAGCGCCCTAGAAGCCTTGTACGACTTTTTGACCGCCGACGACGGCGGCAATCTCGTGCACTTTCCGATTTTCAACTACAACGAAGGCTCGCTTGACGTCGTCGCCGAAATGCTCGCGCATCCGCGCGCGTTGTTCGGCCTTTCGGATGCCGGCGCGCACGTCGGCACCATCTGCGACGCGAGCGCGACGACGTTTCTGCTCAGCCACTGGTGTCGCGATCGCCCCCGCGGCCGCATCACGCCTGAATATGCCGTCGAAATGCTCACGCGTCGCAACGCGCGCCACCTCGGATTGCGCGATCGCGGCGAAATCGCTCCCGGCATGCGTGCCGATCTCAACCTCATCGACCCCGCGGCACTCGCGACGGGAACGCCGCACCTCGTGCGCGATTTGCCCGCAGGCGGGAAACGACTTTTACAGAAAGCGCACGGTTATCTCGGCACTTGGGTGGGCGGTGTCGCCGTCGCGCGCGACGGCGAAATCACGGCTGCGCGGCCGGGGCGACTCGTGCGTATGCGTTGAGATACTGGAGACGCCGACACGGCGTACGCGAGCGTACAGACGCTGCGGTCTCGATTGTCGTCTCCTATGGATATCCGCCATCCCGCGCTCGCGCAGGAGTACGCCGATGTCTGCCGACCCGATCGATTTTGCGCCCCGCCTCACGATCCTGCCGCCGCGCGCACACGGCACGCACTGCGAATTTCTGGTGTTCGGGATGATGAGCGACATCGAGACGACGATCCGGCGCGAGTTGCGTAGCGTCGCCGGTCACGAAGCCTGGCCCATCCTGCAACGATTGTTCGACGCTCACTTGCGGCAACTGCGCTTGCAGTTCTCGGACTTGTGGCTGGACATCGACCAGCCGCGCGAGAAGACGCTAGCCGACCTCGAACGCCTGATCGACGCCGGCTACGTGCATCGCGAACCGACGCACGACGGCGCGGGCGCCTTGCTCGCGTTCACGTCGCGCGGGGCTGAAAGCGCCGCGCGCCTCGCCCAGCAAATCAGCGAAATCGTCGCCGCGACCTGCCGCAAAGCAGGTCCGGATCCGTTCGCAAAGTAGGCGGAATTTGGCTCAAGCGCTGGTGATCGCGGTATTCGGCGCGACGCGGCCAAGTTGCCGCTCGAGCTCACCGGGCGACACGTGCAAGCGCCACAGCGACTCGATCAAGTACGTAGCGACCGCGATATCGCTCGGGATGTCGAACTCGACGGGATCGAGATCCTCGGGCCCGATGACCTCGTTCAGATCGGGATCGACCGTGCTGAAGAGTCGATAGCGACGCCGCTGCCCCGGCTTGAGGCACAGACATTCGATCCTTTTGGGGTGCGACAAGCTCGCACGCGTGGCGAGCGCCACCGCGGTCTGCGATCCGATCGAGTCGGTCATACCGGGCCACCTTCTTGAGGGTTGCTTCGAGCGGCGCAACTCTAGACTCAGTTCGGCGAGTCCGCAACCGTTTGCTGAACATTATTTGTCTAGTGTTGGCTAGACAACAAACGTCCTAAAGATTCCGAATCGTTTCATGGACAATCGGCCCCGGTAGCCTTTGACGGAAGAATCTTTTTGCGCAACCCGGTCCGTGGCGGAAAATCTTTGATTCAAAGATTCGCCCGCAACCTCTCCAGGCGGCGCAAGGAACTTCTGCTCACGCAGGCGGATCTGGCCGAACGGCTGGGCGTCGCGCCCGAAACCCTGTCGCGCTTCGAGCGCGCCTGCCACTTGCCTTCTCTCAAGATGCTCGAACGCATGGCGACGGCCTTGCGCATGCCCATGGCAGAGCTGCTCGGGGACGCGAGCCGCAACGGCAGCGAGGATGCATCGCATTTGCGCGTGACCGCCGCGCTGGACGGCCTCGACGGCCGCGACCGGGAATTGCTCGCGACGACGGTCGAGCACCTGAGCCAGCAGCTGCGCCGCCGCCGACCGCGAAATTGAAGGATCGGGTAAACCCAGCCTTCAGGCCTCAGCGACCGCGGCCGGACTCCGTCTGACGCGGCGACACCACGATCGTTGCCGACGCCCCGCCACCCATCGTCCCGCCCTCGACTTGCACCGTCGCCACGCGCTCGCCGCTCGTGTAGGTGAGGATGCTGACCTTGCCCTGCACGGCACTGAGCAAGCTCCAGCCCGAGCGCGGCATCCCGACGAAGAAGTGGTTGTAGGCTTCGACGGCGCTCATTTGAGTCTTGAGCACGACACGCCCGAGCCAGCGGTCGTTCGTGCCGATCACCAACGACGCATCACCGTTGACCTTCGCATCCCGCGGCAAGGGTATGTCGGTGATTTGCAAAACTTTGGCTTGCTCCACCGTCCCCGCGCTCGATTCCGCCCCGGCACCGGCACTTGCGGCCGCCGCCTTCGGCGGCGGGGAGGACGCGCACCCCGTGACGAGCAAACTCGCAGTCAAGCAGAGCGGCAAGGTCATTCGATGCAACGACATAGGATCCCTCACATATTAGAGCGCGGACGGTCGGACCATCCTACCGCAGGCAAGCCGCCTGCCGCACGAGCCGGGGGACTGCACGGATACCCCTTTTCCTAGGTATAATTCGAAGTTACCCCTACATCTTTTGAGAATCGCCATGCCTCGTACCACACCGCTCGCCGACATCCGCAACATCGGGATCATCGCCCACGTCGATGCCGGCAAGACCACCACGACCGAACGCATCCTGTACTACACCGGTCGCAAACACACGATCGTGGACGTACACGACACGAAGGATCTCAAGACCTCGACCACGACCGACTACCTCGAGCAGGAACAAAAGCGCGGCATCACCATCCAGAGCGCCGCGGTGTCGACCTTCTGGCGCAAGAAGAAGATCAACGTCATCGACACCCCGGGGCACGTCGACTTCACCATCGAAGTGAACCGTTCGCTGCGCGTGCTCGACGGCGCGGTGGTCGTGTTCGACGGCGTGGCGGGCGTGGAACCGCAGTCCGAAACGAACTGGCGCCTGGCCGACAACTACGAAGTGCCGCGCATTTGCTACGTGAACAAGATGGACCGCAGCGGCGCCTCGTTCACGCGTTGCGTCGACATGATCAAGAAGCGTCTCGGTGCGCGCCCCTTGCCGGTGCAACTGCCGATCGGCTCGGAAGACAATTTCAAGGGCATGGTGGACCTCGTCACCATGAAGGCCCTGGTGTGGAGCTCGGACGATCGCGATGCGGTCCCCGAAGAAATCGACGTCACCGCGGACCTCGCCGACAAGGTCGGCATCACCGTACCCTCGGATCGCGAAATCCTCGCCAAGGTCTTCGAGTACCGCAAAGAACTCGTCGACACCTGCCTCGAGATGGACGATGCGGCGATGGAAGCGTTCCTGCTCGAAGAACAAGACCCTTCGGCGGAAACCCTGCGCGCCTGCCTGCGCAAGGGCACGATCGGCGCCAAATTCAATCCGGTGCTCTGCGGTTCATCGTACAAGAACAAGGGCGTCACCCAAGTACTCGACGCGGTCGTCGACTACCTGCCCGCGCCGACCGACGTCGCAGCGATCAAAACCGTCGATGTCGACGGCAAGCCGGTGGGTGAGCGCCTGTGCTCGGACGACGAGCCGTTCTCGGCACTCGCGTTCAAAGTCATCAACGACGCCTACGGCGCGTTGACGTTCGTGCGCGTCTACTCGGGCGTGCTGTCGAAGGGCATGTCGGTCACCAACTCCACGCGCGGCAAGCGCGAGAAGATCGGCCGCATGGTCGAGATGTTCGCCAAAGAAGCGAATCCGATCGAAGAGGCGCGCGCCGGCGACATCATCGCGCTCGTGTCGCTCGCCGAGACCGACACCGGTGACACGCTCTGCGACTCCGATCACCAGGTCGTGCTCGAGCGCATGCGCTTCCCGGAGCCCGTCATCAGCGTTTCCGTGCAGGCCAAGACCAAAGGCGAGCAGGAAAAATTCAACGCCGCCCTCGGCAAGATGGTGCGCGCCGATCCTTCACTGCGCCTCGAGACCGACCGCGAAACGGGTCAGACGATTCTGCGCGGCATGGGCGAACTGCACCTCGACGTCACGCTCGATCGCATGCGCACCGAGTTCAACGTCGAAGGCACCATGGGCGAGCCGCAAGTGGCTTACCGTGAAGCGTTCACCAAACCCATCGAAGAACACTACACCCACAAAAAGCAGACCGGCGGTTCGGGCCAGTTCGCCGAAGTGTGGATCAAGTTCGAACCGCTCGAGCGCGGCTCGGGCTTCGAGTTCGTCGATGCCACCGTCGGTGGCTCGGTGCCGCGCGAATACGTGCCCTCGGTCGAAAAAGGTCTGCGCATGCAGATGGACGAAGGCGTGCTCGCCAAATTCCCGACCGTCGACTTCCGCGCGACGCTGGTCGACGGCAGTTACCACGACGTCGACTCCAACGCGCTGACGTTCGAAATCGCCGCCAAGGCCTGCTTCCGCGAAGGCATTCGCAAAGCCGCGCCGGTGCTGCTCGAACCCGTGATGAAGGTCGAGGTCGTCACCCCGGGCGACTACCTCGGCGACGTCATCGGCGACATCAACCGTCGTCGCGGCTCGATCCAGGATCAGCTCGAGCGCGGCACCAGCATCGCCGTGGTGTCGACCGTGCCGCTGTCGGAAATGTTCGGCTACATCGGCCAGCTGCGCGCGATGACCAGCGGTCGCGCGTCGTACACGATGGAGTTCTCGCACTATGACCTCGTGCCGCGCAACGTCGCGGAAAAGGTCATCGAAGAAGCGAACAAGCCGGCCAAATAAGCCGCGCTACGGCGTCAAAGAAAAAAGCCGGCCCCGCGCGAGCGGGGTCGGTTTTTTTATGCTTATCAGACGCAAAAAAATCTTGTTACTATCGTCATCCTTGATCGTGTCTGCGGGAGTGGGCGCATGACAGAGGATGAGTCCTCCTCGGCGGTGGCTGAAGACCCAGTCGCCTCGCGACCTGAAACTTCGCTGCGCAGTAGTGCGCCGCTCATCGCCGCCGCTGCATTCTTGCAAGCCTGCGGCGGAGGCGGAGCGGGCGGCAGCACTTCGAGTGCGACCACGCCCGCAACACCGACGACACCGCCACCACCGGTCACACCGACGTGGTCACCGCCGGCGGATGCCCCGTATGCGCGCTTTCTCCTGCAAGCGCAGTTCGATTCCTCCGATTCCGACATCGCCGCCGTCAAGGCCAAAGGCTATTCGACTTGGCTTGACGAGCAGATGGCCGTGCCGTCGAGCCAAGGCGGCTGGGACTGGCTCAACTCCCGCGGCTACGGGGTCGTCGACAAACGCGAGTTCTACTTTGCCGAGTGGTACCTATCGGATTACATGATCTGGAATCAGATCGTGCGCTCGCCGGATCAGGTTCGACGGCGGATCGCGTTGGCGATGACCGAATACTTCGTCGTCGGCATCGACGGCATCACGCAGCCGTGGTTCAAGGGGTTTCAGCTCGCCCACTATTACGACATTCTTTGCAACAACGCCTTCGGAAACTTCCGCAAGCTGCTCGAAGAAATCACGCTCTGCGTGGCGATGGGCAGTTTTTTGAACACTCTGAACAATGAAAAGGAAGACCCCGTCACCGGGCGTCAGCCGGACGAAAACTACGCTCGCGAAGTGATGCAGCTGTTCACGTTGGGCGTCAGTCAACTGAACCTTGATGGAACACCGAAGACGGATGCCAACGGCGCGCCTCTGGACACGTATACGCAATCCGATGTCACGAATCTCGCGCGCGTCTTCACCGGGTATGTCACGGACGAAAGCGACGGCTACACCAAATCACCGGTCGCTCCGATGTATTTCAACGTTGCCAACGTCGGCTACACGCGCAAACCCATGAAGCTGCTGTCGTTCCGGCACTCGCTGCTGGAGAAGAAGTTTCTCGGCACGACGATTCCAGCCAATACCGATGGTGCGACGTCTTTGAAGATCGCGCTCGATACGCTGTTCAATCACCCGAACGTCGGCCCCTTCTTCTCGCGCCAGATGATTCAGCGCTTGGTCACCAGCAACCCGAGCCCCGCCTACGTAAAGCGCGTCGCAACGATATTCAATGACAACGGGAGCGGCATCCGGGGCGATTTGAAAGCCGTTTTCAAAGCCGTCCTGCTCGACGATGAAGCACGCAGCGCCGCCACGCTATCGTCGACTACGCACGGCAAACTGAGGGAGCCGATGCTGCGCTTCGCGCAATGGGCGCGCACCTTCAAGTTGAACTCGAAGCGCGGCACCTGGAAGATCAATCCGCCGAACTACGGATCCACCACGCTCGGCCAATATCCGCTGCGCTCGCCGTCCGTATTCAATTTTTTCAGACCGGGATACGTACCGCCGAATACGCAACTTGCCGATCTCAAGGCGACGGCGCCCGAGTACCAGATCGTCAACGAATCAACCGTGAGCCAGTACATCAACTTCATGCAGAACGTGCTGCCGAACGGGTTGTACGTCAGCGGGCCCGATCTGCTTGAGCAACCGATGATGAGCACCTCCACCGACGGCTTCGATCTGGTTCCCGACTATGCGTCCGAAATCGCGCTGACCAACGACCCCGCGGCGCTCGTGAGACGCCTCAACCTGATTCTCGCGGCAGGAAGACTCTCGCAATCGACCGAAAACCTGATCATCAGCGCCGTGAAGTCCGACAACATCAACGCCAACAGCTCAGATACCGCGAAACTGTACAACGTATGTCGCGCTATTCTCTTCGTCATGTGTGCACCTGAATACTTGGTGCAAAAGTGAGGCGCGAATGAACATCATCGACCCGAAGAAACATACGCGCAGGATGTTCCTGCAACGCGGCTCCTCGCTCGCCTTGGCAGGCGCGGCTGCACCGTTCGCGCTCAACCTGGCAGCCATGGGCGAAGCCGCCGCTTTCAACGCCAACGACTACAAAGCGCTCGTGTGCGTGTTCCTCTTCGGAGGCAGCGACTACGCGCATACCGTCGTCAACTACGACGAAGTCTCGCACGCGAAGTACGCGAAGATTCGCGGTGTCGACGGCGGGGCGAACGGCCTCGTCATTCCGCGCACCGCGCTGTCCGGAACGGTGTTGAAGCCCACCGCACCGTTGGCCGACGGTCGGCAGTACGCCCTGCACCCGAACATGTCTGCGCTGGCGGGCCTGTTCAATCGCGGCAAGGCGGCTGTGCAACTCAACGTCGGACCTCTGGTTGCCCCCATCACCCGCGCGCAATATCAAAGCGGCAATACGGCGAAGTATCCGATCCCGCCCAAACTCTTTTCGCATAACGATCAGCAGTCGGTTTGGCAGTCGTACTCTGCCGAGGGCACGACCGAGGGCTGGGGCGGCCGGATCGGTGATCTGGCGCTATCGAGCAACGGCAACAGCGTATTCACTTGCATTTCGGTGACCGGCAACAACGTGTTTTTGGCAGGGCGATCTGCACTCCAATATCAATGCTCGACGGGCGGCGCGATCGCGATCGGCTCGCTCAAAGACAATTTTTTCAATGCGACGTCGCGCGACCTGTTTTCCTCGATGATCCAGCAGTCCAGCGCCGATCTTTTGGAAAACGAGTACGCCAAGGTGGTCAAACGTTCGATTTCAGCCGAATCACAGGTGACGAACGGACTCGCAAAAGTCAACTTGACGACCGCATTTCCGTCGAGCAGCTTTCTCGCCGATCAACTGAAAGCGGTCGCGAGACTGATCGCGGCGCGCGACTCTCTCGGAGTGAAGCGTCAGGTGTTCATGGTCTCGCTCGGCGGGTTCGATTTGCATGACAATCTCGACGCGAAACAACCGGATTTGCTGAAGCAGGTCAGCGAAGCGCTGAGTTCCTTCTACGATGCAACCGTCGAACTGGGTGTAGCAGACAAAGTCACGGCGTTTACGGCGAGTGATTTCGGACGCACGCTCACGCCGAACGGAGACGGGTCCGATCACGGTTGGGGATCGCACCATTTTTTGGTCGGAGGCGCCGTTCGAGGCGCTGCGTTCTACGGGACGCCGCCGCCGGTCAGCGTCGGGGATAGCGCATCGCCGGACGATCAATGGCACGTAGGTCAAGGGCGCCTGCTGCCCTCGACCTCCGTCGAGCAATACGCGGCCACGCTCGCAAATTGGTTCGGTGTTGCCGATTCGGAACTGAATGGACTGCTGCCATACCTGAAGAATTTCGGCGCCGGTGCCGGGGTTCCCAACTACCCTACCAACCTCGGCTTCATGACCTGACTTCAAGCGTCGAGGTCTGATGCGTCAAACCTCCGGTTTGCGCAACATCACTTTCGGTGCGGCACGCCTATTTGATCGCTTCGCTCTCCGCCTTCAACGCCGCAGCAAAGCCATTCGGATAGAGCGGCTCGGTCGCAGGCAGTCGACCGCCTAGCATAAAGGTCTCGAAGACGCCGTTCCAACGGTCGACCCACACCAATCCATAGGCGCGAAATTTCTTTGCCTCGGCGCGAAACGCGACGGTTTTCGCATACGGCTCGTGGAGATCAATCAAAGCGTCGATCGCGATCGTGTTTTGCGCGATGTCGTCGATCCGGCGCTTGAGCTCGGAATGTTTTGCCACGCCATCACGCCGGATCTTCGCCAAGTACGCGTCGGCCAAGCCCGCGCCCGACTCGGCAATCGTCTGCGCACTCAGTTGCCGCATCGCATCCTCGCGTTGCGACAGCAGCAGCGACATCGTCTCCACCGTCGAACCGGCCTCTCGGCTCGCGCTCGCATTGCGACTCGAGCAGGCCGCGATGCAAAACGCGGCCAACGACAGCAGACTCACCAACCCAAGTTTGAGTGCCGGGCTCTGCAAGACGAACGCTCAACGCGACTCGGCGGCCAGTACCGGCGCCGCGTACATGCCCTGTTTGCGCAGCAAGGTTTTGATCACCGCGAGGTCCCGTACCTGCGACTTGATCGCATTGATTTCCGTTTGCTGTCGGGAGATGCGGGACTTCTGGTCCGTCAACAATTGTTGCGTCGAGCGGAGCTCCGCAGCGTTTTTCTGCAACTCGTTCAGCAACATGGTGGCCAGCAAGTGATAAGCAACGGTCTCTGGCTTCCCTTCCTTGTTGTAGATGACGAGCTCGGGAAACACCTCGGCGACTTCCTCGGCGATCAGCCCGAATTGCACGGTACGCTCATCGCCCGGCTGGTCTTTCTTGTATTTGAAGGTGACCGGTCGCAACTTCAGCAGTCGCGCGCTCGCTTCGCCCATCGGCGCGATGTCTTCCTTGTAACGCCGTGACGATTGAATCGTCCCGAGCTGCCCGTTGCTGTCGACGAGCACGATGTTTCCTGTGGCACCGAGCGTGACACCGTTGATCCCGGCGACGAAAGTTTTGGTTTGTGTTCCAACCGTGCCGAGACGAATCACGCCGGTATCGGCCGCAGTGCCGGTGTTGCCCACGGCGATGTTGTTCGACTCGGTGGTGTAAGTCGAACCCGCGGACGCACCGACGGCGATGTTGGTTCCGCCCGAGGTGAGCTTGGACAAGGCCGAATAGCCGAGTGCCAGATTCGACGCGCCCGT
>Ga0214921_10010170_pt1 | contig 11702 bp, 7 predicted proteins | sample LL1505_MetaG_FD_177992 | JGI IMG/M metagenome (GOLD analysis project Ga0214921, IMG submission 177992) | Freshwater microbial communities from Lake Lanier, Atlanta, Georgia, United States - LL-1505 | ecosystem: Environmental > Aquatic > Freshwater > Lake | place: USA: Georgia | collected 2015-05-28
GTCGCCAAGAGGAATCTCATGCCAGCCGGACACGCTCATGCCGCCACATCCCCTAGCCGTAGCTCTCCGCTCAGAAGTCGAGGAAGGAGGGCTTGTCGCACATAAGCAAGCCGTTCGATGTTTGCATTGAGCACAGTCTGGAGTTCAACGAATGGTGCAACCAATGCCTCAAACTGAAGGGACACTGGCGAATCAGCGGCAACGATTAGCTGGCTACGTATGTCATGTTGGGTAATCATGGGCTGTGAGGAGCCCCTATTGAGGCTCACAAGGTCAACATTCTGTAGCGCAAAGTAGAGTTGATTGATCCACAGCGCTTTTGGCTGAACCACGAGCGTATTGTCGGAAGGCCATATGGGGCCTTCTGTTCTAAGGACCCTCCCGAGCGTACCAACTCGTCCAGTCAAAATCACAGGCTCGTAGATGAGCGCGGTGTCGGTCCAGCCGGTTTGGCCTGCCCCTCCGAAGATCGGTACCGACGCGCTCGGCGTTTGGTATTCATATTGAGCACTTGGGCGCTTTCCGCTACTCACATCAGCAACGGCGCTCAGGTCAATGTGAGCCCACCCCTGCGGAATCGGCCCGAGCGCAGAGCCCTCAAAACTGTCGGGGAAGAGGGCGGCGGTTTCAGCATCCATGCCGACCGGTTGTCGGCCTTCTGCCTTGGCGTGGACTGGATCAAAGTCCACGAACCAGCTTTGGAAGAGCGCCCGTGCCATGGCTTCAAGCGTGGCGTTCATCCGGCGATTGAGCTCAATCTTGTCGTCGAGAGCGCCGAGGATGCCTGCGATTGCGACTTGTGTGTTTCTATCTGGGATGTCTACTGGCGCTGACATCAATGCCTCGAGCGTAATGAACGGCTGGCTCGTTCCCGCCCGATATTGCTCAAGACTCATTGTTGAAAGCTTGTAGTAAAGCCATCTTGGATCTACTGCAAGATCAGGAATCAAAGCGCTTGCGTTGTTATTAATCCATGCAGGTTCATTGCTATATCGCAGTGCGCCTGCATTCGCGCCAATCCGCGCGAGGACAATCATTGGCCCCGGATACAGAGGTTCACTGTGGTAACCCATTTCAGAGTTCGACCCGAACACCTTGTATGGCCCATTCTCGTAAGCGGATCTGGCAAGATACTTACCAGGTTGATGCTGACAGATTTCTTTTAGTGGCCGTGATTTTTCAGCCACCAAAACCCAACCCCTTCAAGTTCTTCTTGATCTTCTTCTCAAGCTCCTCTGACTCTTTGAATTGCGCCTCAAGCTCGGCAACGAGGCGTGGCATCTTCACGTCGAAGGGCTCGCCGTCATCCTCCACGGCGCCGGCGCCAACAAAGCGGCCTGGTGTCAGGACGTAACCTTGCGCCGCAATCTCTTCAGTTGTTGAAGACTTACAGAACCCTGGTACGTCGGCATACGTGCCGCCTTCACCCCGCCATGCGTGGTAGGTAGATGAGATCAGCTTGATGTCCTCATCCGTGAGCTCCTTATGGGTGCGATCGACCATCGTGCCCATGTTTCGTGCGTCAATAAATAGTGTTTCCTTGCGACGGTCGCGCTGTTTATCGGCGTTCTTGCTCCGTGAAAGGAACCAGATGCAGACGGGAATCTGCACGCTGTAGAAGAGCTGGCCCGGCATGGCAATCATGCAGTCAACGAGGTCAGCGTCAATGATCGCCCTACGGATCTCACCTTCGCCTGACGTGTTCGATGACATGCTGCCGTTGGCGAGCACAAAGCCCGCCATGCCGGTTGGAGACAGGTGGTGGACCATATGCTGCACCCAGGCGAAGTTTGCATTCCCCTTTGGTGGTACGCCGTACTTCCAGCGCACGTCGCTTTCGTCGCGTGACCAGTCACTGATGTTGAATGGCGGGTTTGCAAGGATGAAGTCGGCCTTCAGATCCTTGTGTAGGTCGCGCTTGAAGGTATCGGCAGGCTCGGTGCCAATGTCGGCTTCAATTCCACGAATGGCGAGGTTCATGATTGCCAGCCGTCGGGTGGTGTGGTTCATCTCCTGGCCATAAATCGAAATGTCGCCGATCTTGCCGCCGTGGCTCTCTACAAACTTCTCGCTTTGCACAAACATGCCGCCGGAGCCACAGCATGGGTCATAGATGCGGCCCTTGTACGGAGCGAGGATCTCGACAATTGTTCGCACGACGCATGCAGGCGTGTAGAACTCGCCACCGAGTTTCCCTTCCGCGCTCGCGAAGCGAGAGAGAAAGTACTCATAGACGCGTCCGAGCATGTCTTTTCCGCGGTGGCCTTCATCGCTCATCTCGATTGAAGCAAGTAGGTCAATGAGCTCGCCAAGCCGCTGCTTGTCGATGCTCGGCTTTGCGTAGTCCTTCGGGAGTACTCCCTTTAGACGTGGATTGTCTTTCTCGATTGCATCCATTGCGTCATCAACAAGCTTGCCGATCTGTGGTTGCTTGGCCTGCGCCTGCAAGGTGGCCCAGCGTGCCGACTTAGGAACCCAGAAGACGTTAAGGGCGAGGTATTCGTCTCGATCCTCGGGGTTTGCACCAGCATGCTCACCTTCGCCTGCTTCAAACTTCCTGTACGTCTCATCGAAGGTGTCCGAAATGTACTTAAGGAAAAGAAGGCCGAGTACAACGTGCTTGTACTCACTTGCATCCATCGTGCCGCGTAGTTTGTCGGCGGCAAGCCAAAGCTTTGCCTCAAACCCAAGGTTTGCTCCGGACGCGTTTTTCTTGTCGGCTTTCGCTTTTGGCACAGTCAGCTCTTCTTTACTTGTGCGACTACAGCAGGTTTCACAATGTTGAAGAATTTTCCTGACGCATCTGCAAGCCAAATCGCCATCTTCTGGCGTTGCTCGGGGGGTGATGCGTATCCGCAATCATCCATGCCACGTGGCGCCACACTAATCCTTGACATTCGCTTGCCTCGCTCAAGGCCGATGTCGCACTTGATCTCGCAGTTTGGGAACGCAGCCTCAAGAGGGGCCTTAAGCACTGCCCAGAGTGCCTCAGCAGCCTCTTTGTTTGCGATTGGATCTTTTCCGTTGTCAATGTAGAGCTCGACCGAGGATGCTTGAGCTTTTTGCAATACGCAGTTCACCCCAAATCCGCCTTTTCCCGTAGGCCTGCCCATGTAGTGATAGCGGGTCGGATCTAAGTCATAGAAGGGGTTTGACTCATCTTCGATGCTAAGTTTGAGCTCGCCCCAGAATTCGCGTCGTGCTTCAAAGTTGGCGTTATCGGCGGCCTTACTCTGAGCAATCTGGGCATTTGATTCATCAGGGCCGGCAACGACTTCAAACATCGGTGCACGATCAGATGCCCCAATCTGCACAAAGCGCACCTGTACTAGGTAGATCTGCTTGCTGTTGAACGCATTGATCCATTCGACTGTTTTGATGTGTTCCTCACGCGGTTCAGCGCAGATCCATACAGCGATGTCAGCTTCCATACCGACCAGATAGGTGAGGAGTTGGCCCAGGTGGGTGTGGTCTGATTGCTCAAGCTGGTTTTCGATGGCAACGACTTTGTCGCCATTGGTCGCCTTGATGTCGCACCGGAAGCGGCCGACAACAAACTCTTCTTTCTCAAGTTCGAGTTCACCAAAGCCGAGTGCCTCTGCCAGGTAGTCGAGGTTCTTGGCAACCCAAGGGGTGAAGTCGGCAGCCTCGCTCTTGAACACATCTCGGGCCGAGACGATCTTCAGTCGACCAACGGACGAATTCATAGCCATTTGTGTCCCCTCCCTGGCTAGCTCAGCAGTTGGTCGCAACTGCTCCGCAATCTGGGCAATAGTAAACGCTGAAGGCTCCTCATCAACATTCAGCTTCATCGGGGGCTCTAATTTGCACATGGCTTTCCCAATTGCCCTTACCTTCTTCGTTGGGGGATTGTGATCATCACTAACGGTGTCCAGGCCGCGCTTGCTCAGCTCAGCAGACATGGCGATTACCCTCTACCAGCCGAGGCCTGCCGTGCGATCGTCTTCTGCGCCTGAAGCTTCGCTTCAGACCATGTGCCGAAGATGTTCCTAATGGTGCCGAGGCTGGCGGCACTATTCTTCCCCGCCCACCGCTCGTAATTTGCTGCGGTCACTCGGGCACCAGCTCGATCAAAGTACGAAACAAGATCGCTGAGGGCTTTCGCCTTGGTGATTGATCGCCCACGGCCGCTGACCCGGGACGCCGTGAGGCCTAGCCGCCCAATAGCCGCTACCCAACTGCCGAACCGGTGGATCACAACGGTCACTGTTGGGCCGTTGATACGACCGGCTTTTCGGGCTGCTTCGTAGTCCATAACCGTGATCCGGCTACTGCCTGCGGCAGCCGTTTCAATTGCCTTCAGCATGGTTGCTTCTGACCACTTCTTTGGCTGCACAACGTGTCGCACGAATTTACGGCGATCACTCGGCTTTGCAACCCGCATGACTTCGTGCTCAGTTGCGCCAATCTGGCGTGCAATTTTGCTGGCTTCAAAGGTCCCCGCCTTCATCGCAGCACGAACTAACTCCAGAAGATCCTGATCTGCTCGATGTCGCGCTGCGCTCTGGGCTACATGTGCGACCACCGCGCTGGGACCGCCTGCCTTCTTGATCAGCTGACGAGCCCGCTCTCGCGTTACGCCATGTACCTCTGCAATCACGGCGAGCGTCTCGCCACGCGATCGACGCGCAATCATGTCCTTGATCCTTGCAGCATCACTTCCCATGGCTGTCTCCTTTCCTAATGCTATCTAACTCGCTTGCGAACATTCGGTTGTGTCGGCAGAGCGTCAAACTCGGGCCCCAACCGCCGTAAGCTTCTCTCGCCCCGCTTCAAGCCACTTCGTTGGTGCACTTGCAGGGTCAATGCAGAAGCCCACAACTACGAAGACGGCATCCTTCAGGTTCTGATTGCGCGACCCAGGAGCCATTGCGCCCAACGGGAATGCGCTGCCGCTTGCGATCTGCAAGCGGTTTGAGCTCGTGAATGCACCACTCAAGTCTGGGTTAAGCTGCGAGAACAGGAACGAAATTTCGGCTGGCGTAAGGCCAACAGAGCGCAGCGCCCAGTCGGCACCGATTAGCACCCTCATGGTGTTCGCTCGAGCCAGCGGGCTCTTTGCGCGTGCTTCAGCTGGAGAGAGCGCCCCTGATGAGATCTGCTCAAGCACCGGGAACGATTCAATGAGTCGATCTACCGAAGCACGGGCCGATTGCACAAGCGGGTTGATGTCTCGTGAGACTTCCTTCATGCGTGCGTCTGAAATGCGTCCTGAAATTCCAAATGATGACGCTCGAACAAATTGAAACAGGTTTGCAAGTGACACTAGATCAGCGGAGCTATCGCCGACAATGTTCTTCTCTCGCTCTGTCTTACCAGAGAAGAGCGGGTGCTCGGCAAGCTTGATAGACGCCTGATACAAAGGGTTTGAGCTATCAAACTCAATGACCTGTGAAAGCTTTACGCCCTTTGCCGTATCGTTCATATCAACAAAGATCTGCTTAAACTCCTTGATGCTGTCAACAATGACGATCTGCGCGGTGACACGCTCTCGCGAAATTCGCGAAAGCTGCTCTTCAATGATAGAGAGGGCGCCTTCAAGCTCCTTCTTCACGATGCTGTTTCCGGTTTCGTTAGCATCAGCGATTTCGGACTTCAGCTTCATGCGCTCTTCGCCGAGATCGCGCACGGCGTAGTCAAGGCCGAGAACCCGGTGCTGACCATCGACAATGTTCAAGTCTTGAATGTTTGCCTTGGGAACCCTCAGGGTGCCGAAACGCACACTGCCGCCCGCCTGCACGTCTAGATTCGGGATGAACTCAAGCGTTCGGCTTGGGCAGCGCAGCACGATGGTTGGGATAAGTCCATTAGCGCGTTCGCGCACGTAGGTGGCGATTGCCTTGGCGTGGCGAACGTCCACCCGGCGGTTCCCCTCGATCGGGCTGTCTGGGTTCGGCGCGGCCACGAAGCGGGGAATGCTCGAGAGGGTCAGATTGACCTCAAAGGTCTGCCGCCCACCCTGGTGGTACTCCAATGCCCAGTAGTCCTCGTAGTCCTGGTACCCCGTTGGCGTAGCGTTCTGGGTGCTCATCTCGCTCATAGCTCCTCCTCAATTATTAATCTTTGCCGCAATAGTGCGGTCGCTAGATAAGATTAAAACAGATGGATAAGGTTTTGTCAAGCATTTAAGCGGCTTATTCCGCCCCTGTTATCTTGCGCCTGGCTTAATCGTGCTCAGAGCGGCCAGACAGGGGAGGCAGACCACATCGAGAGGGCGTGACTTTTCGGGGGGAGGGCGGCTGGGAGGGGGAGCTAAAACTGTGCCAGGAGCCTGGCACGAAGGCGCTTGTGTTCGGCCCGGGTGATCCGCTTGGCGGCGAGGGCCTGGTCAAGGTCGGCGAGCTTGGCGTTGAGGGTGGTGCCAGCGCTCTGGCCACCCTTCTTGGTCGAGGTTTCAGCCGCGAGTGAGGCGGTAATGGTCGCCACGAAGAAGCTGAAGAAGCCAACGCCCAGCACCATTAAGAGCGCTGCGGCGAGTCGCCCCTCGGCAGTCACGGGGGCAATGTCGCCGAAGCCGACGGTGGTGGTGACGACCGCCCACCAGAGCGCATCAAATCCCGACTGAATCGACGGGTTGTGTCCAAGTTCGGCGCTATACAGCCCGACGGCCGCAATGCCCACGACCGAGACCCACAGGATGGCAATGCGCGAGAGGGCAATCGCACGCCGACCCAGCGACGTTGTCTCAAGCGCGGCGCCAATATTCTCTGCCACCCGCAGCAGCCGCACCAGTCGCAACAGCCGCACTCCACGCACCGGCGGGAAGATGCTCACCAGGTCAATCAGCGCGCTCTTGAAGTACCCGAAGCGGCTCGGCGCAATCCACAGGCGGAACAGGTACTCCGCCACGAAGAGGCCCGTGAATACCCACTCAATGTTCGTGAGGTACTCAGGCTCCCCGAGTTCCGTCGCCCGCACGCCCACATATACCGACGCTGCGGCAAACAACGCCAGCAGCAGCTCCCACGCACGGAGGTGCTTCTCTACGAATTGATGGCAGCGGCGGCGGAGGCTCATAGGGGCGAACCAGCCAATCTAGTAGCTGGTGTCTGGGCGGATGGTGGTGGCTGAGCTTTGCTGGACCCGATTTTTGCGATGTGGTCCCCAAATTTGAAAACAGGCATCTTCAACACCATAGGCTCCCGATACCGTGCGCCACTTTTCCTTTAAGCGATGAGTTTCGGCTTTTAGTGGTCCCTGTAAGTCTTCCCAACTCTCGTGAATCAATGTTGCCAAAATCTGCAGCTGGCAGACAAGAAGGCCCCCCCAAGGTGGTAAAGCACTATTGATCACAGTTGCGCATTTGTATTCATTCGAATCGTGAAGTGCTCTATTGTTTAGATAGATTAGGGACAGTTGACTCCTAGGCCTAGATTTTAAGACGTAATTCTCCTGCAAGGTAAGTTGTTGCCCCGCTGGAATGATTCCGGTCAGAGACCCGTACTCTAGGCCCTTCAGGCCCGCCACGGTGCCAACAGATATCCAATTTGGACTGTTTGACATTCGTCTTGCGCCGTGATTCATACAGTCTCGTCCAATACGATGTAGGCCGCGGTGCTTGCCTGGTGGTTTATCAGGCGTGAAAATCCCCAGCACGTTTGGCCCAAGTTCATTCTTTGCAAGAGGTTCATACCGAATCATCTTGTCATCACTAACGAGTGGCTTACCATTACGGTCCACAACAATTGTGTTGTTTGGCATCTGCACAATAATGTTGCTCTGGACTTGCGGATGCATTCTTGCAGCGATAAGTGATAGAGCTATCCCTTCAATTCTGTTCTTGACCATAATCGCGCGAGGGGCAAGTAGTTCGTTGTTTTGTGAATTTTCAAGTTGGGAGGTTAACAAGCTAATGAGTTCGCTCATGCTGTCCACGATGTTTTCAGTTATGGGAGTGATTGCCTTCGCATCCTCAACCAAGAACGAATTCCGAAGAGAGTTTGCTAGTCCGTGACGGGTCTCAATAGCGGCTGCTGCCGCTGCAGAATTTTCTGCCAAGGTTTTTGATTGCCGAAGTACTGCCGTCAGACTCACCATTTTTACTGGTAACGCGCTGTCTTTCATGCACTGTATAAATTTTTTCCGAATTGCTTGCATGTGCTTATACCCAATTGCGTAGCGCTGCAGAGATTTTTCGGGAGCCCAGGAAAACTGCATTGATAGGGAGCCAGCGGCGGCAGTAGGTCGAGTGATGTCAAAGAGCGGGGTTCTAAGTACACCATTCGGCTCTGTAATCGGAACCCTAGCCCGAGTCGGATCCCCAGGTTCAATCTCAAGTTCATTGTCTTCGTCGTCGTCATTAACGTCGGGGTCATCATCGGGGCCAGCAAAGTCAAAATTTGGAGTGGCACCGTGAATATCCTGCCGCCGATCAACGAATACACCAATTTCTGGAGCTTGGCCGAAGTTCTCGTCTGAGTATTGAATGCTGTATGAAGCCAGTTTCAACCAGTCCCAGCCTTTAAGATCCTGTGCCTCATCAACAAATATTGCCCCATACGACGGTATCTGAAGATTTGCATCGCTTTCTGTCTGGCCTCCACGATGTTTAGCGTGGAGACGCAATTCTTGAATCGCAATATTCCTTGAGATGTATTGGTGTGAAACATCGGGTACCTGGCCAGGATCTGCATTGGATTTGAATAGCTTGGCCATCCGGTCCCATTGCCCTTTGTGGTTTTTCCACCCCCAGGACATATCCTTCGGTTGATACGCTTTTTGGCTCGCTATATCCCTCATTGAGCCTCCAACCAAATCGGGCGTTAGCACTTCAATGTTGTTACGCCTCAATCCTTGGCCCTGATATTCAATATGTCTAAGAATGTGTTTAAGCCGGCGCTTGAACGTATGTGTCGGTACGATTATTAGCACTCGATTGACTCGCCCTGCGGCGTCTACGGCTCTCTGCGCCATCAAGCTGGTTTTACCCGTACCCGCTGCACCCTCAACCACAAACAGCCCTGGCTCTGAGAAACGTAGATTTGCCCTATCGTCAAAGCCGTCGCCAGACCATTGCAATTTCATTGGTTCAGTTATCTCAACTATGCCGGTTCCAATTTCGGAACCAACAAAGCGCCTAATTTGATCGGCGGCAAGGTAAGGGACCTGAATTCTGGTGTCGAGAAGTTGATCACCCTCTTCACTTCCGTCGCTCTCACCCCAGTATGCAACTTTGTATGTCGCAGTTACGTCCGCTTCAAAATTCAAACCTACTAGTTCGTCTGATATGAATTCTTCCAATTTTGTGGCAACGTCCGCGGCAAAATGCACTGCAGACTTCTTGTCCCATCTTGGACTCAGCGACATGTTTTTGGCTTCGGCAATTTTTCTTGCGCTCTGCCACACAATGTTTGCGGACCATCGATCATCACCTAGCCAAGCTAAGCAGGCAGGAATTGCTTCTTGATTAAATTTGGAAATTGCAGCAAAGAGTTCCACAAACTGCTTTTTCTTCTTCTCCAGAAAGTTTATTTGTGCATCACTCACTGATTCAGATTTCAAATCAAGTTCGGCCCTGAACTTTTCTTCGCACCAGCTAACGAATGCTTTCTCCGTCAAATGAGCCACGATTGCTGATGCAAATTTGCCGTCAATTTGTTTTGTCCACCATCTCTGGTCCGGCTTCTTAGCTTCCTCTCCCAGAAACCCTCTTGAGTTAGCTTTTGTATCCCCCAGCGCTAGTTCTAACAACTTGATTGCCCGTCCCTCACCATCGCCACCTTGAGCGCCCGGTAACGCTGGGGTCCCGCTGGGCGAGAATTGCGAGATGACATGGTCAAGAACATCTTGCAATGGCATTGAGGTATGTGTGCGTGCTGTCACAACAATCTTATTGTCGGCGGTGACGTAAAGCCCTTTAGTTTGAGCAAGGATCGCGTCTTCGGACACATTGCACAATTGAAGAGGCCCGTGCTGATTTGAGAGGTGATTTGCGAATTCATATTCGCTCTGATACGCCCCGTCAACCGTGAGGTGAAGGTGTGCAGGGCTAACCCAAGATAGAACCTCGTCTCTTACAACTTGTTTGATTTCCGATTCCGTTATCGGAGTTTCGGGGGCGACTTTCGGCTTTGGTTCTTTTGGGTTTGTCCAAGGAACAACTGCCCGTCCCATCAATACCCCCGGCCTGATGCTGCGCGTAAGCACCATGTAGCCGCCCGAATTCAGCTCCACTAAATCCTTAGGATGGAAGGCTGGCAGCAGGAGTGACATGCGTTTACCAGTATTTCTGCACAGAGCGTGATTCTATAAAGTTCATGACGGAAGCCCTGATTGACTAGATTCCTTCGTAAGAATCTTCTCAACAAGCGACTTGATCCCTTCGCGAATCTTTTTCTTCGTGGCGTATTCAATCCATACGAATGGCCGGCCCGCCTTCTCGGCTGCTTCCTTGGCTTGATTGGTCATGGCATGACTGGCTGGATTGGTAATGATCAAAACTCCAACACATTTTGGTGAGGAAATTTGCTCTGGGATCTTGTAGCCACTTAATGGCGCTTGCTTCTCTTTTGTCATCCAATCGCCCCACTGGGGTGGTGACTCGCCAAACTCATCAAATGCTTCAGCGGCGGCTCGAGTCCTTTCCCCGCCGACAGCCACGATTCGATAGTCGTTCGGAATGACGACTTCCTTGATGAATTTGATCGCAACGGCAAGACGTTGGGCCTCTCGCGCGGTCGCCTGAGTCGCGGGCTTATGAGCCGAACGTGCCACGCCGATACGATTAGCGGCGTCTTGTAGCGCCTGTACGTTGGGGTAGAGGGCCGCCCATCGCCCGAGAAGAGCCTCATCATGGGAAGCACCTGGCTTCTCTGGCGCAGCTTCATGTAGCCGCACAAGCGCATCAAGGCCTGGTAGAACACTCGCCGCCGCTTCGGCAGACGGGGTGCGCTGATCTCCAAACTGCTTGAGCAGCAACCGAAGGTACTGGCCCTGTAGCTTCTCATCCTCGACGCGACCTACAAGCGAACTGGCTGCAGTCAGGTCCGCACTTGATTCCGCACGATTTACGAGTTGGCGTAGTGAAGCCTCGTCTGCGACTACGAGTTGTGAGATTGCTTGATCGTGGACAAGGTCGTACGTGTAGATGACCTCCCGTGTCAGAGCCGCTTCAACTAAGCGCCCGATTGCCGTGGGTTGCAGAGCGATGCAGGCCCGCATCGTCCGCAGAGTCCAGTTCTTTCGTGTGGTTTGCTCGCCAGCCGATGACGCAATCTTGTTGATCAGCTCAACCCCAATGTCAATTATTGCTTGCCGCGCATCTGCGGTTGCAGTTTGAGCAGCCACACACAGGCTTTCAAGGGTCGAAACCGAACGGGCGCGATCTTGAGAGGCACGAATCGCTGCGATCAGTTGCCCCTTTGCATGTTGCGATAGTGGGGAGAGGAGGGTGGCAGCGTTGACGATCGCTGCTTCCGGGATTTGTGCCCCGGAGAGCGCCTCGGCAAGAAGGTCAATGGCCTGTTGCGGGGTTAGTTCCGCACCGCTCGCTCCGTGCTCGATGAGCGCACCACGATCACCCCTGGCGAGGCTCAACCGGGCACGTTGGGTGCGAACGAACTCCCGGTCGGCGATTCCCGCCTCCTCCAGTACGGCGAGCACGCTCAGCGCAAGGCCGGGGTTGTGCTCGAGCAGGTCAATGAGGCGGGCTGGCACATCAACCTTCTGTACAGGTGTGTTTG
>Ga0214921_10010171_pt1 | contig 11701 bp, 6 predicted proteins | sample LL1505_MetaG_FD_177992 | JGI IMG/M metagenome (GOLD analysis project Ga0214921, IMG submission 177992) | Freshwater microbial communities from Lake Lanier, Atlanta, Georgia, United States - LL-1505 | ecosystem: Environmental > Aquatic > Freshwater > Lake | place: USA: Georgia | collected 2015-05-28
AGAGTATATATCATATATAAATAAAAAATTGAATTATTTTAATTTATAGAAATACAATAGATATTAGATATTATTTATAACATGTCTGAACTTAACACAATTCAAAACGAAGATAAAGCCGGCGTAGATGCCAAAGATCAATCTATTGTAGAGGTTGATCCAATTTTTACTGATGTTGTAATCAGTGAAGAAAACAATATAGCGGAGAACATAGTATGTATAGATATGGAGTTGCCTCCACGATATAGTACAAAATTAATGGACCAAGATATATTAGCGAATTTATATAGAACAATATCAGATAACATAATTAACATAGGTAGTATTGTAGAGAACGAGAAGCACAAGGTTATTAAAGTTTCTGAAGAAGTGGTAGCTAAGAAGAAGTTAAAAAAGGGTCAAGTTTCTGGTAAAAAAGAAATGCTGCTAAGCAAATTAGAGAAAGATAAGAAAGAAGACGTATTAAGCGGTTTTATAAAATCAATGAGATCACATCAATCGTCGTTATTAGATGGAGAGAATCCAACAATTGAATCGATAACAGGAATATTAGAGACATATAAGTCATCGATGTCAAATAAGATAATGAAATTAATAATATTAAGATCATTGATAACGAAATATAAAAAGACAGGGAATGATTTATTTGTGCCATTTATATTTGAGTTTATGATGGAATTAAATTATATTAATAAAGAATGGTTAATTGAATCACAAGTTATTGTAGCGAGTAATGAAGCGAGTGCATCAGTTCCTGTTGTTAGAAGGGGAGGGCGTGCAGCTAGACAGGCATTAAGACAGAATGTGATAGTGAGTGATTTTGATTTACCGACTGTAGAAGAGTTATCATCAGAAACATTTAGTGAAAATATAAAAACAGCGATATTATGTAGTGTAAAAGAAGCGGAACATATATTGGAAATAAAAAATATAGATTCAGTTAAATATCAGATGATAGAAACATATTATAGATTAAAACCATTAAGTACCTGGGATAAGAAAGTATTATCATTGGATGATTGGCAACGAGAAATCATAGATGATATAAATAATAAGAGGAGTGTAGTAATAACAGCTCCAACATCTTGTGGTAAAACAGTATGTGCAGCATATTGTGGATATAGTCCAGAAGTGAAGAAGATATTATTTGTAGTTCCTTGCAGTGTTCTAGCGAATCAAGTAGCTGGTTCATTTAGTAATTCAGGTTTTAAAACAGCTTTAGTAACTAACGAGGAAAAATATAATTTATCGGAAGATTGCAAAATAATTGTTGCGACACCAAACAAAGCTGAAGAAATATTGTGCGATTTATCATTAAAATTAGATTATGCAGTATTTGATGAAATCCAACAAATAAATGAATTAGAAGGTGAATCAATTGAACGATTAATAAAAACAGTAAATTGTCCGTTTTTAATTCTTTCAGCTACAATATTTGAACCTGAAAAGTTTGTTGATTTTTTGAAATTAGTAACCAAACGAGATGTTAAATTAGTTTCATATAATAAACGATTTATTGTTCAACAAAAACATCTGTGGAATGGTTCTGAATTAATAACAATGCATCCATTATCTTGTGTTGATGTTGATTATATTAAAGAAGATCAATTTAAAACAGGTGATCTTGCAATGACATCTCGAGATTTATATGAAATGGGTATAAAAATGAGTGAATTATTTCCAGAGGAAGCAAATGTATGGAATTTACATCCTAATAAATATTTTAATAAAAGTGTTCCCATTACAATGGATATGATTAGTATTTATGAAAAACATTTGAAGGACTCTTTAATTAAATTAACATTTTCAAAACCAGATGATGTATCTTCATTTTTAACAAATATAAGTTCATCATCATCGATATGGAATGTTGAAGAAAAGGAATTGATACCAAGTTTAGTAAAATTATTTAAGAATCTGAAAGCAAAAGATATGTTGCCAGCATTAGTATTTAATTTAAATGATGTTGCAGTACTAAATATATTTAAAAATATGATAACTCATTTAGAGTTTATGGATAGTTATTATTTCCCTTGGTATCACAAATTATGGGGCGAAATACAAGACAAAATCAATGTCTTTACACAAAATGAAGAAAAATTAATTGAACAAATCGCTTCCGGATTCAAAGGAAGTAGAGGTAATCCAACTAAACAAATTCAAGATAGACTTAATCAAGAAAAACGTGAATTTATTAAATCATTTTTAGCCACTGTTCAACACAAGTATGTATCTGAAAAAAATAAAGCTCTTAACAATGAAATATTTACCGAATCTGAAAAACAAATGATCGGATTGTATTTAGATAGTGATTATAAATATAGACACAATACATATCTATCTAATCAATTAAATTCACAAGAAATTGTTCTACCTGAATTCAATCAATATGGACCAATTAGTCTTTTCTCTTTTCATGTAACTCCATTATCTGTTACTGAAATGCGATTGATTGTTAAGAATCTTAAAGATTTCTTATCCAGTTCTGTTGATAAATCTATTGCTAAAGAAATGACTTATGAAAATATTTTCGTTAGAGGTATTGAACGTGGTATCATATTGTATTCTAAAATATTACCAACACCTTTTCAACGAATTGTTCAAGAACTTATCACTAATAAAAGAGCACCAATCTGTATTTGTGATGATTCTCTTGCTTATGGAGTTAATTATCCTGCAAGAACTGTTGTTATCCTTGGTTCTAAACCTGAAGGTGAAACAATCAGTGTTCTTAAAGCTCAACAAATTTCGGGACGATCCGGTAGAAGAGGATTCGATACTCAAGGACATATCATCTATTGTAGAGTTAATTATAAAAATATTATGAGAGGAACATATGCTCCATTAATCGGTAAAGATATTATAACCCAATACTCTCTATTACCTACTAAAATTTATGGTGATATCAATAGTTCACAATATATTAATAGTATTATCAGTGTTCCACTTAATCAATATGTTAAAGGATTGACTGATGAATGGAACGATTATAAACAAGAATATCTTTCTGATCTTAAAACTATATATCAAGAATCATTTCTGTTCCAACAAAATGGTATCCTTTCTATGTTATTATGGTATTTCCGTGATGATGTTTTAGTAGCACCTAACATTTTTAATCTTATAACTGTATTACTTAAATATAAATATAGTGTTGTTATTGAAACTACTAAGAAATATTTTGATAAAAAAAATAACTTTATTGTTGAAACATTTAAATCTCATATTGAACCAGATGATCGTGTTATTCAATCTACACCTAATATATCAACCAAATTAAATAAAGAAAATATCGATCAAAAAACATTCTTGAAATTCCATTGTGATGAACCTGAGTTTGATATTGGTTGTGTTAATACTGTTATTAAATACAATATGCCTGACACTTTAAAATTTCAAATTATTGAACTCCTTTTTAAAGTTTTAATTCAAAATGAACCAACTAATGATGAAGATAAACAAGATGAACAAAAAGATCAATCTATCAAATTCGTATCAAAAGATAAATCATTTCATAGTATTTTGATATCAGATATATGGAACGTTAGATTAAATCACGATTGTAATGATGTTATCAATTATATCATACAAAATAATGTTAATACAACTGATATTGGACAAATCGCTTCAGTAGTTAATAGAGTTCATACATTGATCCTACATATATTAAAGATCTATAATTTGTTCGCAAAAATAGGAAACCAAGATATTGTAAGTGTTCTTGATCAACCATTAACCCATATAATTAATTTTAATAATAAATTGAAATCACTCAATTAATAATCTTAATTTTATTTAATAAAAAATAAAAAATAAAATATAAAAAAAATAAAAATTATACAAAACTTTTTTTTATAACAAAAATAAAAAAAAATAAAAAATAAAAAATAAAAAACATTTTATTGATTTTTAAAATAATGTTTTTGTTTAGGATCTATAAATACATATGGATATAATTCTTTCAAGGATAAATCTGATTCAGATGGATCAATTTCTGGATATAATTTAAGAACATTTAATATATTTTCATTGGAAATCTGTGATAGAACTTGTTTAGCATTATCAACACCTTGACCCCATGTAGCTGTTGATTTATTAGTTTGATATTCTTGTGCAAAAATACTTGGAGGGTTTTCAAGATTTTTTGGTATAAATGATACTAGGTTTGAATTTAATGACATAATATATATATATATATTATCTCGCAAATAATGAAATAAAATATATATAATTTATTTTATTTTATATTATTAAAGTATATTAATGAGTATAAATTCAATTGCTGCAAAAGTAAATTTTAAAAATTTCGGCCCAACTTCTGGAGCAAACGAAACATATGTCAAATCAACATCTGTCAAAAACAATATAGAAAAAGTATTGAACATCATGGTTCAAATGCTATATAGCAAATGTAAAAATATGAATAGTGTTAGTTCTAGTGATATGATAACTGAAATCAAATCTAAATATCCTGACTATGAAAAAGTTTGTTTAGATGATCGATTTATTAAAGCTGATGGAAGTTGTGATGGTCAAGCATTCCCATTAAAAGAAGCAATAGATGCAGGTAAGAGAGCGTTAGCGGCATTAGGAGCGAATGCCGGCGTGCCCCATATGTCAACAATAGAAACATTAATAAATGCTCAATTTACTGGTGTTCCAAAAGATATGAAGCCAATAGACGCAGCATTTGTTGTGAAAAGAACAGCATTAGAGGGAGCGATAGATGCATTAGTACCACCATTGAGTCCAGCAGATAGAGCAATTGTTAAAGCAGCAATTAATGTAGAATTAAATAAAGCTCCAATCAGTCCACCAAAAACAATGGTAATTTTTACAAAGGATAGACTTGATACAATATTGACATCACTAAAAAATAATGATGAATTAAAGAAAGCGTGTAAATTTAAAAAAACAGTTTTATATGCATCATTTCGAGATAATCGTTACAATGGTAGTCTCGTAAATAGTTTAACAGCTAATTCAGTTGCAAATTGGGGTAGATTACTTGCATATCCAGTTGCTGTTCATTTAAATCAACCATATTATGGTCCATATGTTTCTTCAATGAGATTTAATGGAGGTATGGATAATGAAGTTGATAAATATGATAATATAAATTATGGTTTAGGAAGATATGTAGATGAATATAATTATGTGAAACCAATAAAATATATAGATTTTACAGATTTTGAAAATGGATATGACGATTACCATATGATGAATAATGTTGGTAAAATTAATGTTAAAATGTGTAAATTAATTGATGATAAATTTGTTTGTTCTCAAAAAGAACTTAATATACCTGTCCAAAAGAAGAATGAAGATTCATCAGAAGAATTTAATGTAAAAACAAAAGGATATCATGATGAATTTGAGAAAGCATATAAAATTTTAAAACTATTAGAAAACAGTAAAGATCCAGATGAAGCATTCGACTATATCAAATTATTATTAAAATATATTATATATTACACATTACCTCTGAAAACAATTGATAAATCAAAAAAAGTTTATGACGATATCAAAAATAATTAATATATTTTTTTATATGGATATCGTTTATTACACAATATTTATATTGATTTAATAACAAAAAAAATGAAATTTATAATTTAAATTAAATATGTTTAAACTATAAATTAATAATTATAGATATGTCGACCATATTACTAAACGAAACTTCTAATAAAATTAATGTTTCCACATCTTTAGCAATAAGATTAAAAGAACACCAATTAACAAGTGTTTATGCAATGAATGAATTAGAAAGAACTGGTAAAGTTAATAGAACGATTAATTCGTTTATTCATAGATACCGTATATATGAAGAGGAAATGAATCTATATTTTTCACGAACATATGAACGACCTTTAGAACCAATAGAATATACAATAGAGACAAATTATGGTATATTGGCAGATGTTGTTGGTTCAGGAAAAACATATATTATATTAGGATTACTGGATAATAATTTAATACCACCACCTCGAGAAAAAATTATATCATCTGGTATATTTTGTTCATTAAAATATTTAGATAGAGAGAGATCGTTAAAAACTAATTTAATTATAGTGCCACATAATCTTGTAACACAATGGAAACAAGCATTCGCATATTCAAAGTTAAAAACATTTGTTATCTCAAAAAATAGTGATGTAAATTTTCTTATTTATCCAGAAAATATATTTGTTGACGGTGATAACAATAAAATTGTTCCATCTAAAATTGACACTGAACAAATTAATTTTGATAAATATGTCGAAAATGAATTAAATACTCTCGAATATTATGATGTTATTATTTGTTCTAGTACTATGATTGATAACTATATTGAAAAATTTAAAAATATTAATTATAGTCGTATTATTATCGATGAAGTTTGTAGTATTAGTTTACCACAAGATATTAATTTAAATGCTAATTTTATTTGGTTCATAACAGCTACACCATCTGGTATGGAACAAATTAGACGCTATTATATCCGTGATTTGGTAAGTTGTGGACGATTACATAAATTTATATTTAATAATATTATTATAAAAAACAATGATGATTATGTAGGAAGATCCATGGGATTACCAAATCTAAACCAAATATTAATCCGATGTTTTACACCTAAACAACTTGAAATTGTTAGAGAATTTATTCCGGCAGATGTTATGGATATGTTAAATGCAGGTAATATGAAAGACGCTGTTCTTAAGCTTAACTGTAATGTTGATACTAATGATAATATTTTACAAGTGATTACAAACAAAATTACTACGACTATACATAATAAAAAAGCTGAATTAGTATATCAAGAAAGCATCAGACCACGTGATGTCGATGTTCATAATGAAAATATTAATAGACTAAAAGAAAAAATTAAAGGATTAGAACTAAAATTAGAATCGATAACCAATCGTATCAAAGAATTTAATAAAGAAAACTGTCCAGTTTGTTGTGAAGAATTTTCAAATGTTACACCAAGTATTTTGCCTTGTTGTAACCAATTATTTTGTATTTCTTGTCTCACACAAATTAAAAATCATAAATGTCCTCTTTGTAGAACTGTTTATAATATGAAAGATGTTCACGTTATTATGGATAATGTTACAAAAAATAAGGTTGAACAACCTAAAAGTACTCATGAAATTACTAAATGTGATGCTGTTATAAAAATCATTAAAGAAAAACCTCATGGTAAATTTTTGTTATTTAGTAATTATGACCAAACATTTGTTAGTCTTATTAATAAACTTAATGAACATAAAATTGAACACTCTAAAGTTATGGGATCTGGACCTGTTGTTAATAAAATTATTGAACGTTTTAAAAATGGCACCATCCGTGTTCTTATGCTTAATGCTACTAATTATGGATCAGGATTAAACCTACAAATGGCTACTGATGTCATTATTTATCATCAACTTTCCCTTGAACTTGAAACACAAGTTATTGGAAGAGCACAACGTATAGGTAGAATCGAACCACTTAATGTTTACTATCTTTTACACACTAACGAACATTCAAATGTTACTAATCCTATATTATCTATTGACTTATCATTTGACGTTGATATTAAAGAATTAGATAAACATCTACAAATTAAAAATATTAATAGTGATACACCTGTTCAAGAACCAACAGCTGTTATTAATGCTTCAATTGTTCAAGAACCAACAGCTGTTAAACCTAAACGAACAAGAAAAATAGCGACTGGACAAACAACAGTAGTAAGAAAAAGAAAAACAAAAATACAACCAGTTCAGAGTCAAAGACAAGGACAGGTTTTAGATTTTTAAAATAAATTATTATTTTTTTTTAATTATATTATGATATTATAATTATGAATTTTATTACTTCTAATAAATCCGAAATTAATAATATTAAAAATAGATATAAAAATATTAATAACAAAAAAATTGTTATTGATAAAAGCTCAATGCCACAACCTATTAATAATATATCAAAAGAAGAATTACATGACACACAAATCAATACTGAATTAACTTTTTTTTATACTGATACAAATAACAATATTCCTATTGATCAAATTATTAAACATCTCAAATATAACCAAGAATTTAATAAAAATTCAATCTATATTTCTAATAAAAATTCTAATAAATCTAATTCGTCTATATCATCCAATTGCGATGTATCTATATATATCCCAAATACTGATAATCTTTCTAATTATAATATATTTAAAAATGATGATAGCTCCATGATCCAACATCATAAATATAATAAATATAATAAATACAATAAAAATAATCTAACAAAAATCACAGGAAATTTAGATGGTACTGATAATACAACTTCTGAAAAAAAAACACAAGATAATATCAATAAATTAGTTGATATCGCTAATTTTATTACACCTTTTTATAACCAAATAATTAATTCTGACCCACCCTTAGAGGTTAGCACTTCAAATAATAATAATAATATATCTATAACAACTCTAACACATTATAATAACAAATATAATAGATTTAATAAACATAATTTCCCAAAAAACAAACAAATTAATAAAATTTTAGAATATGGCAAAAAATTAATTAATGCTCTTGTAAATAATGGCGATTTACAAGAATTATTAGATAATATGCCTAACATCCGTGACACTAATAAAAAAAAATGTGAACCAATCGTTATCAACCAGCCTTATAACTCAACTATAACCCTCAACAAACCTAAAAATATTCAAGAAATTATTATTGATAACACAATACCAGTTGAAAATATCCAAGAAATTATTATTGACAATCCAATACCAGTTGAAAATAATCAAGAGTATCAACCAATTATCAAACCAAATACAGACCATATTAGTAGAACACATCATAAAAATAAATATTCTAAATATGTTGACAATTATTACTATAGAACTCCTAAAAAAACAGAAATAATTACTCCTAACATCGCACCTATCAATCAAATAATTATTGAAAACTCTTTTCAGGATCCAGTATCGGATTTGATATCGCCTTTAATTACAACTCCACTTAATGATGTGAATGATATTTTACCATCTGATGAAGTGCTACCTCCTTCGCCGGACCCTCTACAAAAAAAAAATATAGATAATGAAAATACCACATCAACAGATCTTGTTAGTAAAAAATTTTATAATAATAAATATTCAAGATACAGTGGATCTCGTCAAAATTATAATAGAGTTCCAAAAGAAATTGAGGAAAATAAGAAAATTACATATAACACAATGAGTGATTCATTATTTGATTTAGAATTAAAATTAATATCATCTACATTTAGATCATATGATTCAAATTTAAAAAAATATATAAAAAAAAGTGTATTTGGTAATCAAGATGACGTAGCAATTGATAATAGGAATAATATATATAAAAAATTAATGTTATCATCATAATAAATTCTAAAAATTTAAAAATCAATAGCAATATTGTCAAATGAAATATTAAATGTGTTAGTTAGAAAGGCAGTAAATTCAGATCTTAATTTAATAGGTATATTTAATTGTCTGGCTTTATTTATTTTGCTACTCGAATCGTCTAATGATTCAACAATAACAAAAGATGTATTTTTACTTACAGTAGAAGTGATTTCACCTCCATTATCAGTAATAATTTTTTCCCAAGATTTATTTCTAAATCCAGTGAAAACAAATTTAAGACCATTTAATGGTTTAGTATTATTGGTTGCATTAGATATTGGTTGAATATTAGTATCTAATAATAATCTTTCTCTTATATTTTTTGGAATTTTTGTATCAAAAAATGAATTAAACTTTGGGAGATGTTCAATAAACTGTCTTGTCGTTATCTCATCAAATCCATTAATATTTACTATCATATTATATAATTCAATCTCAGTTTTTTTCTTGATAGTTAAAATAACGTCAGGATAAACTGATAAAATTTTACGGATCTTTTTTTCACCAAAACCGTGACCAAATAAATTAGATGCTATCATTAAATCTGCTAGTTTCATTCTATTAAATCCATCTGATAGTTCATTCATTATTTTAGTTGCCTTCTTTTCTTGAAAACCATCTAATTGTAATAATCTTTCTTTACTTAAAGTAAATATATCTGATAGTTCTTTTATTAGACCATTTTCTACTATTGTTCTAAACGTTGATTCATCTACATTTTTTATATCTAATTTTTTAACAAAATATGATAATGTTTTAATTAATTGTTCATCACTAAGTTCATTAGTGTTGAGGACAATATCAACACCACTTTTAGTCCATGTCCATTCACCATATTCTTGTGATGGCATTTGAGCCTCTGATACTGGTTTCTTTACACGAACTATATATGGTATTACATCTCCACTTCTTGTTATTTCTATAACTGAATTTGGACCAATCTTATTATCTAATATATATTTCGCATTATGGGCTGTTGCATATGTGATCTGTACACCACCTAATTTTATTGGAGTTATTCTTACTCTGGGTTTTAAATAACCATCTTTCGATACATTCCATTCCACCTCTTCAACTATCGCATCCTTCATCTCCACATTTTCCTTATATGCAAAACTATATTCTGGATTACCATCTACATTCCGTTGATGTTCATTTATATCTGAAATAATAATACCATCAATATCATATTTTGAAATAGATTTACGGGTTTTTAATATTGTACTTAGATTTGATAATGTTAGATTGTTATTTGATATTATCTCAAATGGACTCACATTTAAATTTATTTCTGTTAATATATTATATTGTCCATCTACTGATTTCCACGGTTCTATTACCTCATAAAAAACGACATCTATATCTTTTAAAATATTTCCATCTATTTTCTTCGAATTGACTTGACCAGATGTAAAATTTCTTGTATTTGCTGCTATGTCTACATATTTTGAATTAAATACATCTTTTGGAATAATTATTTCACCTCTTAATACAATCCTATCTAATTTATTTTTATTTATCCATAATTTTATATTATCCATATTTTTGATATTTAAATATGGAACAAGATGACTAATATTCGAACCAATCGTTCCATCACCTCTTGTATATAAATTTGTAGTTCCATCTTTATTAATAATTAATAAAGCTGATATTCCGTCCAACTTATCTGATACCAAATATGGACCTTTAAACTGTCTCTTATATTTATCAAACATATCTACATTCTCCATCTTTATCTTCGTCATACTACCCATATGATACGGTAATCTCACTTTATTTATTGAATCCACAGTATAACCAACTCTTTTAAGTATTTTATTAGTTGGATCTAATATCATCAACTTATTCATTAACTCATCAAATGTATAATCATTAATTACAGAAATACTGTTATGATATTTATCATTTGCTGTGTTTATAATCGTTTCATATAATTTAATGTCATTAACTGTTTGAATAATGTCATCAATATTATCATCTAATAATTTATATATTTCATCATTAATAATCTTACCACCTTTGATATATTTTTTGAGAGTTTTAGAATAATCCATTATATATATGAATATACTGTTATTTTTATATATTCATATATTTTTAATATCAATTTTTTAATATGGGCTCTCTCTGGATTTATGTTGTTTGATGTAACACATCAAACAACATAAATCCAGAGAGAGCCCATATTAAAAAAGGGATCGAGGCTGTTTATACTCTGATAGTATATTAAATTATTTATTATTTCAGATGTTTTACATCTGAAATAATAAATAATTTAATATACTATCA
>Ga0214921_10010172_pt1 | contig 11701 bp, 12 predicted proteins | sample LL1505_MetaG_FD_177992 | JGI IMG/M metagenome (GOLD analysis project Ga0214921, IMG submission 177992) | Freshwater microbial communities from Lake Lanier, Atlanta, Georgia, United States - LL-1505 | ecosystem: Environmental > Aquatic > Freshwater > Lake | place: USA: Georgia | collected...
TTTGGGAGGAATTGGTGGAAGTTTTTTTACTCCAATAATTAATAGTCCTGAAGTGGCGATAATTGGAATAGGGAAAACAGAAATAAAACAAGTATTTATTGATGGAAAATTTATAGCAAGAGCAATAATGCCTATATCTTTATCATATGATCATAGAATAATTGATGGAGCTGAAGCAGCTAGATTCTGTCAAGATCTTAAACTTAGTCTTGGAAAAAACTTTGCTTTCAATTTATCATTTTAAAAATGATAAATGGTTATTGTGAAGAAAAATATAATTCTGTAAAAAAAATATTTGAAAATTACTTCTTAAAACAAAAAGAAATTGGAGCTTCTTTTGCAATTTATAAAGAAGGAAAACCATTAATAGATCTGTACGGTGGTTTTAAAAAAAATAATAATAATTGGGAAGAAAATACAATCGTAAATGTATTTTCAGCCACAAAAGGTATTTACGAAATCATTGTTTCTATTCTAATTGATCAAAATATTTTAGATCTAGAAAAATCTGTTTCTTATTATTGGAATGCTTTTAAACAAAGTAATAAAAGAGAAATTAAATTAAAACATATTTTGTCTCATCAATCTGGTCTCTATAGATTTAAAGAAAAAGTTACACAACAAGATCTTTTAGATTGGAATAAGATAATAACTATTTTAGAAAATCAGGAACCAGATCATCCGTGTGGTGAAAGAACGTATTACCATGCAAAAACTCACGGATTTTTAGTCGGTGAAATTATAAAGAAAACAACCAACAAAAGTTTAGGAGAGCTGACTTCTGAATTTCTATCAAAAAAACTAAATTTAGATTTTTTTATTGGAACGCCAAAAAACAAACTTTCTAATATTGCTTTTCTCTACGAAGAAAAAAATCAAAATAAAATATCAACTGAATTTAATGCATTTAACAATCCTGAACATGAAATAAATTTTTATAATAAAGAGAATTGGCAAACAGCTGAAGTTCCATCGATGAATGGTCACGGAAATGCAAGATCTATTGCTAAAATTTATGATATTTTTGTAAATGACCTAATATTGGAAAAAAATATTTTATTATCAAAATCATCAATTAAAAAATGCTTAATTGAGAATGTTAGTAGAATTGATCATAGTTTAATGTTGGCAATTAGATGGTCTCAAGTTGGTTTAATACTTCGTGGTGGATGGTTATTTGGAAAGAATAAAGAATCTTTTGGTCATAATGGTTGGGGTGGATCTTTGGGTTTTGCTGACCCAATATTAGGCATTGGAGTTGCATATACAACAAATAAAATAAATCCAACAATGGGTTCTGATCTAAGAATTATTGATTTACTTAAAGAATTTTATAAATTGTATTAAATATTATCTGGTCTAAGCCAAGAGGTTTTTCTTAAAAAAGCATTAAGCAAACCACTTAATCTATAATAATGAATTAATAAAATTTTTTTATTAAAAAACACTAGTGCAAAAAATAACTTAAATAAGGATGAGAAGAATTTGCTAATAGTAACTTTATAAGCAATGAAGACTCCAAAATGCTTATAATTATAATAAAATAAAGACCACATCCAATGCCAATTTCTGCATAACTCAACATTTAGACTATATTCTGATGCTTGTTTGCCTGAATGTTGGATTTTTGAATTCAAGGCTACAAAAATTTTTCCACCCGAGTTTTTTATTCTTTTACACAAATCGATTTCCTCGAGAAATAAAAAAAAATTTTCATCAAATATTTGATCAAAATTAATTTTTTTTAAATTAATTAAAATTGCAAAACCTTTTACATAATCAACTTCTAATATTTCATTTTGCAAATTATTTTTTTGACTTGAAAAGTAACCATAGTTATTCAAAAGATTTGGTGCTAGAATTGTGAAATCATCTTTTAGATTAATTTGAGCTTTTGAAAGTTCACTTAAACAATTTTTTTCTAAAATAGCATCGGGATTTAGTATAAAAGCATACTGAGTCTTAACTTTTGATATTCCAAAATTATTACCTTTCCCATATCCTAAATTTTGTTTTGCAATAACAACTTCAACATTTGAAAATTTATTTTCTAAATACTTCTTAACAACAAAGTTATCTGAATTTTCAACAATAATAATTTTAATATTAGAATTAATACTTTGAATGCATTTTTCTATAATATGACTGCTCTTAAAAGAAACTATAACAAACGTAATATTTTTTTCAAAATTATCCATTAATTTAAGCTATAAAGTATTACATAATAAATATATAAAATATTTATAAATATTAAAACGTTAAACATGGAAAAAATTATTGTAACTGGAGGTTTGGGATTTATTGGAAGTAATCTTATCAATATTCTTAAGGATAAATATTTTATCATTAATATTGATAAAGTATCTTATGCTTCAAATTTTAAAAATATTGAGCCTAATATAAAAAATTATAAATTTTATAAACAAGATATTAATAATAAAAATTTTATAAAAAATATTCTTAAAAAATACAAACCTTCCACTATTTATAATCTTGCGGCAGAAACGCATGTTGATAGATCAATTGATGGACCTAAAATATTCATAGATACCAATATTCTTGGCGTTTTTAATCTTCTTGAATCAATAAGAAATTATAAAAAAAAAATTAAATTAATACATATCTCAACTGATGAAGTGTACGGAGATATCAAAAAAAATTACAAATCAAAAGAAGAAGATCCCTATAATCCTAGCTCCCCTTATTCTGCCTCAAAAGCAAGCGGAGATCTTTTAATTAAATCTTATATTCGCACATATAAAATACCCGCAATAATAAGTAATTGTTGTAATAATTTTGGTCCAAATCAATACCCAGAAAAGCTAATTCCAACTATTATTTACAATATTTTAAATCACAAACCGATTCCCATTTATGGAAAAGGAGAAAATGTAAGAGAATGGATTTATGTTAAGGATCATTGTAATGCCCTTATCAAAATTGCACAAAAAGGTGTTTTAGGTGAAAATTATAACATTGGAAGTGGAATAGTTTTAAATAACATTGAAATTGCAAAAAAAATAATATCAGTTTTTAAAAAAATGAATCATGGTCAAAATATTAAAAGTAAAATACATCTTGTTAAAGACAGGCCTGGCCATGATCTTCGATATTGCTTAGATTCTTCAAAAATAAAAAATAAATTAAAATGGAAATGTGAATCAAGTTTTGATCAAAGAATAAATGATACTATCGCTTGGTATATAAATAAATTTAGAAATAATTATTTTAAAAATAAGGATTTTAAATACCGAATAGGCCTTACAAAATGATTAGGAAAGGAATAATATTAGCAGGAGGAACTGGCTCAAGATTAAGCCCATTAACCAAAGTAATAAATAAACAACTTCTTCCTTTGTATGACAAACCATTAATATTTTATCCTCTTTCAATATTAATGCTTGCCGGCATACGAGATATATTAATTATCACAAACCTAAATGAAGATATCAATTTCAAAAAAATCTTAGGAGATGGATCGAATTTTGGAATAAAAATTCATTATTTAGTTCAACAAAAACCAAATGGTTTGCCAGAAGCTTTTATTATTGGAGAAAAGTTCATAAACAAACAAAGTGTTGCTCTAATTCTTGGAGATAACTTCTTCTATGGTCAAGGTTTTACTAAAAGACTAAAACAGCAAACAAAAATAAAATCAGGAGCAACTATATTTACATATAAAGTAAATAACTCTCAAGATTATGGAATAGTAGAAATTAAAAAAAATAAAATTCTTAGTATAAAAGAAAAGCCAGAAAAATCTAAATCAGATCTTGCAATAACAGGTCTTTATTTCTTTGATAAAAATGTAGTTAACTTTTCAAAAAAACTAAAACCCTCAAAAAGAAAAGAGTTAGAAATTGTTGATTTAATAAAAAAATATTTAAAAATAAAAAAACTTAAGGTTGAGTTTATGGGAAGAGGAAGCGCATGGCTAGACACCGGTAATGCTGAAAGTCTTTTTGAAACATCGCAATTTATTTCTAGCATAGAAAAGCGGCAGGGAATAAAAATAGCTTGTTTAGAAGAAATAGCATTTAATAATAAATGGATTTCAAAATCTACTGTTGAAAAACAAATTAAATTTTATGGTAATTGCAATTATTCGCAATACTTGAAAAAAATAATTTAAATCAATGAAAATAAATATTAAGGGAATTAAAGTTTTTAAATCACTTATATTTTATGATAAAAGAGGATCATTCAAAGAAGTATATAAAAAAAAATTATTACCTAATAAAAATTTAATATTCGACTGTGTTTCAAATTCTAAAAAAAATGTTTTGAGAGGGTTGCATTTACAAACCAAAAATTCGCAAGCAAAATTTTTAACTGTTATTAAAGGAAAGATATTTGATGTTTTAGTTGATTTGAGAAAAGACTCTGAGACATTTGGAAAACATTTCTCAATTACTTTATCTGATAGATTACCTTATTCTTCAATATATATACCAGAAGGTTTTGCTCATGGATTTTGTACTCTTGAGAAAGAAAATATAGTTTACTATAGATGTTCAAATTATAGGAAAAAAAAATATGAAATTGGAATTTCATGGAGTGATAAAGACCTTAAAATTAAATGGCCAATAAAAAAACCTATATTATCGAACAAAGATTCTAAGAATATTTCATTTAAAGAATACTGCAAAAATTTTATTTCTTAAGATGAATTTAAAATATAAAATCGTAATTACTGGTGGAAGCGGAAGATTTGGATTAATTTTACAAAAAAATTATAAATCAAATAAATTATTTTACCCAGATAAATCAGAATTAAATATTTTATCAACAAAATCTATAGAGAAATATCTAAAAAAAACTAAACCAAAAATCTTAATTCATCTTGCAGCCTTATCTAGGCCGATGAATATTCACGATAATAATATTTCTAGAAGTATTGATTTAAATATTATTGGCACAGCTAATATTGTCAAAATCTGCTCAAAACTAAATATTAAATTAATATATTTTTCTACAAATTATGTTTATGAAGGCAAAAAAGGAAATTATAAAGAGACTGACCCTTTGCTGCCAGTTAATAATTATGCCTGGTCAAAGTTGGGCGGTGAATCTTCGGTTCAAATGTACAAAAACTCTTTGATTCTAAGGGTTTGTATGACCGAAGAACCCTTTATACACAAAACAGCATTCTCAGATATTAAAACAAATTTTATTTTTCATAAAGAAGTTGCTAATATTCTATTTAAAATCCTTAATTACAAAGGAGTTATAAATATAGGAGGTAAAATTCAGTCTCCGTATAATTTTGGAAAAGAATATAATAAAAATTTAAAAAAAACATTAGCAAAAAGTAAAATAAAAAATTTTCCTTTAAAACCTTCAATGAATATTTCAAAACTAAAAAAAATTATAAAAATTAATAAAATTAAATATTAATAAATATCAACTAGTATTAAATATTCGAAAAAGTAATATAAGGCCATTCAATAAATTTAGAATATTTTTTAAACCAAAACGAAAGATACCTTTCTGCTAAATAAGCATATAATCTCTGGGAGTCGTATCCTTTTAAATTTTCAAAACTAAATATTTTTTCACATCTAAAAAGCCATGAGAACAATTTTTCAAACCATTGATTGGCAATGTCTATTTTTGCGATAAACATTATATTAGGGTTAAAACAGACTTGATTTTCTACATAATTTCTAAATTCATCTCTATCGTTATCATCAAGAAGATTAATAGCTTTGTCTAAATTTCCATATCCATGATGCATATCAAAATGCAATTTAATGGTTTGTTTTTTCTTATTAAAAAAAATTTCAGGATCGCGAATTAAAGATTTAAATCCTCTTTTTAATAATTTAACTTTATTAACTCCATTTACATAAATGGGATCACAAATTACTGAATTATAATTTTTCCATTCTTCTGGTGTTTCAGATAAAATGTGATTTTTTAAATTATAAGTAGTAATATCATTTTTTGAGATATTTTTTTTTATCCAGAATCTTCTTTTTTGACAAAAACCTATCCAAGTATTGTTTTCTAAATTTTTCATCTCGTTTTTCCAATACCAATAATGAAAAGTAAGCTCTGAATAGTATTTTTCTTTATAATCAATATTGTCCTTAGTATTTGCTAAATTATATTCTTTAGAAAAATTAGATTTACCTACTCCAGCTAACTTGCAAGGTAAATTTTTTAGATAAAGGAGATCCTTGTCTGTAACGCAATATATTTCTAGATTATTCAATGAGTTAACTTTCCTAAAATTTTTATTTATAAATGTAATCAATTTTATTTTTATTTTGATTTAAAGAATAAAATAAACGTAATATATGATAAAAAAATAAATAAGGTAAAAATTTTACTAAATATTTTACTAATATTTTAAAATAAGAAACCCAAGATTGATTTCTTAATAACATGCCGGAACTATTGATATTTTGATGACTGTGCTCGTAAGTAATATGATAAAAGCCAATAACTCTTGCAATATTTTTTTGTAGTTCTGTGAATTTTCCGTTTAAATTATTTCTTAGAGTTGGGATAATTTTTTGAATATTATTAGTCAAAAATATATTAGACATACCAATTAACTCATACTCTGAAAACATCGATCCATTATAAATTTTATGAGTTTTAAAAATTGCCAGTGAAATAATGTTAGAAATCCATTCAGCAGTTGTTAAATTATCTTTTTTATTAAAATTGCTTAAATTTTTTATAAGAAATTCATTTTCTAATTTAGTTAAAGACACAAACTGTAAAAGACTAGAAAGAAAAAAATTAGGTAAATAACCAAAAATAGTTTTGTTTGTTAAATAATAAGCCCTAAAAAATTCATTAATTGTTGCGTACTTAATTGAAAAACCTTTTTTAAAAAAGTCAATTTTTTTAAGGATAATAGTATCCGAATCCCAAATTATCATTCTTTGATTATTATTTTTTACAAAGTCTATAATAAAGGATATTTTAAGAACTTGTTGGTAATACCAACTTAATCTTGATTGTATTTGTTGAAAATAATTAGTTGTTTTTAAATTATTTAAAAAATAATTTTTAAAATCTTCAAAAGATATAATTGTTTCTTCATTAATTATCTTAATATTTTTTTCTTTAATTTTAAAAAAAGATTCTATTTCTTTTGAAGGGCAAATAATAAAAAAATTTAAGTTAGAATAATATTTATTAAATTCTGCAATATTCTCTTTTATAATTGGCAGGTCGCGAACTAAGGTTACTTGACAAACATTTAAATGAGATTCGCTATCAAACATTTATTATTAAACAAAATAATTTAACTTTTTATATAATCCAATCTTGGAATTTGCTAACATTGTCTAAAATATATTTGGGATAACTGCTATCAATAACCTTTTTTTTAAAAATATCATTTCTGCCTATGATATCTTTTTGATTATTGATATTTTCCTCTATAGTTTTTTTATTTAAGAACCTCTCATCAATCGAATTGAAAAACACATAATTATCCTTGTATTCACATAAATTTTTATATTTAAACAATAGTTGATCTGGAGTTTTTAAATTACAAAAATGCCATCCGCCATTTTCAATCGCATAATTTAAATTAATTTTATCTAGTCTCCAGAATGGTCTTCTCTTTATTTTTAATTCTCTTAACCATTGCGGAGACTTGAGATATTTTTTAATGCATGCTTTAGAACCTCTCCAAACAGAATTTGACTCGTTAAAAAGATTGAGTTTATAATAAAATTGTTTTTGCTCAAAAACACCGTATTTTTTATTTGGATTAAAATTTATAATTTTGTCAGGATTTGGTATTTCGTCGGCATCAGAAATCATTATCAAATCTTCATTATTTGCTTTTGAAAGACCTCTTGTAATACAATTTCTTTGAAAATTTTCTCTAAGCCAAGGATTATCTCCTTCTGGCATATCTTCTACTTTAATATAAATAATTTTATGAGAAAATTTTTCAAAACTTTTTATATTAAAATTAAAATTTTTTTTATTATTTTGCCACGTTCTATTAGACTCGACTATTACGAAATAATCCACAAAATCATTTAAAATATTAAACCTTAAATCTAAAAGAAAATTCTCATCAAGGTAAATACAACAATCAAATATTCTCATTAGATATTTATAAAAGTTTTTTGTTCAAGATATTTTTTAGCAGTCAATAAATCACTATTATTATATTTTTTTGGAACTTTAAAATTTTTGGTTGGATCTAATATCAAAAAGTTATGCGCTAAATCGTTGCGTATAAAAAAGAGATTTGTGCATGAAGAATCAATAGCTATTAAGGAATAATTTTTTTTATTAGCTAATTTATTTAAGGCCAATAGAGATGCACCGGAATAAATACTACCATCCCATAACCAATCATCTTGATATGGTATTGTAATACTATCTTCTTTACCTAGCCAAAAATTATATTCAATAATAATTAATTTAGGAGTAGAATTAATTGCCTCCATAAGAAAATAATCATTTCCATCTACGTCTATTGATATGCAATCAATTTCTTCATTTTCAGAAAAATAATTATTAATTAAGTTATTAATATTATTTTTATTTATAAAGGTATTTAATATTTTTTTTTTTTTGAAAGGATAAAAAATATTTAAAATTTTATTTAATATAAAACACTTATCTCTGTTTGCATCAATTAATAATATTTTGTTAATTTTTTTAAATAAATTTAATGAATTATTTTCATAATAATCAAATCCTATTTCAATAAAATTTATTTTATTTGATTTTATCTTGGAAAATATATAATCAATTATTCCATCTTCGTTATTTTGAGAATATTTTCTATATTCATGATAATTAATTTCATCAAGATCGTTACTATATTTATGATTTGTTTTTTTTCGAAATTTTACAGAAATAAATTTATAAATTCCTGAAACAAATATAAAGAAAAAATAAATGTATAAAAAATTAATTTTAAAATAATTTAAAATTTGAAATTTTTCTTTTTTTATTTTTCTTCCTAATTTTAACATCTATTCATACGATGGCGGAGAGAAAGGGATTCGAACCCTTGATACCTTTAACAGTATACACGCTTTCCAAGCGGGCGCCTTCAACCACTCGGCCATCTCTCCTATTATTCTTATTAACTTCATTAATTTAATTTAATCAAAATATTTTTTTCAATCGGAAAGCAAAAAATATCATCACTTATAGGAAAAAAAGAGTAATTATTACTTACTATTGTCTTCAAAGTATTTTCAAGTTCTATGTTTTTAATATGTGACCACTCAAATATTATAATTGGCCTTATTTTTTTTACTTTTAAAAAAAAATCATTAACAATTTGACAGTCATAACCTTCTGTATCTATTAACAAAAGATCAAAACTATTTATTCTATATTTTACTAAAAGTTCATCAAAGCTTATTTGATTTACCTTTTCTTGAATAATGTGTTTTTCCTCAATCCCGTGTTTAAGTAAATGTTCTTTATAAAAAGAGGATATACCGCCAGATAATGTTCCGTATTTATTAAAATACTCTGGATTTACTTTGTACAAAAATAAAATTTCATTATTTATGCTCAAAGCCGAATTTTCCAATCTTACATTTTCATAATTCAAATAATTATTTTTCAAATCTAAAAAATATTTTTTTATAGGTTCTAGTAATAAACTTTCTAATCTATATTGTTTAATGACATTATATAAATGATCATGTGACATGCCATCATTTGCTCCTATCTGGATTAAGGAATTAATAATCTTTTTTTCAACAAGATTTGATATAATTTTTTCTAAATTTAAAGATGAGAATTTAGATAAATAATTTTTATTTTTAATATAATTTTTCGGTAATAATTTATACCCAAATATTCCACAAATTTTTTTTAAAACTTTACTCATTTTTATTTATTTTTAAAACTTCAATAAATGCTTCTTGAGGAATATCAACACTTCCGAATTGTCTCATTCTAGCTTTTCCTTTTTTTTGTTTTTCTAAAAGTTTCTTCTTTCTATCTCTTGCTCCTCCACCATGAATTCTACTGATAACATCTTTTCTGTAACCAGATATTGTTTCTCTTGCTATAATTTTTCCACCAATAGCCGCTTGGATCGGAATTTGAAATTGATGTCTTGGTATTAAATCTTTTAATCTTTCACACATTAATCTTCCTTGTCTTACAGCAAAATCTTTGTGAATTATCATGGATAACGCATCTACCATTTCCTCATTTACTAATATTGATAATTTGATCAAATCACCTTCTCTGTAATCGCTTAATTCATAATCAAAACTCGCATAGCCGCTCGATATAGATTTTATCTTGTCATAAAAATCAAAAACGACCTCATTTAACGGTAGCTCATAAGCTAAAACTGCTCGATTTCCTGAATAACTAAGACTTTTTTGTTTTCCTCTTTTTTCCTCACATAATTTCATAATTGAGCCTAAATATTCATCTGGAAGAATTATTGTTGCATTAATCCATGGCTCATCAATAGATTTAATAAAATTTGGTTCTGGCATATTAGCGGGGTTTTGAAGATCCATTACTGTTCCGTCATGTTTGTTAATTTTATAAACAACGCCTGGTGTTGTAGTAATTAAATTTAAGTTATATTCACGGTCCAATCTTTGAACGATAATTTCAAGGTGAAGTAATCCTAAAAAGCCACATCTAAAACCTAATCCTAAAGCGGCTGAGTTCTCCGGTTCATAAACAAAACTAGAGTCATTTAATTTTAATTTTGCAAGACTGTCTCTAAGCAAATTATATTCAGTACTATCAACTGGAAATAGTCCACAAAACACAACTGGTTTGCTAGGTTTAAATCCTGGCAATGGATTTTTAATAGGATTAGAATAATCGGTTATTGTATCTCCAATTTTAGTATCCGAAAGATCTTTGATTCCTGTAACAATGAAGCCAATCTCACCAGGCCCTAAATACTCTTTATTTTCTGGTTTAGGTGTAAACACACCAACTTTTTCAACGGGATGTCTTGTGTTAGTAGACATCAATAAAATTTCCATTCCTTTTTTAATTGTTCCATCCAGTATTCTAACCAAAATAACAACTCCTAAATAACTGTCGTACCAACTATCAACGAGTAGTGCTTTCAAAGATAAATTTTTATTTCCTTTTGGAGCAGGAAGTCTTTCAACGATTGCTTCTAATATTTGATCTACCCCTTCCCCTGTTTTTCCAGAAGCTGTCAAGGCATCTAAAGTATCAATTCCTATAACATCTTCTATTTGTTTTTTTACTCGGTCAACATCTGAGGCTGGTAAATCTATTTTATTTAAAACGGTTATAATCTCATGATGATTGTCCATAGCCTGATAAACATTGGCTAATGTTTGAGCTTCAACGCCTTGAGTGCTATCAACTATAAGTAAAGATCCTTCGCATGAAGCAAGCGACCTATTTACTTCATAACTAAAATCAACATGCCCTGGTGTATCAATAATATTAAGAATGTAATCTTTGCCATTTTTTTTTGATTTATAATTCAATCTAACGGTTTGAGCTTTTATAGTAATTCCTCTTTCTCTTTCTAGATCCATTGAGTCTAGAACTTGCGTCGTCATCTCACGTTCAGTAAGACCTCCGCATTTTTGAATTAATCTATCTGCAAAAGTAGATTTACCATGATCAATATGGGCAATAATTGCAAAATTTCTGATATTTTCTTGTGCAGACATTTAGGATCTTAATGTTGCATCAAAAGATTTTTGCATTATTTGAATTATTTTATTAC
>Ga0214921_10010173_pt1 | contig 11700 bp, 12 predicted proteins | sample LL1505_MetaG_FD_177992 | JGI IMG/M metagenome (GOLD analysis project Ga0214921, IMG submission 177992) | Freshwater microbial communities from Lake Lanier, Atlanta, Georgia, United States - LL-1505 | ecosystem: Environmental > Aquatic > Freshwater > Lake | place: USA: Georgia | collected...
GTTTTCATCTCCCAGAGATTTAAGTGTTACAAATTGTCTCATTGAAGATACACAAAAATGACTACTTTTATCACTCTCAATTCTAAATCTATATTGGTGACAATGAATTATAAAAGATGTAATATATTTATCGGTAACTGAAGACAATAAATATGAATCCGCAACTTCGGGAATTTTTATTCATTGGTGTAAAATAAAAATATGTAAATGAATAAAAAATACTTAAAAGAATTTATTATTATTTATAATAATAATAGATTATATATTTAGAATGATTGAAAATTTTCTACAATATATTCCAAATAAAAATAATGAATATATAATATTTGATGTTGGTTCTCGTGATTGTATGCAAAGTATAGAATTTTATAATAATTTTCCTAATTCAAAAATATTTGCGTTTGAATGTAACCCAAATACATTACCTATATGTAGAAAAAATATTCAACATTATTCTGATAGAATTACATTAATAGAAGGCGCTGTTTGTAATTATGATGGTAATATAACTTTTTATCCTATAAATCAAGAAAAAACGATAACATCTTGGAAAGATGGTAATCCAGGTGCTTCATCAATATTTAAAAGTAATGGTAATTATAGTGTAGAAAAATATGTTCAAGATGAAATTACTACAAATTGTCATCGCTTAGATAGTGTTATAGAGAAATATGGTATTCCAAATGTTGATATAATATGGATGGACTTACAAGGTGCTGAATTATTAGCATTAAAAGGATTAGGTGAATATTTAAATAATGTCAAATATATTCATACCGAAGTCTCATATATAGAAATGTATTCTGGTCAAGTCATGTATAAAGACTTGAATGAATTTGTATTATCTAAAGGGTTTATCATTAAAAATAATTTATCATTGCGTGGTTGGCAAGAAGATATAATTTATGAAAAAATTAATCCTAATAATAAATTTGATATAGTTATACCAATTGGACCAAATGATAAAGATTTAATAGAAATACAAATAGAATATACTAAAAAAAATATTATTGGATACAGAAATATTTATTTAATTTGCTATGATCCTACTATTAACATTCATGGTTGTATAACTATTGATGAAAGGATTTTTCCATTTACAATTGATACAGTTATTGAATTTCATGGAAAATTAGATAGAAATGGTTGGTATTTACAACAATTATTAAAATTTTACGCAGGTAAAATAATTCCTGATATTTTAGAAAGATATTTAGTTATCGATTCTGATACTTTTTTTCTAAAACCAACAATCTTTATTGAAAATGATATTTGTTTATATAATTTCGGTGTTGAATACCATATGCCATATTTTGAACATATGTTAAATTTAGATAAAGAATTAATCAAAGTATTTAATAATATTTCAGGTATATGTCATCATATGATTTTTGAAACAAAATATATTAATGAACTTATATCCAAAATAGAAAAAAATCATAATGATTTTTTCTATAACATTTTTTTAAAATTAGTTAAAGACAAAAGTAAATCTGGAGCATCAGAATATGAAATCTATTTTAATTATATGCTTAATAATCATAATGATAAAATTAAAATTAGAAAATTAAATTGGAAAAATTCTAATAAAATTATTACAGATGAAAATTTAGATTATATTTCGTGTCATTGGTATATTAGAGAAATATAATTGTATTTTATACTTATAATTATATAAATAATTATAATATAAATATTATAATCATTTTTTGTCCCCCCAATAAATAATATATTTATTATGCTTTACGCTTATATAAATATGCTGTCTCGTGTAATAAATACTAATGGTTGTTTTTATATTTTTATAGTAAAAAATATGTGTTAGTATTGATAATATATTTATTGAAGTATTTTCAACATTTTTTATTATCTAAATTTGGTGCTGTTACGAGACATTTTATATCATATTATATTCTTTAAGTATATTTCTCTTAATATGTTCAAAACTCCATTTTCATTTATCATTGAATAATAAATAATAATTAAAAAATTATATGAAATATTTTGATAATAATAGTGAAAATAAATACGAAAGTGATAATGAAAGTGATTTAGATATATCTTGGGTTCAAGAACAAGAAAAATTACAACATATCAACGAAAATTATTTTAAAGAACCTATGGAAAATATTGATATATATTTTATTTATATTAATACAAATGACTATATTGAAAAAATTAACCATATACAACAAGATATATCTTTAAATCAACATTTAAATAATAATTCTGGTCTAATACATAATGATATTATTATTCAATTATTAGAAAAAAATAAATATTTATCCAATAATAAATACAAAATCCAAGATGTTTTATTATATAATGTTTCATTGAACCCTGAAAATATACAATCTTATTCCAAAGATGAGAACCTTTTAGAAAGTTCCTCCAAATTTCTTGAACCGCTATCTATTGTTAGTGATTTTATTATTCCTCCTTCTATTTTTATTTTTCATAAAATAAATTCTATCTTTTTTATCTTTAAACAACTTCAAGAAATTAAACCTTTACCACCAAAATCTATTTTGAAATCTTCTATTCAAAATAATGGTAGTAATAGTAACAATGATATCAAAACCATTGATAATACTAACGATAAACATAAATTTACTAAAAAAGTTCGTATTTCAGAAAAAAATACAATCACCAAATTAAAATCGAATAATAAATTTACTCGTAAACAAAAAAAATAATTTTTATAGTGGATTTTACTTGCTTACTTTGATTTCTTATTATTTTGTCTATTTAGTTTTTCCTGATTATTTTTTGAAATATTTCTTTCGTTTGCCCTATTTGACGCATATATATAAGTATTATAACATTTTATCAAATGTTCTATTATTTTTTCACATATTTCACTATATTTATTCATATTTTGTAAAAATGTTAGAAATTTATAGTGATTATTCATATTATCTAAAATATTTTTTATTTTTAATGATTTCTTTATAGAACTACTAATAAAGAAATTACAGAATATATCATATTCTTTTAATAATTCAGTAATATTTTTAATTGGTTGTTGATGACATAAATATATATATATACTCTTTCTCATATTATGTGTTTTGTTAATAAATTTGTTCAATTCTTTTACATTCATTTTTTTTATAATATTAAACATTTCATTATCATATTTTTGTTTTATTAATAATAACCTCATATTTGGTCTTAACATATAACTTTCTATTAAACGAATAATATCATTTGGTAATATTGAAATTTTGTTCAAGCATTCTCTTTCTATTTTGGTTTCTTTATCATTTTGTTTTATGGTTTCTATTTTGTTTTGAAACTTTTGTTCTTCTATTTCTTTGAGCTTTTCTTGTTTTATCACTAAATTTTTAATTATTTTATTCAATTCATTATTCATAACAGATTTAAAAGTATGTAAATATTTTTCATTTAAACTATAATTTAGTCTCAAATCATTAATAATACTATCATTATCATCAGTAAATTTATATATATTAATCTTTGTTTGTTCAATTGAAGGATACAATGAACGCTGTGTTAGTTTTATAAAATCATCTATATCATTACTACCTTTTATTCTTATAGAATTCATATCTGCGCGTAACAGATTTTTTATTTTTACCCCTGTTTTATTAAGAAGCGATTTTTTTAATTCTTCCTTTTCAGTATTCATTATTTTAATTATGCTATTATTATAACACCAAGTGAAAGTCTTGTTATCGTGATTAATATTCATTTTGTATTTTATTGTGTTGTATTGTATTGTATTGTGTTGACTATTATTTATTCTATATTATTCAATTTTATGAACCTATATAAATATTATTATATATCATTTTATATGTTTCTATTATGAATTCTAATACTAATTTGGATAGCGAATATCCTTTATTAAATAATATTGATAAACACCTATTTTTCAAAGAACAAATCATCCTTCTTTATTATAATCTTTCTCGTAAAAATAATATTCAAACATTATCTATGATTTTTGATAATTTACTTTGTTCTCTTAAAAAATGGAATGATAATAGCTTTCTACAATATTTAATTGTTATCTATAAAATGGTTGGTCAAACTAGAGATTGTTTTTATGGTAAAGGAGAACATGATTTGTCTTATATGCTACTTGCTATTTTATATAAATATTATCCTGTATTAGCAATTTATGCTCTACATAAATTCATTCAACCATTAAGTAATGGAGAACTTGGTTATGGTTCTTGGCGAGACATCAAATATTTTTGTGAATATTTACGCTGTAATACCTTCCAGTGTATTCATCATCCTCTTATTAAATATTGTATTCATTTAATGAATATTGCTTTAAAAAGAGATTATGACAAATGGAATAACGTTTTGGATAATTATTTTCAACAAATAATTCGTAGTTCTTCTTTTTCTTATTTTGAAAAAATTAAAAAACCAATAACAAGAGAACATTTAACATCGGTGTCTAAATGGATTCCTAGAGAACATACAAAATTTGATTGGATAAATGAAATGCTTGTTATTGATTGGTTTGAAACACATAAACCTTATATTCTTTCTTCTCATACATCAATTGCTGGTTATTATAATTCTCTAAGTAAATGTAAATTGATTTATAGAAAAATGGTATCTAAATTAAATAAAGCATTAGATACAACCGAAATCAAACTTTGTTCTAACCAACTTGATGAAATTATACCCAAAAATATTCCTCAAATTCTCTTTATGAAAAATAAAAATAAACTATGGTTTGATAATATTATGGATAATACTAAAATAGACTTTGTTACTAATAATAATAATAGTATTAAAAATAAATGTGCGAATGAATTTCAACGTCATTATGAAAAGAAATTTTATTTATTATCACCTTTTGAACCAAATAGAGAACCTAATAAAAATATACCTACTGATGTTCCTATTTCTTTCATTATAAAAGAAGCGTTTAAATTATATAAATTATCAAAATCTTCTACTTTTCTTCATAAAAGTTCTCAAACTCTTCAATTAAAAATTGATATTTTAAATCATCAATGGAACCAAATTTCTTCTATTATTGGATATGAAACATTGAATGATTTTATCCCTATTATTGATACATCTTTTAAAAATGATATTAATAATGATATTTTCTTTTTTTCTATTGGACTTGCCTTTCTTATTTGTAGCCGTAGTTCTCTAGGTAAAAGAATTATTGCGATTGACCACCAACCTTCATGGATTAATCTTGATAATTGTTCTGATTTATTCTCTATGATTAGTAGTCTTTTTGATTCTATTAAAGGTAATTGTAATACAAATTATAATATTTTTGAAGCGTTTAATATGATACTTTCATCTATTATTGAAATAAAAATGTCCTATATTAAAATATCAAAATTATCATTGGTTCTCTTTCATCAACACGAATTGCCTTTTAATTTTCATAGCATGATGACTGAATTATTTTATAATAAAGGTATTCAAAGTTCTCGTGGAAAACCTTTCCCTATTCCCCGAATTATCTATTGGAATATTTCTAATGATTTTTGTTCTCAATTACCATTCAAAATTACAGATGAAAATGTTTTTTCATTATCTGGATTATCAAGTTCTCTTATTCGCCATTTATATTTGTTAGAACCTTGTTTTAATAGTAAGACTGGTAATAATAGTAAGTCCTATGAAATTATCTGTAAAATTTTATCTAATAGTAGATATGATGATTTGGAAAATTATATATTGAAGTTTTTTCGTTAATTTTCTTACTATAAGGCATTGAAAAATGATACTACTACTATTATATAATTTATGTTTTATATTTTTTATAATGGTTGCTCTAAATAACATAAATAATTATTATTTTATAATACTAATGTTACTTCCATATATTCCAAATGATTTATTACATATGATATTAGATTATGATGGAAGAATAAAATATAAAAAAGGAAAATATGTAAATATAATACACAAATATGACATAAGATATAATATTATTACCCCAATAATGATTAAAAAAAATGAAATAATGAAAGATGTACAATTAACAGATAATTCAGGGTTTTATTTTGAATTTGGATTTGATATAGATAATAGAATTGGTTTATGTTACGATTTTAATTTTTCTTTTGAAGATAAATTTGAAATATGTTATTATGATTTAAGAAATAATAATTGGGTGCAAATTAGAACATATTTATAGACCCTTGCGCATTTGTAATGCGCAATATGTATCATCTTTATCACTTGAACCTTGCCCACAAATGGGCATTTCAATTATGTAAAGGCGTAAATAATATTAAAAAAATGTGTAAATAAAAATAATAAAAAATATAATACTATTTTAACAAAGTGTTTTAATGAGTGATATTGAAAAATTTGATTTAGGTTTTGATATAAAATTTTTTGGAGGTAAAAAAACAACATATCATGATAAAGTAAAGTTTATTAATCAAGGAACCTATGGATGTATTTTTCGTCCAGCTATTAATTGTAAAGGAAATTTATTGAAACCTTCTTTTATAACTAAAATACAAAGTGAAAAGGAAAATTCGGATAAAGAAACTAAAATTGGATATAAAATTAAAAAAATTAAAGGTTATAGTAAATATTTCGCGCCAATTCTAAAAACTTGTAATATTTCTATCGCTAATATTAAAAATGATGAAATTAAAAAATGTGACTTTATTGATAATAAAACTACTAAAATTATTTCCAATAAAATGAAATATGTCGGTGATAAAACATTATTTGATTATTTCTTATCTATTTTAGAAGAAACCCCTAATAAAATAAATGATGTTATGTTTGATTGTTATTTACATCTATTAGAAGGTATTGAATTATTACAACAAAATAATATTATCCATTATGATTTGAAAGAGAACAATATTGTATTTGACGAACAACAAAATTACCCTATTATTATTGACTTTGGATTATCTTTTGAAAATTCTAATTTACATAAATATAAATATTTAACTGAAGCATTTTATGTATACGGACCTGAATATAAACCTTGGTGTATTGAAATACATATTATTTGTTTTATTCTTCATAATATTGATGAAAAAGAGCTTGATAAACAAATTTCTTTACATTATTTGAATGATGTTGTTGATGATTTTTTGAAAGAAAATACTTTTTTTAAATATTTTAAAGAAAGTGAAGTTTTTAAACATTATGGAAATACATTGAAAGATTTTTTAAAGCAATATTCTGAATTATCGTATAATGATTTAATTAGTGAATTGATAAAATACAATTATTCTTGGGATAATTATTCGTTGGCTGTTATATTTTTATATTTCATTGTTAAGTTGAAATCAGATAGCGTGAAACCGCTTTTTAAATTATTAAAGGAAATTATATTTACTACTCCTGATGCGCGAATTACTATTAAAGAAACTATTGAAAGGGTTACTGATATTTATGATGATAATATTGAAGAATGAATTTTTTTTATCTTTGTTATCTTTGTAATATTATATATAATATATTATATATAATATGCCGTTTATAGGTACTTATAATGGAGCTATGCAAATATTATCAAGTATTGGAACTGGTAAATGTAAAGGTGAATGTAAATCATCTTGGATACGTAATCTAAAATATGCTTTAAAAACAAAAACAAATCCTTTAGGATTGACTGAAAAACAGCGAAAGAATATTACTGAAAAAATTAAAAGTGTTTCAGGGCGAAACGCTATCAATCAACATAGTAAAACATTGAAGAAATATAAAAATAGAAATTCGCCACCTTATCCTGCGAATGAAAATTGTAATAAAAAAATGGTTGGTAATGATGGAAATATGTATATATCTAAGCCAAATAAAAATAATGTTTGTTCTTGGAAAAAAGTATAATCATAAAAAAAGTATAATTTAATTATATTTTACAGAGGGGTTGGTTACAAATAAATGTTTTTGTTTTTGTTTTGCTTATATATTTTTATTTTTCATTACTTAAACTATCATTGATTAACATAATCATTTCTTTTTCTATATTTTCATTATATTTTTCTTCCATAGTCTTTCTTTTGTATTGTGGTCTTTCTCTTAAATATTTGAAATATTCTTCGTCGTCGTAATTATGGTAATCTTCTTCTTCATTTTCGTGTTCTTCTTCTTCATCATCTGAATCCAAATCTATTACTGATGAATATTTGAAATATATAGCTAAGTCCAAGAATATGTCCAATTCGGCTTGTTCTTTATCATTAAATAATATTGAATTATCCAAAGTTTTTGATAAATATAATTGAATAATATAAATGATATAATTTTTAATAACATTCATATACATCGCATCGTGGTATTTTTCATTCATTTTCTTTTTGAAATTGTAATCATAATTATATGATTCCCAAAATTGTGCGTTATATCGACGATGGTTAACACCCCAACTTTCTATTGTGTATAAACTATCAATATACTCTTGAAATGTTTGTTGTTTAAATACATTTACATTAGTGATTGGCATATCATATTTTGTTTTTTTAAATAATAATGATAAATATTTCATTGGTATATGGTTATCATCCATTATTTTTTTCCAAATATCTTCATCGTTTTTATAATCCATTAATAATTGTTTATGGGTATTTTCACATGTTGTTTTTTCATTTACTAATACATTATATCTGGTGTAACATTGATTTACTATAAAATTTTTAATAAATTGTACGTATTTGATATTGTATGTTTCGAACGACATTTTGTTTTTGTTTTTGTTATATTTAATTGTTATATTATTATATTATTATTATGTTATTGTTTTCTAAAATTGCTTACTAATTGGTTACTTGTTAATTATATTATAGATACTTAGTTGTTTTAAAATGAATTATAAAATCAATAAAAAAAGTAATTCAATTTTTTATGGTTTCGTGTTGTATATTATAATTATTTTCCTTTTATTATCAAATACAACCTATTTTTATATGTTTTTTTAATTTTTTCTGATAATATATTTGGATTTAATCTATCGTCTATTATTTCTATATCTTTGTTTATAATCTTTTGTACTTTTTGTTCTAATAATACTTTTTTTCTATATTCTTTTATTTCTTCTAATAAAGCATCTCTATTTTCATTACAAAAATCTTCATATGCTTTTGCTGGTGAAATTATATTTTTGTGGGTTTCTTCTTTATTTGTTTTGTTTTCGGTTTCGGTTTCGGTTTCTTTCTTTATATAAATATAAATATGTTCATCCATTGTTTTCAATATTTTTAATGTTAATGTTGTATACATTTTTGTTTGTGATTTATGTTTAGAGGATGGTTTTATTCTATTTTGTAATTTCTTACAATAATAATATTTTACGCTTTTAAACATTCTATCCAAAATATCGTCTTCTAATCCTAGGTTTTCCAAACGCTTTATTTCTTTACTTATCTTTTCATTGATATCTTCTTTTTTTACCCATTCATTCCATTGCGTTTTGAATTTCTTTCTATCGTCGTTTTGATGTTCTTTCGCAAAATTATTTAATAATTTACTTATTTCGTCTGTATAATCAAAACGTAATGTTTGAATATTATTTGTATTTAGTACTGGTGTCATTTTGTTATTGGTGTTTTTATTTTTACTTCTTTAAATTTGCTTGTAAAAGGTATTCAATTTTTTGTAATCTATATAATAGTTGTTATGAAAAACACATAAATAGTATATTATTATTATATCTATAATGTTCTCAAATCAACAATATAATTCTTCTGGAAAACATATGATTTGTGATATCAAAAATATTAAAAATCATAGTCTTATTCATGATTTGGAACATATCAAACATATATTAGATACTATCTGTATTAATAATAATTTCACTATATTAAATAAAATAGAACATATTTTTGAACCTCAAGGGCTTAGTATCCTTTATTTATTATCTGAATCACATATTTCTATCCATACCTTTCCTGAACGTAATTATATTGCTTTTGACTTATACACTTGTCGCAATTATCCTGATAATTCTTGTTATCTCCATATTTATAATTATTTAATAGAATGCTTTGACGCGGATAAAGAAAATCCTATGATTGTTGATCGTTGTTTTTAAGATTGTTTGATTTGTTTCAATATAAAGTTCATGATAATCATTCCGGGTGTGTCATTTTTATTTTCTATTAACGAATTATATATTTTATTATATTTTTGTAATAACGTTTCTTTATTGATATATAACCAAATTATGTATATTATAAATAATACTATTGATGCTATTATATCTTTCTGTATTATTTTATCATTTCTTATTGAATAATAAGGTAGTATCTTTATAAATATATTTATTACTATAAATTTTATGATTGTTTCTATAGTAGAACCATTTTGTATCATAAAAAATAATAATATCATATTTTCTATTATACCTAAAATGATTATAAATTTTGGACTATATGTTGTTATTTTGGTTTTATATAACAAATACCACGCAAATATCCAATATGAAAATATTAAATCTAACCTTTGAAGTTTCATTTTTAGTATTCAAAATTTATATATTGTAATTAGATTTTTCATTATTTTTATTTGGGTTGTTATATTTTGATGTTATAATGATTTATTAAATAATTATAAATCATTATAATACGCTTCATACAGGGTTCGAACCTGTGACCTTGAGGTTAACAGCCTCACGCTCTACCTACTGAGCTAACGAAGCACTTAAAAAATATTATTGGGTAATTCCTGGTCTGCTAATTCTATACAATGAAGATTGTATTGGATACATTACAAACAATCAGTTACCAAGATATTATCTTGGGTTTTCTTTATATCCATTTTTCCTTATTGTTTTTGTTTGTTTTTATAACCCTTATATTTTTCATTATGTTGACAAAATAGAAAATATATGTGTAAAATATAATGGAAAGTCCGTTTAAAAATCATTCTTCTGTTGTTATGTATTTAGAACCTTATTTGAATTCATTTACTAAAAATTATCAAAATATTATTACATTAAGTGATATGCCTAATGGACCACTTTCTAATATGGTTACTACTATTTCTTCGCCCAAATTATCGCCTTTTCAATTTTTGAACAATGGTAATAATCCTAATAATTGTATTTTTGTTTTATTACGATATCCTAAGACTGTTTGTGGTGGAGGTAATGGGTCTTTGAAAAATTCGGATTTTTTTATGGGGGCTGATGATATCCCTTCTATTTTTGGTTATTTGAGAACCAATGGTTATTCTATTGATACTGAAATTACCAAAATGATGAATAAATCCAGAGTTCTCATTGGTGGTGTTTCAGATGCTCGTTTTTCTGGTGACCGTAAAATGATTTGTATGTTTTCTTATAATTCTTAATTTTGTAATTTAGAATATTAAACAAACATTATATTATATTATATTATATTATATTATAATGGATCTTTTATTTGATATGTTTGCTTTCGACGCAGTTGATAAGACTGGTGGAACAGAATTATTCAAACAATCATTATTCGTTAATATAGAAAAAACTGATAAACTTTATAATAATAGAGAACAATTTTACCAAAAATTGGTTGAACAAAAAATAGTTAATAACAACGCAAGTTATTTCAGTTTTTTACCAACAAGTAAAGCTGATAAATTTTTTGATGATAATGAAGCAAAGAAAAAATTTTTCATAATTCTCTATGATTTGAGAAAAAAAAATGAAATAAGTGATATTAGTCTCAAAAAATTACAAAATTTTTATAATAGTGAAACCAGTTTTGTTGGTAAGGTCAGAACTTTTGGTGG
>Ga0214921_10010175_pt1 | contig 11699 bp, 10 predicted proteins | sample LL1505_MetaG_FD_177992 | JGI IMG/M metagenome (GOLD analysis project Ga0214921, IMG submission 177992) | Freshwater microbial communities from Lake Lanier, Atlanta, Georgia, United States - LL-1505 | ecosystem: Environmental > Aquatic > Freshwater > Lake | place: USA: Georgia | collected...
GCGATCATAACCAAGCAATTGCCGAACGCCGGACCAGTTCTTTTGCTCGACATGGGCATTGTCATTCGAGTGGTAAGGTCGTGAGCGCGTAAATTGCACAGGTTGCTTTTGACCTTGGAAGTACCGTAACAGATGCCAGTTCAAAAATTCGCTGCCGTTATCGCAATCAAACCCTTGGAGTTGGAATGGTAAAGCCTTCTCAATCTCTTTGATTCTCAATAACACCCCGTTAGAGCCCTTGTTCCAAGTCACGCGATACTCCGTCCAGCCTGTGCAGATGTCGGTCATCGTGAGGCTCCAAGCAAAATCACCTGCCAAACTATCGCCGCAGTGCGCTACGGTATCGGCCTCCATAAACCCTGGCTGAGTAACATCCCATACGCCCGCTTGGATAGGGATTTGTTTTTTGAGAAGCGTGCCTGGCTTGGTACCTGATAGGCCCCGTTTGCCTACAGTAACTCGGACACCCTCTAACAGACGATCCATCGTGGCAGCGGACATAGCCAGCAGCAGATAGCGGACATCATCCGCTATCGCCCCATAAGTTTTCTCATACTGGGGGAGCCATAAAGGTATTGCCACTTGGAGACGCTTAGAAGCCATTTGACCTGAAGCCAACCAAATAACCTTGAGTGCTTTCATGATATCCGGACGGTTATAGCGGGAGGGCTTACCCGGCTTAGACTTCGATGTCTTTAGCGGGGCGGCAGCGAGCTTTCGGAGTGCGTATTTACGGTGGTAATGGCAAACTGCGCAAAATTCATCGAGGATCTTGGTCTTTTCTAGCCGTTTCGCCTGATGGTAACGCCAGCGAATTGCTTCCAAATATGCCTTTTTAGCATTTTTACCCATATGATGTAACCATCCTTTCTTCGGTTACATTTAATATGAGGCAACGTATGCTTTTTAGACCCTCCTTGGGTAACTTTTAATGTGAGTCAATTCGCAGTTGAACACATTTCTTCAGCTTATCAGACACTTAAGCTATAATTACTTCTTTTAATGGCCTGGTAGCTCAGTCGGTAGAGCAGAGGATTGAAAAAAATATTTTTTGATGTTTGACAGCTGTAAACATTAGTTAAAAGCCTCGCTTCACAGCGGCGTTCAATTTGCAGAAAAATCTGCGGCACTCAATAAAAAAATTAATTACCTAATTTTGTTCGCAGACTATCGCGTGGGAATTTGACGACGATAAAAAACTAATCATCGCCCAATTTGGCATTTGAAAACATACTAGCGTGTATGTCCTCGCTTCAACAATTATTCACAACACAGTTTGACGCAAATACTATTAAACAAGTGAGGCTGATGAACGGCGATGCTTTGCTTTATAAACGTTTGCAGTCATCGCAGTGGCAAGTGCGATTTAAGTTGGAAAACAACAAGTGGCATAGCACGACAACAAATACAGACGACATAGAGCAAGCAAAGATCAATGCCATTGCCATTGTTGAAACAGTAAAAATCAAAACAGACGCAGGCTTGGCGCTGACCACAAAAACATTTAAGCAAATTGCCCTAGACGAAGTTAAGAATATGACTAGTGCGATGAATAACAACACCGGCAGGTATTGCTACAGAGACTATATTTTTGCAATCAATAAATATCTCATTCCTTTTTTTGGCGCCTATGAAGTAGAAAAAATAACAACAGAAATGCTTGCAGATTTTGATGCGTGGCGAATTACTGAGATGGGAAAAGTTCCTGTAGCAAGCACCAAGCGTAATCACGCCAGTGCATATATTCGTGTTGTGAATTTGGCGAGAGAGCGTGGGTATGTTGCTCACAATCGTGCCGTGCCGTTGTTGGATGCAAAAGGTAAAAAGAGCCAACCGCGCCCAGCGTTTAGTAAAGAAGAAATTACCGAATTACTTTGCTATACAGAGACTTGGCAAAAGAGTAGCTACACCGAGCGAACACGACAAATGCGAACGCTTTGTATTGCCTACATAGAGTTTTTAGTGAATACAGGAGTAAGACACGGAACAGAAGCACTACGCCTACGTTGGAAACATTTGCAATGGCACTGGATTGGTAATAAGAAATACTTGCGTATTTGGGTAAGCGGTAAAACCGGCCCTCGCCATCTGATCGCAAAGCACGAAGTAGTTCGAGTATTTGAGCGACTAATGCGTTGGCACAAATTGGGCTATACAGGATTAAATGGTGTAATAGAAGCGAAACTGGACAAAGCCATCTTTTGCCTACCCGACAACACGCAGATTAGTAATATGGAAAATATCTTTAGAAACTTAATGATGCGAAGTGGTATGCGTAAGGACAGTGGCGGACTAAACCGAACCCTGTATAGCTTGCGGCATACTTATGCAACTTTTGCGCTAGCAAGAGGCATAGACATACATACGCTTGCACGCCAAATGGGAACAAGTGTGGGAATGATTGAGAGGCATTACAGTAAGATGACTGCCACGATGGCAGCTGAAAGATTGGCATAAACAGGGGTGGTGGTGTCGTGTTCGACACGACAGCCTGCTTTTGGATAACTGTAGCCATATAAAAGTAGGAGTTTATCAGGGATATGAAGTGTAAAGAACGACGAATTAGGGTGATCACGACTAACCTCAGTTAGCTCAAACTATTGTTGAAAAACACATTGGACTGCCCAAGAACAGACAGCTCCCAATTAAAAAATACTTAGTGCCAAGTTATCAAAGCCTAGAATCTGCACTCATCTGGTGCGATAGGCAAGTAGGTGTCATGCAAGATACTTAATAGTTAAATATAATTGATTTTGTTAAAACCCATATGTAAATCTTTCGATAATGCAAATTCCTCCAATACAGTTTCATAAAACCCCCTTGAGCCTTTTAGCGCCTCCCTCCCTTGCCGTATTTGGCGGGGTAATGGCGCAAAAGATATGAAAATAGCATTTACTCAGATATTAGCTTTAACTGCTTGCGTGCTTTTAACCGCCTGCGGTGCTGGTAACAGTTCCACTTCCACTGCAACAACCTCCACAATGGGTGGCACTATTTCAGGATTAACTAGTGGCGCTTTAGTTCTTCAAAACAATAGTACCGATGCTTTAACAATAGTTGCTAATGCAAATAGTTCAACTTTTGTATTTGCTACTCCCATGGTTATTGGCGCTACTTATGCTGTTACTGTAGCTACTCAACCTACTGGATTTACTTGTTCTGTTACCAGTGGTACTGGAACTGTTGTCAGTTCGATTGTGACTAGTGTAGTTGTGACTTGTGTTGCAAATTGGATTGGAACAAAACAACTGGGGGTGGCTACAAAAGCTACTACGGGCAACTCTATAGCTACTGATGTCAGTGGTAATGTCTATGTGGCAGGTTCTACCACTGGTGGACTTGATGGTAATACCCTCACTGGAACTCAAGACTTCTTTGTTACCAAATACAACAGTAGTGGCGTCAAACAATATACCAAACAGTTGGGGGTTTCTACAAAAGATACTCAAGGTAATTCCGTAGCGACCGATACTAGTGGTAATGTCTATGTGGCAGGTAGAACTAGGGGTGGTCTTGATGGTAATACGCTCCTTGGTAGTATTGACACCTTTTTAACCAAATACAACATTGATGGAGTCAAACAATACACCAATCAACTGGGGTCCACTATAAATCTTGCATGGACTCGTGGACTGGGAGTAACGACCGATACCAGTGGTAATGTCTATGTCACAGGAGATATCGATTCATCAGGCCTCGATGGCAATACACTCACTGGAGTTCAAGACTTCTTTTTCACCAAATACAATAGTAGTGGTGTGAAGCAATACACCAGACAACTGGGTGTTTCTACAAAACTTACTTATGCCCTCTCCGTAAAAACCGATGCCAGTGGTAATGTCTATGTGGCAGGTTATACCAATGGTGGACTCGATGGTAATACGCTCACTGGAACTCAAGACTTCTTTGTTACCAAATACAACATTAGTGGTGTGAAACAATACACCAGACAACTGGGTGTTGCTGGAGTAATTACTCAAGGTAATTCCGTAGCAACCGATGCTAGTGGCAATGTTTATGTGGCAGGATATACCGCTGGCTCACTCGATGGTAATACACTCACTGGAACTCAAGACTTCTTTGTTACCAAATACGATAGTAGTGGCGTGAAACTATATACCAAACAACTGGGGGTTGCTGGAGTAATTACTCAAAGCTTAGGCGTTGCAACCGACGCCAGTGGTAATGTCTATGTGGCGGGATTTACCACTGGCGGACTTGATGGTAATACACTCATTGGAACTAGAGACTTCTTTTTCACCAAATACGATAGTAGTGGCGTGAAGCAATACACCAAACAATTTGGTGTTGCTACAACATTTACTCAAGGTACTGGCGTAGCTACCGATGCCAGTGGTAATGTCTTTGTGGCAGGATATACGACTGGAGGACTTGATGGTAATACCCTCACTGGAACTCGAGACTTCTTTGTTACCAAATACAACAGTAGTGGCGTGAAACAATAACGGTTTCAATTGATGACAAAGACCCGTATGATTTACTAAGCTAGTTTTTTGTTGACCATGATTGTGTGCTTGGTTTGGAAGTTGCCAGCGCTAAAGAAGTAATGCACACAACGGCTTTAAAGTGATAAGCTGTCGTGTCCGACACGACACCGTAGCCCGATATAATTTCCCTCAAAAAACGTCTACACGCAAACTAATTGCGGCGCCAAATATCCAAGTAGCTGGAAACTCCTGTTTCAGTTTGTAGAGCTGATTAGAAGGGTTTGCGTAAGTTCGTCGTCTAGATCCCACAGATTGACTAAATACAATCAGCGCTACCAAAGATTATTACTATTTTCTTTGGTGGCGAAAATTGCTAAGTCATTGTTTTTTGGAAGGATTATTTTTGACACAAAATGGTCGTCCTTTGAAGCAAAAGAATACAAACTACACACATAGTTTTATTTATCTAAAGGAAAAAAAATGGCTCAAGCAAAAACACTCACCACAGCAGAATTAGAACAGGTCTTACGCTATATCAGCACCACCAAATACGCAGAGCGCAATCGTGCAATGTTGCTTATGGGATTTTGGGCTGGACTACGAGTTAAAGAAATCGCTCAACTAAAGATGGGTGATGTAATAAATGACGATGGCACGATCAAGAATGAAATTCGTTTAAGTGCGGCGCAGACTAAAGGCAATGACGGCAGAACGGTATTCTTACCAGCAAAGCTCAAGGAAGAATTGGTGGTTTATTTAAGAACACGCCATATTAAAGACCCAGCAATAGCAGTGTTTCATACTTCTAATCGTTTAAGCTTCACGCCCAATACCATGTGCCAACACTTTTTTTGGTTATATAAAAAAGCAGGTATCGCAGGCGCAAGTAGCCACAGTGGTCGCCGTCAATTTATTTCCACGCTCGCGAATAAAGGCATTTCTGTGCGTATTTTAGCTAGCTTAGCTGGGCACAAGAGCATTGCCGTAACGCAGAAATATATTGACGTGAATGATGATATGAAAAGAGCTGCTGTAGAGCTTATATAGCTAGGCGGTCTGTCCATACCAGTTATATGGAATTACGTTTGAATTTATTTTCTGTATAGCATCTTGCACTTTTGTTCCGCTCAGAGCAGAAGTTAAATCTAAATCCCACCAAAGTTTTTCAAGCTCTGTGTGGGATTCTCGATGCCTGTTGCTAAATCTATCTATAGCGATAGTCTTTTTAAAAACAGGGAATTTTCCTCGCTCTACATTTCCAATAAGCATATTGGCCTTGCCCAAGTAGCGACTTACTGTAGCCCGCATTCGATTTAATCGTTGATGATGTAATTCAACATCTTGTGTCATACCTTCATTGCTTGGGCTTAGGCGAAGCACCACACCAATGCGATGCAAGTCTGCCTTGGTTGAGTATTTGTCTTTTGCTTGTTTCAGCGCGACAGGTTTTGCAATGACTTCTCTGTGAACGCACCATATTTCGTGCATTCTTTGCAAGTTAGGTAGGCGATATAAGATAGGGTTGATTGGAAATGCTGACTTACTAGTTTCCAATTTATTGGCTGGTCGTTCATCTATATGCTTTTTAAGAATGCGATTGATTTGACGATTAATAGATGATTGACTCATGGATAGCGGAATTTCTAACAATAGCTTGCCATCACGCTCTTCAGTCAAATTACTCAGATCATCAGCTACTTCTATCACTTTAGGAAGTTCAACTTGCTCTCTAAATAGGTATGTGCCTTTCTTTTCATACCAAGTATCAAAATCCACACTGTAAACATCGCCAAATTTTCTATAAAGCCAGCGCATCCCTTCGTCTGTTGTGCGTGGATTCATTGGGTTGGAAGAGGTTTGGCAAATGAGCCAATAGTCCTTGCTAAGCCGCAAATACTCCCACCACCAGCGACGAACGCTAGTTCTTGCAGAACTGAGCTCCTCTTCAATTGTGCGAGAGTGTAAGCGCCCAATTCCCTTCTGAATACCCCTGATATATCTCATAAGCCAATTTCTATATAGGATTAACAGTATATATCAATATTACACAATAGATAAGTTAATCAGGAAAGTAGGGGTTGTGGGTAGCTAAACAAATCAAAAGCGAACCACATTTTTCTAAACCGTCATTTAAGGGAGAATCCACATGACAACAGCAACTTTGGTAGCAAACTCAGTAAGCCCTGTTTCTTCACCAGTATTAGGTGTAGCAAACCCTTCAATTAACTTGGCCACTTTAAATGTGCCTACTAACGTTGTCGTGTCAAACACGACACCTACAGTACAAGCCAGTTCTGTAGAGCAGTTGAAGTCTTTGGAAATTGCTCGTATCAGTTGGGAAACCACTGAGCTTGCACAATCCAACAATCGCCTGTATTCCATCTTGCAACACGCTTACCAGTTTTACTTGGTAATGAAGCAGGACGTGAGCAAGGACGTTCGCAAGGAAAAGCAGGCAGCATTAGATGCTTTTATCACTGATCGTGGCTATACCAACAGCTTTGGCGCCACAACACACGATATGACACGTGTAATTAAGTGTGTATTTGGGGTTGATCGTCGTCGGGTCTCGGCGTACTCAATTGCCTTGCGTGAAGCTTTGCGCCAAGAAGTTGGGGTAAAAGACTTAATCGTCTTTTTGGAGCAAAACGGTGGTGTGGAGCAAATTCGTATGGGTGGCACGAAGCCTTTGTCAGCCACCAAGCGAGCTGAGCTTGTTAAAGCTGAGGTAAGTGAGGCTGTTATCAGTACAGTCAAGTTTGATGCTGTCGCAGTCAAGGCAAATGCAGACTGGGTTGATAAGCAAGTGGTATTTGTGGCCACTTACTTGCCCACTGGCGAATTTGAAGTAAATGCTGTGGTTCGTCATGACGGAGCTGTGAATACAGCACTGGCAGCCTATTACACAATTGCTCAGGCCAACAAGCGTGAAGAGTTGAATAAGCTGAAAAAAGCCGAGGCTGAAGCGATTGCTGCACAAAAGTCCGAAGCGAAAGCAGAAGACAAAACAGCAAAGCAAGTTGCTAAGACTACCAAGGAAGTCGCAGAAAAAGCACAAGTAGCTCAAGCAGCTGAGACTTTTAACAGTTTTTTTGTCGAAGAAACAGCACAAGCTGAGCTTGTTTAACTGACCTTTGGGGCTATGGCGACATAGCCCCTTTTTTAATTTTTATAGGAGGGACTATGTCCTTATTAGCACCCAGTTGTTTAGATGATTTTTTAATTAACACTCAATCAGAGCGTGATGTTCTAGAGTACATAATCAGTGGCAAAATGCCATTTCCGTTCCACGGCAAAAGTGGTATTTTGTTACATGGCTATTTTGGAACTGGTAAAAGTACGTTGGGATTTTTGCTACCTCATTTGCTAGAAACTGCTTATGCTGGGAACTATCCCAAAAATAACAGCATTGGGCAAATGCAGGCAACAGAGGAGGCTCGTCCAGAAGTGTTTCGTTGCGGAGGTGGATTAAGTAGTACCACCATTGTTAAAACAATTCACCAGTTCAATGGTATCTGGCCTTTTTTTCACTACGGCAAAACTGACTACTTTATATTTGATGAAGTTGATAAATTAACCCTTTCAGCGCAACAATCCTTGAAGTCTGTGATGGACTTAGAGCGCTGCCAGTATTTTTTTACTACCAACTATCTTGATAGGGTGGATGCTGGCATCATCAATCGCTGTTTTGTGATCGAAATGAGCCAGTCGTCTAATCCTGCTGATTATGTCAAGATGGGACAAAGTATCTTGCAAAAGATGACTTTGGCGCCAACCGCAATGCCAGAGGCAGCCCTCAAGGCTATTGCACAAAAAGCCAAAGGCTCTTTACGAGACTTTGTCAATGATGTGGTTTTTGCCGCGCTTAAATTGGGTGGTGTTTTACCGCAATAAGTATTAGTAGCAGTGAGAGCCACTGTCGTGTCAGTCACGACAGTGGCTTTTTTACCAGTTAGCCAATTCGCAATTGGTAGCCAGTAATTCAGCGACATTTTTACCAGTTACAGTCCTACAGGTTTTGGCTGTGAGTTTCCAGCTGTGCTCTATGTGGGCTTGGCTATCTAGAACACAAAGTATCAACTCATTGGTTCTCATGTCTAATGTGCTGAAGCCATACACGGCTGTTTTTGTCTTGGTCGCTATGTCATACCGCACCACCCAACTCACTAGGGTATCTTTATTGACCTCAGGTCTAACCTGATTGACTATATCTAACTGATTCTCTTTGGCTAAAAACTCCCAATGCTCATAAGTATAAAAATCCAAGAGGTATTTGACTTTGGGATTTTTGATGTCTGCGACGGCATTGAACAGTGCTTGATGGCGTACACCTTTAGCGTAGGTTGTGCCATATTTGGCGTTTTGATATAAACGAATTGCAATTTCTTTCTGCATATTGATTTCTCCTTGTTGGTTGCAGTGAGTGGCAGAATAAGTTGCAGATCTCAAAAGAAGGTTGCTTGTTTCGGGTTGCGTAGTTTCTAGTCATAGCAATCCATTTGTCCCCAACTGCAACTAGCAACTATTTCTTATAGCCACTCATTCGCAACTCACTTCGCCACTCACACTTATTTAGCTTTGCTAAAGGAAATCAAACAAAAATATTGGTGATATTTGGTGATTTTGGACAAATTGAGGTCGACCAAATCGCCGATTAGGTAATAAATTAAACATGCCCATTAACAAACAAGGAGAAGCAATGAGCACACTCGATTCACTCAAGCTAACTACAGCTAAAAAACCAACCCATATTCCTGCAATCGTTTTTCGCAGGAATAAATTATCAAGCAGGCTATGGGAGCAAATCCAGCTTGCCAAAAGTCAGATTGAAGGCACAACCTTTGTAGTTAAGAAATTCCGGTCAATCAAGGACAGGGAAACAGGTTTGCGCCGTCAAGTGGAAATACCAAAAAGAATTCGTGAGTGGTGGTTTCGCAATGACGCTGGCAAAGTCTGCGTGTCTGTTAGATACGGCACGAAAGTTATTGAATTGGCCAAGGGAAAGCATAGCGTTGAAGTTGAAAATGCGCTGGCATTAGTTAAAGCATTGGAAACTATAAAATCTGCAGTCGAGCAAGGTGAGCTGGACACACAAATTGAGGCAGCTAGCGGGGCATTAAAACTAGGGTTTAAGAAGTAAGGCATATGGGTGTCGTGTCGATCACGACACCCATAAATATCTGTATGAAACAATTTCGCGCAACTGTTAAAGCAAGTGGCCTTGTAGTTACAACCATTGTATTTGCTGAAAACACCAATTCGGCTATGAAAATATTGCAAGCTCAATTTGGTGCAAAGAATGTGATCGGCATTCCAACGCAGATGGGAAATGGTTAATGAAAGTCACAGAAGTCACAACTCCAACGCCAGAGCAACAGCGAATTCGGGCTATGCAAGCACAAGTAAAGCGTGCCCAAGAGGCTGTTAGGGCCGAACGTGATCGGCAAAAAATCCATCGAGCACAGCAACAGATCAGCCAAGCAATCAATTCCAAAAGTTCAAGCGTCCCTTAACCCTACGCTTGAACTGATTCACGGATAATTTAATCCAGTTTTTTCTCTAGAAGTGTTGTCGTGTCGGACACGACACTAGCCCATGGTGATGAGATCTGGGTCCGGTTAAGTAATTGTTGATATCAGCGTGATCACCTTGTCCATTTAAAAGACAAATCAATTTAATATTCTTGTTTAGGTCAAGAGTTGACTTAAGTGACGCTCATCTAGGGTCAGTACTTGTAATATCGTGGTAGCTAGACACATTACAAAAACTGCTGTAACCTCAACTTAAGGGTTTAAAACGCACGACCTAGGCCTACTAACGGCAATAAGTGAAATATTATGCAAATGAAAAAAATATTACGGCTTTTGCTTTTGGTAATTTGTAGCCTAGTTACTACAACTGCCAGTTCGCAAGGTAGTAATCAAAAAATATTAAGTACTGAAATTGTTAGTGTAATCGTTAATGCATCACCCTATTCTTCAGCTGATATCACAATTCCAGTTCACGTATTTAAGCCGCCCAAGAGTAAAGACGATGCAAAAGAATCATGGCCTGTGGTAATTTTTTCACACGGTCGATCTGGTTCAGCGGCTGCAAGAGCAGCACTGAAAAATCCTGTGAATATAGATATTGTTCGTTATTGGCACACTAGAGGATATGCCGTAGTTGCAGCCATACGTCCAGGTTATGGTGACAGCAATTCAGAAGACCCAGAAGACCATGGTATTCGATGGAAAGGAAACACTTGTTTAGGCAAAGCAGATTTTAGTAAAACTGCTAATGCAGCAAGTTACGCAGTAAAAGCTGTCCATACCTGGTTGATAACTCAAAACTGGGCTGATAAAAATCATTTCTTATTAGTTGGACAATCTGTGGGAGGACTTGCTACTGTTAATGCCTGCGGTCAAAACTGGCCGGGTGTGATAGGTTGCATCAATTTTGCTGGTGGTGCAGGAGGAAATCCTGATGTATCACCAGGTAATTCATGTCGACCAGACAGACTCAGTGAAGTACTAAGTAACCAAGCCAAAACAACTATAGTTCCTAGTCTTTGGCTCTATTCTGCTAACGATAAATTTTGGGGTGAGGAAGCGCCTAAAGTTTGGTTCAAAGCATTTACAGACACCGTAAACGCTACTGGTAAAAAACCTGCAGTAGAGTTTTTTGCTGCCCCAGCTGTTGGTGACAATGGTCACTCGCTTCAAGCTAACGGAGGTAGATTTTGGATCCCGGTAGTTAATGAGTGGTTAGATAAAAATGGAATGTAGAGCACTAATTAGTATTCCACTAATCTATTTCTAAACGTTTGTAACTGGTTATAGATATGTCCTTTAAAAGGACAGTTTATGAATTGGGGATTTGTCATCCCTGTGTCGGTCATGTCGTTTAAAACGACATTGAGAGTTATTCATTAAAATAAAAGATTAATCTAAATAGTCTCTTTGATGCCTTTTAAACCAAACCTACTGATTACTGGAGCAAACGGATTTATTGGCGGAGCTTTGGTGGCCAAGCTCTTTGCTGGCAATGAAGCCAACGATACGCTTTTCTTAATTCGCTCATCAAAACCTGAAGAGGGCTTGGTGAGGTTAGTTAACACACTCAGAAATCATGGCATTAAAACAGATCAGTTATTAAAACTTAGGTTAGAGCAGATTCTGTGCGGTGATTTAAATGTTGTGAATCGTTGGATTGATGACCCACGCCTGAGCTCCATTGATAATGTTGTTAGCTCTGCCGCAGTAGCTTCTT
>Ga0214921_10010176_pt1 | contig 11698 bp, 8 predicted proteins | sample LL1505_MetaG_FD_177992 | JGI IMG/M metagenome (GOLD analysis project Ga0214921, IMG submission 177992) | Freshwater microbial communities from Lake Lanier, Atlanta, Georgia, United States - LL-1505 | ecosystem: Environmental > Aquatic > Freshwater > Lake | place: USA: Georgia | collected 2015-05-28
AGTAGGTTGTAAGCCTTTTCCAATGCCTCCAAATGCAGAACCACGGTGATTTGCCAAGCCTTCCAAATCAATGACTTGTTCTCCTTTTAAACGCAGTGCATACAACAAATCGGTTTTACCACTTCCAGTAAAACCACCTATCACTTTTATATTGTGAACTGATTCAAAACCTTGTTGAACAAAATGACGATAAGCTTTGTAGCCACCAGTGATTAAACTTATATCAAAACCAGCAGAGGCCAATAAATTTCCTAAAATTTGACTTCTTAAGCCGCCTCTCCAACAATGAATAATGAGTTTATTTTTACCAAATGCCATGTGGGCATTCTTGATCATTTTGGCAAATTTGGGGGCAACCAATTCATAACCCAATACAACGGCTTCAAAGCTGCCTTTTGTTTTGTAACATGTTCCAACTAAAACACGCTCTTGATTATTGAGTAAAGGAAATGAAACAGCCCCTGGAATATGTCCTTTAAGAAATTCAGCCTCGCTCCTGGCATCCAATAAACAGACATGTTCAGTCCTTTTACTAAACGTTTCAATATCAATTTGCTGAAGTGTTCTCATGATTATTTTAGGATAGTAAAATTTATTTGTTGAAATTTGCAGGCATTATGATGGAAGAAAAAGTACTCATTATTGATTTTGGTTCACAATACACACAACTTATTGCTAGAAGGTTGAGAGAATTGAATGTTTATTCAGAAATACATCCTTGTACAAACTTACCAACTCTTGACGAACAAACCAAAGCAGTTATATTGAGCGGAAGCCCATATAGTGTTAGCGATGGCTTATTGCCAGCAATTGATTTGAGCGTATACAGAGGCAAACTTCCATTATTGGGTGTTTGTTATGGCGCTCAATACTTAGCACATGCAAATGGTGGTTTTGTGATGCCTTCAAAAATTAGAGAATACGGCAGAGCAAATTTAAGCATGGTCAATGATGCTGTTTTGTTCGATGGCATTGAAGCCAATAGCCAAGTTTGGATGAGTCATGGTGATACCATCAAGGAAATTCCTGCCAATTTTGAATGCATTGCAAGTACCAGCTCCGTTGAAAATGCAGCCTTCAAAATCAAAGGTGAATTGACTTATGGAATCCAATTTCACCCAGAAGTAACACACAGCACTGATGGCAAAAAATTATTACATAATTTCATCAGCAAAGTAGCAGGACTTCAACAAAACTGGAATCCAGATCATTTTATTGAATCGGCAATCAGAGAAATCAATGAAAAAATAGGTGAAGACCAAGTTATTATTGGTTTGTCTGGAGGGGTTGATTCTTCGGTAGCTGCAGTGTTACTGAAAAGAGCCATTGGCAAGCAATTGACTGGTATTTTCATTGACAATGGCTTGTTGAGAAAAGATGAATACGAACAAGTTTTAGAGGTATACAAAGAAATGGGCTTGAACGTGATTGGTGTAAATGCCAAATCTCGTTTCTTGGATGAATTAAAGGGCATCAGCGACCCTGAAACCAAAAGAAAAACCATTGGCAGGGTATTTATAGAGGTTTTTGAAGAAGAAGCCAATAAACTCAGTGGAATCAAATGGTTGGCTCAAGGTACAATCTACCCTGATGTGATTGAAAGTGTAAGTGTGAAAGGGCCATCTGCCACTATCAAATCACACCACAATGTGGGGGGCTTACCTGAAAAAATGAAGCTCAAGATTGTGGAGCCTTTGCGTATGTTGTTTAAGGATGAGGTTCGCAATGTGGGCCATGCGCTAGGTATTGATGCATTGATTTTGAACAGACATCCTTTCCCTGGTCCAGGATTGGCAATTCGAATTTTAGGTGATATCACTCCTGAAAAAGTTCAAATTTTACAAGAAGCCGATTCAATTTTCATCAATGAATTGAAATCAAAAAATTTGTACACCCAAGTTTGGCAAGCTGGCGCCATATTCTTACCTGTTCAATCAGTTGGGGTAATGGGCGACGAAAGAACTTACGAACATGTGATTTGCTTGAGAGCGGTTACCTCTGTAGATGGTATGACTGCAGACTTTTGTCATTTACCACATGAATTTCTGAGTTTAGTAGCCAACCGAATCATCAATGAAGTAAAAGGAATAAACCGTGTTGTCTATGATATCAGCTCTAAACCACCTGCAACCATTGAATGGGAGTAAAATTTTACGTAGCCTAAGTATTGCGTTTGTATTGACTTTTCAATTATTAAAGGTCAATGCACAACAAACTGCATATTCAAAAGACACTTTGAATTTGGCAGTATTGATGCCTTTTTGTAGCAAAGAAATTTTGAGCAATGAATTGAGCCCAAAATCGGCACTTGGCAATGCTTGTAGGTCATATTTTGAAGGCTTGAGTTTGGGTTTAGACAGCATGTCAAAAAATGGCATCCCCATTCTAGTAAATGTTTTTGACACCAAAAACGATACTGTTTATTTCAAACAATTGTTAAAGAAAAATGAAATACTCAATGCCAATTTAATCATTGGCCCTGTGGTTGCCATTGGACAGCAACTGATGGAGAATTTCAGCAAACAAAGCCAAATATACCATGTAAGTCCTTTGCTTACACTGACCAAATCAAAAATTGAAGATCCTTATTTGATTTGCATGAACCCCGATTTGGAATCTTATGCAGATATTGTATTGGAACAATTAAAAAAGGATGGGCATACCAATATCAATTTGGTGGTATTTTCAGGAAAAGGAAAGAACGACAAGATCATTTCATCACGTATCAACAAAATCAAAAACAATTACCCGGGCTTTCAGATTCAATGCTTAGATATAGAAAAGCATATCAATTACAAAAATTATTTCAAGCTTGACAAAACCAATATGGTTTGGATTGATGCTGAAAATGAATTTTTGGTCAACAGTACCTTGAAGCTTTTGGCTGATACCACACAGTTTATTGATATCCATGTAATTGGTAATAGAAAATGGCTAGACTACAATGCCATCAATTTCCCATTGTGGAAGCATTTAGATGTAAGCATTTTAAGTCCTTATTTTTTAGCTAGCGAAAGCAAAGTAGCACAAGATTGCATAGAAAAATACAAAGAGATTTACAACAAAGAACCTGATGAATATGCGATTGCAGGTTTTGACCAAGCCTTATTTTTGATAGACAATTTGGCTAAAAATGGTGGTAAATTCAATCCAAATGCTTTAAAAAATAGGCAAGTTTTGGTTGGCTCAGAATATTCTATTGGCCCTAAACCTCATAACGAGGGTTTCCAAAACAATTACTTGAACCAATGTAAATTTGATGCGAATTTTGAATGGATCAATTCAGTAAAATCTTCTAAATAAAAGCCCTGAACAATAAAAATAGCGCCCCAGATAGCACGATGCTTACAGGCAATGTTAAAATCCATGCCAAGGCTATCATTTTAATGGTTTTAGGTTGCAAATTTTTGACCCCTTTACTGGCTACCATACTTCCTGCAATACCAGAAGACAATACATGCGTTGTGCTTACTGGCAATCCTAACCAAGTAGAAAATCCAATGGTAGAAGCAGCTACCAATTCTGCACTGGCACCTTGTGCATAAGAAAGATGTTGCTTCCCAATTTTTTCGCCTATGGTGGTTACAATTCGCTTCCACCCTACCAAAGTCCCCAACCCTAAACTCAATGAAACCATCAAGATTACCCAATTTGGTGCGTATTCTGTGATTGATTTAATTTTGGTAGTTTCTTTCAACAGTTCTTCTTTTTGGGTAATACTCAGGTTCAAATTTTTACTTTTTATCAAACTTTGAACCCCTTGTCCTATTTTAACCAAGTCTGATCTCACTTCAAATTTTTGTGCATTTGACATTTGGTCAAAACTTTGAATTGATTGAATATTGAATTGAAACTGTGCCAATTCTGTTTTGATTTTAGACAATTCCTGTTGTTCAGTAGAAACCAACTCGTTGGTATCAATTTTAGAAATGATGGTATTGAACTGCACAATATGTTCATTCAATTCTACTGGCTTTCTTGTCAGGTCTAAGGTAAAATAACCAGGAACAATAGATATTAAAATTAACATCACAAGCCCTACTCCTTTTTGCCCATCATTTGACCCATGTGAAAAACTCACGCCTGTGCAGGTCAACAACAATATCAAACGAATCCAGAATGGCGGTGGATTATTTGAATTGGGTGATTTAAAAATAAATTTAGCTTTGATGCTTTGCCTCATGACAAACATCAACAAAATAGCCAAACTGAATCCAAGAAGCGGAGAAAGGAACAAGCTCAATCCAATTTCTTTGGCTTTTCCCCAATTGATAAATACATGACCCGTATGGTCAACGAACAAGGAATAGGCCATACCTACTCCAATGATAGAGCCAATCAAAGTATGTGAGCTAGAGCTTGGAATGCCAACAAACCATGTGGCAAAATTCCAAATAATTGCTGTCAATAACAGGGATGAAATCAGGGCAATATTCTGATAAACATCTGCATTTAGCAGCAATTCCAAGGGCAACAAATGCGTGATTCCCATGGCAACGGCAATACCTCCTGCAAAAACGCCAATGGCATTCCATATACCACTCCAAACCACAGCAAATTGTGGTTTAAGTGAATTGGTGTAAATCACCGTTGCTACTGCATTTGCGGTATCATGGAATCCATTGATGAATTCAAAAATTACTGCTGCTAGCAAGCAAACAACAAGAATTATAGCTAAATGTGTTTCTAATCCAAACATAATTACCTTCCCACAATGATAAGATTCAAAAGGTAGAAGTCAAGGTTAAATAATTGTCATCATAATTTATACCGCCTAATTTCTTTAAATTTTAAACAACTGAAAAGTAAAAATCATTACTTTCGCTTAAATAATTCAAAATTTAAATATGAAAAAACTGATTGCTTATTTGCTTGTATTGAGCATGTTTGCAGGGAATGTTGCCAAAGCCGATGAAGGCATGTGGATCCCATCATTGTTAAAAAACTACAATTACGAACAAATGAAAGCCAAGGGGTTAAAATTAACTCCAGAGCAATTGTACGATGTAAACCACAATTCTTTAAAAGACGCCATTGTTTGGTTTAATGGTGGTTGTACCGGTGAAATTATTTCTAGCGAAGGTTTGGTTTTAACCAATCACCATTGCGGCTATGATGCCATTGCCTCTTTGTCAACCAAAGAAGACAATATTTTAGACAACGGATTTTGGGCTAAAAACAAAGGTGAGGAAAGGGCAAAAGCGGGCATGTGGGTTTCAATTGTACAAAGAATTGATGATGTGAGCGACCGTATCATTCCTATGCTTGCAGGTGTTGAAGAGAAAAACAGACCAGATTCTTTGCAAAAACTTTACAAAAAGATCATTGCTGAAACTACCAAAGGAACGCATTACGAAGCACAAATCAGAGAAATGTTCAAAGGCAATGCTTATTATTTATTTGTGTTTGAAAAGTTTACTGATATCAGATTGGTAGGTACTCCTCCTCAATCGGTTGGTAAATTTGGTGGCGATCCAGACAACTGGATGTGGCCAAGACATACTGGTGATTTTAGTATGTTTAGAATATACGCAGGTAAAGACAACAAACCCGCTTCTTATTCTACCAACAACGTACCTTACAAGCCAAAACACCATTTACCAGTAAGTATGAAAGGCATCAATCCAGGTGATTATGCCATGATCATGGGTTTCCCTGGTAGAACCAATAGGTATGAATTTTCACAAGGCATTGAATTGGCTGTTGAAAAAGTAAATCCAACCATTGTAAAATTAAGAGCCATCAGGTTACAAGCCTGGAAAGAAGTAATGGACAAAAACGTGAGCGATCGTTTATTGTTATCTGCTGACTATGCTAGTATTGCGAATTACTGGAAGTATTTCATTGGTCAAACCGAACAATTGAAAAGATTGAAGGTGGTTGAATACAAAAAGAATCTAGAATTGGATTTCTACAAATTTGCGCTTCTAAACAAAGAATATGCGAATGTATTGCCAAACATTGAAAAGGCTTATGTTGCATACAAACCTTATGCATTACAAAGAACTTATTTAAGTGAAGGAATTTTAGGCGTAACCGCAAACAGTGCTGCCAGTTCTTTTTACCCTTATGTAAAAGCGAGCAAAGAAAACAAAGACAAAGAGCAAATTGAAAAAGCATTAAAAGCTGCTATTGCTGCTACTGAAGATGCTTACAGCTCGTTTTTTGCAAGTGCTGACGAGAAAATATTGGCACAAATATTAGAACAATACTACAACGATATTCCTGAAGACCAACATCCTTCATACATGAACAAAATCATGCGTTCTAAAGGAAAAACTACTTTAGAAAAATGCCAGAACTTTGCGCAGAAACTATATGCAAAAAGTATTTTTGGCTCAAAAGAAAGAATGTTGGATTTCTGTAAAAATCCTTCTTACAAAAAATTGGCAAGTGACCCATGCTATGAAATGGTTGAAGCATTCTACGATAACTATTTAATCAATTACAAACCAAAAGTTGATGCTTTTGTAGCAGCAATTGCACCTGAAAGCAGGGCTTATGTGAAAGGATTGCAATTGTTGTATCCTAACAAAACTTTTTATCCTGATGCAAATTCTTCTTTGAGGTTGACTTATGGAACTGTTCAAGGTTATGACCCTAAAGATGCCATTCATTACGATTATTATACCACATTGGATGGTGTAATTGAAAAATATGATCCAACTAATTTTGAGTTCCAAGTACCTCAAAAATTATTGACTTTACACAAGTTCAAAGATTATGGCGATTACAAAATGGACAATGGTCAAATGCCAGTGGCTTTTATTACCAACAATGACATTACAGGTGGTAACAGTGGTAGCCCAGTAATTGATGGTGAAGGCAACCTCATTGGTTTGGCTTTTGACGGCAACTGGGAAGCCATGAGCGGAGATATTGTTTTTGATGAAAAATTCAAACGTACCATCAACGTTGATATTCGTTATGTTTTGTTCTTGATTGACAAATTAGGAGAAGCTAAACATATTGTAGATGAAATGACCTTGGTGAGAAAAAAATAAAACCCAACAATTTTAAAATAAAAGTCGCTTCGGCGACTTTTATTTTTATATACCTTTACCAAATGAAAAATAGCTTTTTGATATTGGTCTTAAGTATAGGCATGCTTATTTCATGTGCTGAAAACAAAAGAAAGCAATTACCCGAAAAAGGTTTTTTTGGCCAAAAGTTTTCTAAAGATTCATGTACAGCTGTAATTGATTTGCCAGCAATTACACTAGTAAAAGACAGTGCTGAAATGCAGGTATGCGGCACTATAGGAAAGTACTGTAAAGGTGAAGGATGCTGGATAAGCATAGAGAACCCAAATGGCAAACCTGTTTTGGTAGAAACATTGAACAAATCTTTTATTGTTCCTTATGATATTGACAACAAAAAGGTTCAAGTAAAAGGCAAATTGGTTCAAGTTGAACCTGATTCAAAATACAGTGTCAAAATAATTGCAACTGGTGTGCTTATTGAGTAAGCACATTTGAATTCTTTTCTTTTGCATACTCCATAACAATGGCAATACTGGTATCAGAAGGACTTTCTGATATGGCATTTAAACAAGTTATTTCTTGTACCAATTCTGTATATGTTTGCCACAAAGCTTGGTCTTGGAGGAATTGATTTGCAATTGCTTTTGCCCTGTTGGAATCTAATTCCCCATAATAATAACTCAATAGTTCGTGTTGATTGTACAGTTTTGTCATACGCGTTGTAAAACAACATAACGACAAAAGCTGTACATTATTGTATGCTTATTAATGTAAGTAAACTTTGTTTTCTTCTAATTGCTTGCGAATATTCGCCAATGCGTAGCGCATTCTTCCTAAAGCAGTGTTTACACTTACGCCTGTTTGTTCAGCAATCTCTTTGAAACTTAAATTGGCCCAATGTCTTAAAATCACAACAATTTTTTGGTCTTCAGGTAAATTGAGCACCAGCTTTTTTATTTGTTGTTCGGTTTGATATTGAATCAATTGTTCCTCTTTGTTATGGGTTTCTGCAATAACCAAATAAGAAAAAATATCATTTCCTTGGCTATCGGTAATGGTTACATCTTTGTTGATTTTACGGAGGTAATCAATGGTTAAATTCCTTGCAACACGCACTGCCCACCCTACAAATTTCCCCTCTTCGTTGTAGTTCCCATTTCTTAGTGTTTGAATGATTTTAATGAATGTTTCTTGAAAAATATCCTCCGCCAATGTGCGGTTTTTCACCAGCAAGTAAATGGCTGTAAAAATACTTTTTTTGTGACGTTTAATGAGTTCTTCTAAGGCTGCGTTGTTTTCGTTTTGAAACAGCTTTACCAAATCATTGTCACTAATTTTCTGCATGTTCATGGCAGTTAGTTTAAAAGGTTAAACAATAAAAATTAGTGTAGATTTTTTTCTATAAGATTTGGTTTAGGTTTGATTGATGTAAAACGAATATAGTTAATTTATTTGAATTTTGGTGGAATTAAATTAAAAATAATTCCTGCGCCAACTTGAATTGTGGTAAAAGGTACTTTTAAAGAAGAATTAGAATTGGTAGCTGAAGCCCCTGTTGCATCCGTTATTTTGATGATGCCAAAATCTGGAAATGCCATTAAAAGATCTGTGTTCATTTGGATGGCAATGTTTTCATTGATTGGAATTGAGAAGCCAAGTCCAACATTGAAAACTTCTTTGACAACTGAAGAAGAATTCCATTTTAACAAAACAGAATCATTTAAAATTAAGTTATTTCCTGGACTGTTCATAAAACTTATACCCATTCCAATTTTTGAATAGAGTGCATAACCAGGGTTTGTTTTTGAAATTTTGAGCCCTCCTGTTAGCGTTAATTGTGACCAATCTGAGGTAGATGAAATATTGCTAATGTCTTTATTGCCAACTTTTACCAATTTGGTAAAATCAGTCTGATTCACTTGGTTGTAATTGAAATTGCCCCCACAATAAAAACCCAAGCCTTTTTTAATGCTTTGTTCGTATTGCAAAGCGGCAAAAGTTCCATTTTGTGCAAATCCATTTTCGAACAAAGGGAAATCTGTTTTTCCATAATTTGAAATGGGTATGGATACACCCGCATTTAGGGACAATTGTTGCGCAATTGCATTTTTATTTGTTAGAAAGCAAAGACAAACAACAATAAGCAATGAGTAATTTTGTAAACTTGTAATTCTATTGCATTTATACATTCTGGAAAATTAAACAATGTCATCTAAAAACCAACAAGATATTTTCATAAAAGGGGCCCGCATGCACAACCTCAAGAACATTGATGTTCAAATTCCTAGAAACAAATTAACCGTAGTGACTGGCGTTTCTGGAAGCGGCAAATCGAGTTTGGTGTTTGATACATTATTTGCAGAAGGTCAAAGGAGATATGTAGAAAGTCTTTCTGCCTATGCAAGACAATTTTTAGGCAAAATGAACAAGCCTGAAGTTGACTTTATTCATGGGCTTTCTCCTTCTATTGCCATCGAACAAAAAGTCAATACCAGAAACCCCAGGTCTACCATTGCTACTTCCACAGAAATTTATGACTACTTAAAATTATTGTTTGCTAGGGTTGGTACAACCTACTCGCCTGTTAGCTGGAAACCGGTCAAAAGAGATCGGGTTGAAGATGTGGTTGATGCTGTTTTTGAAATGCCCGAGAACGATAAAATCATCATTCTAGCACCCATTGAGTTGAATACTGAACAAGCCACAAAACAATTAGAAGTTTATCTTCAAAATGGATTTAGCCGAATCTATATCGACAATGAAATCAATGACATTGAATCGGTTCTTGAAGCTGGTTTGTTCTTAAACAAAAAAACAAGCAAAACTAAACCAGTATTGGCCTTGGTCATTGACCGTTTTGTAATTGATAAAACAGAACTAGATGAACTTCAAAATAGAATAGCAGACAGTATTCAAACCGCATTTTATGAAGGTCAAGGAAGCTGTTGGGTTCAACACATAGACGCTAATTCAAATCAAAACATCATTGAATTCAATAACCGATTTGAATTGGATGGAATTACATTTGAAGAACCCTCTGTCAATTTCTTTTCATTTAACAACCCCTACGGCGCTTGTAAAACTTGCGAAGGTTTTGGCAGTGTGGTTGGAATAGATGAAGATTTGGTCATTCCTGATAAATCAAAATCAATTTTTGATGATGCCATAGTGCCTTGGAAAGGTGAAAAAATGAGTGAATGGAAAACCCATTTTCTAAAAGTAAGTAGCAAAGTTAAATTCCCAATACATAAGCCTTATTACGATTTAAACGAAAGTCAAAAATCATTTCTATGGCATGGAGATGCCAACTGGGAAGGCATTGATGGTTTCTTTAAAGAATTAGAAAAACAAACCTATAAAATTCAATACCGTGTAATGTTGGCAAGGTATAGAGGTAAAACTGCTTGCCCTGATTGCAAAGGAACCAGACTTAGAAAAGATGCCAATTATGTGAGGTTGGCCAGTACCCATGAAATAGTAAAAAATGCCAGTGAATTCAAATCTTTGAGTGAGTTGATTTTAATGACTATTGATCAAGCTTTCGACTATTTCAATGCATTAAGTTTTGAAAATGAGAAAGCAGCTATTGCCAAAAGAATGTTGCTTGAAATTAAAAATCGACTTCAATTTTTAAAACAAGTGGGATTGGGTTATTTGTCATTGAACAGACTTTCAAATACCTTGAGCGGTGGTGAAACGCAAAGAATCAATTTGGCTACCTCTTTGGGAAGCAGTTTGGTTGGTTCAACTTATATTTTAGACGAACCAAGTATTGGATTGCATAGCAAAGACACCGAACAATTGATTGGGGTTTTAAAATCCTTAAGAGATATTGGCAATACAGTAGTTGTTGTTGAGCACGACCAAGATGTGATGGAACAAGCCGACCATATCATAGATATAGGCCCAATGGCTGGCATACACGGTGGCGCATTGGTTGCATCAGGAACTATGTCGCAATTGGCCAAATCAAGCGAGAGTTTAACAGGTAAATATTTAAGTGGATTAGAACAAATTGCTGTTCCTCAAAAAAGAAGAAAAGCAAATGATTTCATTAAAATTAGAGGCGCCAGACAACACAATTTAAAAGGAATTGAAGTTGCCTTCCCATTGCATACTTTAACTGTAATTACTGGGGTTTCGGGTAGTGGGAAGAGTACATTAGTGAAAGGCATCCTCTACCCTGCCATTCAAAAACACCTGGGCAATTACAACAATGAAAAAACGGGTCAATTTGAAGCCATTGAAGGCAATTTAAAAAGTATCAAACAAGTTGAATTTGTTGACCAAAATCCTATTGGAAAATCGAGCCGTTCCAACCCAATCACTTATATCAAAGCTTACGATTCAATCAGAGAATTGTTTGCCAATCAAGCCATCAGTAAAAGTAGGGCTTACAAGCCTCAACATTTCAGTTTCAATGTAGATGGTGGCCGATGTGAAACCTGTCAAGGAGAAGGTGAAGTGACCATTGAAATGCAATTCATGGCTGATATTCACTTGACCTGTGAATCCTGCAAAGGAGCCCGTTTCAAAGACGAAGTGTTGGACGTAAAATTTGAAAACAAGAACATCAGTGAAGTGCTGAACATGAGTGTAGACGAAGCCATAGATTTTTTTGCTCCAGAACCTACAATCGCCAATAAATTAAAACCTTTACAAGATGTAGGTTTAGGCTATGTTCAATTGGGACAAAGTAGCAATACCTTAAGTGG
>Ga0214921_10010177_pt1 | contig 11697 bp, 6 predicted proteins | sample LL1505_MetaG_FD_177992 | JGI IMG/M metagenome (GOLD analysis project Ga0214921, IMG submission 177992) | Freshwater microbial communities from Lake Lanier, Atlanta, Georgia, United States - LL-1505 | ecosystem: Environmental > Aquatic > Freshwater > Lake | place: USA: Georgia | collected 2015-05-28
CTTCGCGCGACCAAACAAAACAGTCGCCACCATGGTTCGCGCAAACATGTTTCACAATTGCGAGTCCCAAGCCAGTGCCGCCCGTCTCACGACTACGGGCCGGATCAACGCGATAGAAACGTTCGAAAACTCTTGGCTGATTTTCTTCAGAAATTCCTGGACCTTGGTCGGTAACATAAATTTCAATAAAATCATTCAACCGTTTAGCGCCAATTCCAACCTTGGTCCCGACTGGTGAATATTTAATCGCATTAGAAATAAGGTTGCGAAGCGCAGCAACCAATTGGGATTCATCACCAAAAATCTTTCCGACTGCAATGTTTTCTGCAACAACTACTTCAATCCGACGTTGCTCAGCCGTTATGTGCATCCCATCAACAGCTTCAGCGATAATCGAGTCGACTAAAACTGGCTTTGAATTTTGCAATGGCGCATCGTCTTGTACTCGAGAAAGTTCGACGAGATCAGAAAGCATCGCAGTTAGGCGACGAACTTCTATTTGCATTCTGGCAGCAAATTTGCGCGCACGCTCTGTATCACCATCGGCAGCCTGAACAGCTTCGGCCAATAACGAGAGTGCGCCAACTGGAGTTTTCAATTCGTGTGAGACGTTGGCCACGAAATCTCGGCGTACTTCATTTAACCGTCGTTCTTCACTCAAATCTTGGGCAATCACCAAAGCGCGAGTCGCATCAAGAGGTGACACTTGCAATCTAGCGTCCCAGTCACCGAGCCCATTGTTGCTGCGCTTGATGGAAACTTCCCGACCTAGAGTTTTTTGCAAACGATGCGCTTCACGGTTGAGCGCTCGCAATTCAATTGGCACTAGTCGATCACCGACTACTAGGCCCATAGCAACACAATTCGAACTAGCAGCTAAGACTCGGTCCTGCGAATCCACTACTGCAGCGGCGTCAGGGATAACATCTAAAATGTTTCCAATTGCGGTTACTTGATCTGTGGGCTCAGGTTCAACTTGAACAGATGATTCACGGTTAATAAAAAGCCCGAGCAGAATTCCACCAATTAATGTGGCAAAGACGATAAGCATCCACAGCGCTGTTGTCACACTCTAAGAATAAGTCTTATTGGCACAAACAAATACCGCCGACTAGGCCTTTAACTTAGAGTTCACCAATTTGACTACACATGTCAACCCGCAATTTACCGCTGGTTTTACTCGGTCAATGCTAGGAACCCAAGGAATCAAGGCCTAAACTGTGGACATGTCAGAAATGGATCGCAACGAACTTGCGCACGTGAATGCTGACCTCATACTCATGACCCAACTTGTTGGCAAAGCAATTACTGACGCAACCACTGCGCTGCTAACAGGGGATCTGACGCTAGCCCAGCAAGTAATTGGTGGCGACGACCCACTGAACGACCTAAACGCCAAAATCGAAGACGAATGTTTCCAAATCACCTCTACCCAAGCGCCAGTAGCTCGTAAATTACGCATGGTCATGAGCGCGGTTCGAATGGCAACATCGTTAGAGCGAATGGGTGACTTAGCGGTACACATTGCCAAGCAAGTAAGACTTCGCTACCCAAACCCAGCAATTCCTGGCGAATTACAAGAAACCTTTGCACAGATGGGCAAAGCAGCTTTCAAAATTGTAGAGAAAACCGGCGAAGTTATTGAAACACATGATGCCAGCCTGGCCGAGCAAATAGCTATTTATGACGACGAGTTAGACCGCCTACATCGTGAACTTTTCATGATCGTGCTCTCAGATAGTTGGGAACACGGGGTTGAAGCGGCTATTGATGTAACACTGCTTTCCCGCTTTTACGAACGTTTTGGTGATCACGCGGTTACAGTGGCTCGCCGTTTGGTACACATTGTTACTGGCGAACCTTATAACCGTTAACCTTTTGGGCAGGCTTTTCCAAGGCGTAAACCCGAATTTTTAGTTAGATTTGTTTGTGATACTTCATGAGCAAAAAAATAGACCGGATTGCGATTCTCTCAATCCATACATCACCGCTTCACCAGCCGGGTTTTGGCGATTCTGGTGGCATGAATGTTTACATCGCCGAAACCGCTAAACGAATCGCAGCTCGCGGGATTGATGTAGAGATTTTCACCCGAGCAACAACAGCGGCAGATCCTGAAGTTGTCGAGTTCGTCCCTGGCGTGAAAGTTCGCCATATCCCGGCTGGACCTTTTGAAGGATTAAGTAAAGAGGAACTACCCGCGCAGCTTTGCGCCGTAACTGCCGGCCTTCTGCGCGCTGAGGCAGCCAAAGACATCGGCTTCTACGATCTGATTCACAGCCACTACTGGCTTTCGGGGCAGGTCGGTTGGATCGCCAAGGAACGCTGGGGCGTTCCATTAGTGCACACCATGCACACCATGGCTCGAGTAAAGAATGCTGCGCTTGCTGCGGGCGACTCCCCTGAACCTGCAGTGCGCGAAATTGGTGAAGAACAAGTTGTTGCCATTGCCGATTATCTTGTTGCCAACACTGAACAGGAAGCTTCGGAACTAATCGAGCTTTATCACGCAGACCCGAGTCGAGTCCGAGTAATAAACCCAGGCGTTGATTTGGACGTGTTTATACCTGGCGATAAAACATTGGCTAGGAAAGCACTCGGTATTGCTAGCGATTCCAAGGTTTTACTTTTTGTAGGACGTATCCAGCCATTGAAAGCGCCGGATGTCTTATTGAAGGCGGCCGCTGAACTCCTTAAGCGCGACCCAGACATGCGCAAAGATTTAGTGGTGGCAATCTGCGGTGGCCCATCAGGTAGTGGACTAGACGAGCCGGATGCGCTTCATAGGCTTGCTGCTGAACTTGGCATTAGTGATGTGGTCAGGTTTGTCCCGCCGATTAACCGACAAAACTTAGTCACCTGGTTCCAAGCAGCAGATTTATGCGCAGTTCCATCACATAGCGAGTCATTTGGGCTAGTTGCCTTGGAAGCACAAGCATGTGGAACTCCTGTGGTGGCTACTCGGGTTGGCGGATTAACCACAACAGTGGCTGCGGGTTCAAGTGGACTACTTGTTGATGGCCACGATCCAGCTGATTGGGCTACGGCAATTAGCCAAGTGCTAAGCGATAAAGATTTAGCAGCAACGTTACAACAAGGTGCTATCAGCCACGCGGCAAAATTCGGCTGGGATCGCACAACCGATGAGTTACTCGAGGTTTACCAGCACGCTGTATCTGGCAACTGAACATCTTTTAAACCTCCACTAATTCTCTGGTTGATCGCTTTAACTGCAGTTTTGGTTCCTGGCTAACCACTTAACCTGACGGATTTTGATTACATAGAAGAAGGGGCCCTAGTTTCCTAGGACCCCTTCGACTTACTAGATGTATTAGCTAACTGACTTTACAGTTACCTTTACGAAGGTATTTTGTACAGTAGTTGTGCCAGTCGCGGTTGGTGACTTGCCTAGGTTCTTGATGGCAACTGTGTGCCAACCAAGGTTTAGTCCGGTCAGAGCAACTGTTGCGTTACCTGTACCTTTTAAGTCCCAACTAATCTGACTACCGGTGATTGTTGCAGGATCAACAGCGTATTCAACGCCATCAATCTTCAAACTAACCTTGCCACCTAGAGCGGCCTTTTCAAGAACAACGTTGACGCTGTTGCCCCAGATACCGTAGGTACGAGAGTCATTCGACTTGCTTGACACTAGGTCAGTGCCGCTTGTCGCCCAAGTACCAACAACTACAAGGTTGTTAGCAACTACTGATGTCTTGTGCACGTAAGCAACGTTATCGTTGCCTGCCTTGTCATTGAATGCACCTGCTGCGATGAACAATGATGCGTTTTGTACGGCAGACTTGCCAAGATAGATGTCCATGGTCTTTACAGCCAGGCTCGCACTTGGGTTGTCATCATTGTTGTTGGCGTAAGAGTTGCAAGCAACGCTACGGCCTGTCGCAGTCTTGCATGTGTAAACAGCAGCTGGGGTAGCAATTGCTTCTGGACCAGTAGATTTGTTTGTCACGTAGCTGAACTTTGTCAGATCGATGTTGCGAACTGGTTCTGAGAAGGTCAACTTGAATGAGCCTGGACTTAATGTACTTCCGCTCTTGTAGGTTGACCCGTTGTCTGAGACAGTAGGTGCTTCTGTATCAACTACTGGAGCAGTTGTGTTGCTGTCAACGCTGTAGTTCAACTCTGGAGTTGTTGTTGCGTTGGTAGCAGTACCTGCGCCAGCAGCGAAATTGATGCTTACTGGGCTGCCATAAGCAACACCAGAAACAGTCACAGTAGCTGTCTTGACCAAACGAACACCGTTTGGATCATTAGCGTTTGTGTTGGTTGAGTCTGCAAATAAGGATACTGGAGCGCCATTTGCATTTACAGCACTGTAAGCAACAGCAAGTGTGTTGTTACCGCTCTGTGAAGCAGTTAGCTTTGAAGCATCTGTCAAGCGAACACCACGTGAGAAGTTCACGGTGAATGTTGCTACACCACTGGCGTTCGAACTTGCTGAGGCGCTTGCAGATGGTGACGCAAGATCCGGAGCAGTTGTGCGGCTGGCAGTAGTGAACGTCGCAAGAGCTGAACTATTTCCAGCGCGATCCTTGACTGCGGCAGCAGCAAGCGAAACAGTTACTGGCTTTGAGCCATCTGCATCGTAAGCAATACCAGTCACGTTAACTACAAGGTTTGATACGACTTTGTTTGCGTATGGATCCAAATCGTTAGTGTTACCTGAATCGAATGCGCTTACAGTTACACCCTTGCTGTTTGTAGCAGTGGTTGTGAACGCAATCGAGCTGTTGCCAGTCTGAGTCACGGTCAACTTGCTTGCGTCAGTTGCACGAACTGGTTCGCTGAAGTTGATTGTGAATGTTGCAGCACCGGATGCATTAGCACTTGGTGATGGTGACGCCAAGGTAATTGACGGCGCTGTTGCATCGTTTGGTGTTACAGCGATGTTTGCAGCATCTACGCGACAGTACGAACCATCCTTCACAGGAAGCGGAGCAAAGCCTTCAGACTTAATCGCATTTTGAATAAGTGTGCGGTAGCCACTGATCTTGATGCGGTCCGTGGTGCTATCCGTGATCTTACACAAGAAGCCATCTGGGCCAACGTATGCGTTAGTCGAAGCTGCTGCATAACGAGTGATGTTGTAAACGTTACGTGAGTATGGGAAGTAACCAGTAGTCTTGTCCGCACCCTTTGCAATGTTTGCAATTGTTGGCTCCACGCCGTCGACTTGACCAAGAGCATCCTCTAGACCACCTGCATTGTGCGTTCCACTTGCAGTTAGTGATGAGTATGCACTTTCCTGATCGGTGATACCGGCAAGCTGCTTGTAACGACCAACTGACATGAAGTAAATCGCGTTATTGGTGTTACCGTCTTGCTTGATTGCAGCTGGGTAGTTCTCCTGGTTTGTTGTGTAGATTGCTGGCGCAGTCTGATTAGCAACTGGTGTAGGCGACGGGGCGCTCATCTTGGTTGCTGAATTTGTCCGCGAAGAGTTTGTCCAGTAACTGTATGTTCCCGAGTTGCTCTGGGTTGTGTAAAGCACAATGCCTGTTGATGGCAGTGGGCTAGCCAAAGGTGATGCACTTGTTGATACAGCTGGAGTAGGTGTTGCGCTTGATTCGACAGCAGCGAATGGGTTGCCATTTGCGTCAAGAACGCCAATATTGCCATTTAACTGTGACCAAAGAGTTACTTCACCACGGAAGATTGTCTTTAGTGTTGCCTTATCGATTGATACGATGCGGCTTGATGCTGTATCGGTACCATTAGGGTTCTTGGTGAAGTGGTACCAAGTAACAGCATCTTCAGCGTACGCAACGTACTTAAGATCTGAACATTTTTCAGCAGTTGAAGAGGTTGCAGGGCCACTTGACGAGCGCGCAAAGTCAACTGCGCGAGTGTTGGTTTCAGCCTGCTTACATAGTTCGGTCTGGCCTGCGCCAGAACCAACTGGGTAAAGCTCTTTTACCGTAGCGTGGCTGTCATTAACCCATGGGAATGCGCTTTTGTCTGGGCCGTTGCCTGATGCGGTATCCGCGGTGTCGCACTGACCATTCCTTGGCTGGCTGGCTGATGCAGCCCAAATTGTTGCACAGCCATTGGCTGCAGCATAGACCTTATCTAAGGTCATCATTAAATCGTATGTTGTGTCTGAACCTGATCCAATAATGGTGCGATCCATTGTTGATAGTTCAGGCGCAGTTGTGAGCGCGCTAGCAGGAATTGCTGAAGCTAACAAGCCACTAACTAGAGCAATGCCGGCAACAATTGCTTTAACGCTTGTGCCGAACTTTTGTTCTGTTCGCATGTGTGTCCTCTTTCGGAAGAATGTCAGGAACCACTCCTGACATTTTCCAGTAAAGAGGACTCAGGCAACCTAGAGGTGAGTTACATGTGGCGCATTGCTGAAATGTTGGTTAACATTTAGAAACAGGGAAAAAGCCTTATTTTACAAGGATTTTAGATAGTGGCTGGCAACAAAGTGTCAAGAGCCAAGGTCAAGGCCACGATTGAACCAGCAATCAGTGGTGCCAGCAAAAGCCAGCCAATAAGCGGACCAAAACGACGGTAGATTCCTCGGCTCAAGTACAGCGCTACTACAAGCACCTCAAGTAGCAACACCATCAAAGCAAACTGGTTTGTTGATGGCGCCGTTCTAGCATTTTTAGGTGTAGCAGGATACGGCTTGGCCTGAAGCTGTGCGGTAACAGTCGATGATCCGAATGCAAGTACCGGAGGCGTTGAGGTAATTAATTTCAAGGTATTTGCACCAGTCAAATTCTGAGCTGTTTTTGAATCTATTACCTTGTAGGTAGAAGGCCCTTCAACGGTTACGACCTTGATTAAATCACCTGGCTTTAATGAGCCAATACTGAAAAATGGTGCGCCAAAAGATGTCCGGCGGCCAAGAATTGTGGATTCTCCAGCCTGACCGGGTAACACTGTTCCTGGTACGTGCCCTGGGCCCGATTGGGTGAAATTACTAGAAACTCCTTCAACAACAACCTGCGTTAACCCAAGCTTTGGTATTTGTAGAACTGCAACAGCAGAGCCATAGTCAGGCGCGGTATCAGGAAGTGGACTAACGCCTGCCTGACCAATTGCCGATGCTGCCTTCGACACCATGGCATTGAACTGGCTCGTTAATTGGTGCTGTGCCCGCTGTTGAAACAAAGGGCTCAAGACAAACTCGACTACCACAACGCCAAGCACTACCAAAGAAATTAATGCAGGCAGTTGAGTGGATTTCCTTTTGGATTTTGAATCTTGCGAGAATGTCGCATCAGCCTCAAGCGTCATTTACTACCCTCTTTTACTTTCCCCAATGCGCCGACTGCAGAAGCAGACACACCTAGCAAGACTAGCGCGGGCAATATTCCAGCGGCCGGACCATTGCGGGGAACAAACGGTACAGCAAATATCGATGGAAACTTTTCCGTAACCTGTTGGCCTGACCCAGTATCAACACCGTTACCTACACCGACATCAATTCCAGTATCAACCCCAAAATCAACCCCACCGAAGTCTGGCGTGCCAGGGTCCACAACAGGCTCATCAGTCAATGTTGGCTCCGGCGTAATCGACGCAGAAGGAGTTGGGGTCGGTGAGGCAGATTCCACAGGTCCAGTGATTTTGGCAAGAGCATCAGTTATCTGTTGCTTTTGCGCTGTAGTCAAAGCCACAAATCCATCAGCTAAATCAGATTGGCTACTGTGATCACGAACATGGCTTAGGAATGCCCTTGTCGCAACAGCGGATTCCTTAGTGCTTGTTTGCTCGGGAACTAAGGCATAAACAGTGAAAACTAGTGGATAAGCATTGGGATTGGTTGGTTTCAAATTTGCTGAAGCCACTCCAGTTATATTGTCTTTTGTCATCTCTTTTATACCCAGCGCAATTGACTCGGTAGTTGGTGCAACAAACTTGGTGCCGTCGAGGCTTTGGATAGAAACTGCTGAAAAACTATTGAAGTTAGCGGTGGCTGCATCCATTGGCGCGATGTAACCTATGCCTCCCGTTTGATCATCTGAGCCACGCATGGCCAAAACCACTGCGTCAGAGTTTGACCGAAAGGCGCTTGAATCCAATGAGTTTGCTAGCGGCATGTACACAGACGGTTCTGGAAACCCTTCTTCGCTAAATTGTCCGCCTGGTGCATGAAACGCAGCGGCGGCTCGCTCTAGGAAGAAACGGGTCATCAAGTAGTTCAGACCAGAGGCATCAGCACGACCATAAACAGAAATGCTTCCAGGCAATAAGTTTGTTGGATTTACTAACCCACCCGAAACATAAGTTCGCTTATAGCTGCCCTCAACAGTAAAACTCGACTGGCCCTTGGAATGATCTGCATCATCAATCCAATTCACGCTTGTAACTTGATACTCACTGTTGTACCCAGGCGGATTTACTTCGTCGATGATTACGGTATCGCCAACATTTAGATTTGTTTGGGCAGTAACAGTAATAATCGAACCATTTCCAGAGATACCAGTGACATGCGGCGAGCCCAAATTGTTAAGAGCAAAAATTGCAACATCTTTGGTAGCCGACACTGAGTGACTACCCCAGTTAAGCGCTTGGCCAGTCATGGTGTGGGCCAGCATGTCAGGAGTTAACTTTATGCTCGGCAGGTGCTGTTGATTTGCACGATTTCGCATTGAGTAAGCGAACACCAGCGCGCTATTTGCAACTGGAACATAGATGCCCTTGCGAACCTGGCCAGTCAGTGCACACTTTTCGCCGTCTTTGTCCTTGATTTCCGTGAAGGCCAGATCAATCAAGCCACAATAGAAATCTTGACGACCACCCTCATCTCCTCGGGTAGCCAAGTAGTCGACTGTTACGCGATCTGCGCTTTTGCAAAGTGCAATCTGCCAATCTGGCATCGCAACAGATAGCGCGCCAGAGCCACCACCTGTGATGTTATTCATGTTCTCAGTCGGACAACTTGATGCCTCGGGTGCGAAAGAAATTGGCTGCAGTAGTCCGCTCTCTGGATGGTCTACTTCAGCTAGAACTGTTACTGAGATATCGCAACTAAAACTGACTCCGCAATTCGTGCCGTCCGTTCCTGGCAAATTTGTGTTGCCAGTTCCTTCGGTTGATACCACTCTAAAATAGGCGATACCCGAGCCGCTTGCGTCGCTTGTTTCTACCACCATGCCACCGGCACCGCTCGAACATTTCGAAGAATCTGTAGCCCCAGAAACACATTGACGGATTGCAATTAGCGCATAAGGGTTAAAACTGGACCAGGTAACTTTTACAGCCTGGCCATCACGAAGCGAGTTCTGCGGCGATACCGAAATTTGCGGCCCTTCAGCCTGCGCTGAAGGTGAAAATGCCGCTGAGACAGTGAAAGTTAGAAATAAAAGTGAGCAGAACAGTGCCAGTGGCTTCCTACGAGTAAAACGCCTAGATACAGGCATTTCTCATCTCACTTTCTCGCTCAAGGCCAGTTGCAATTTAGTCAGCGCAAAACGGCTGTACCCCTAGCATTAGGCATACTCGCCATCAATTTCAAGTTGAGGAAGCGTTGTACACCAACAATTCACCTGTCTGCTAACTGCTAGTAACTTGCCTCATATACAAATGGTAATAGAGTCACGCTAAAGTGATTTTCGAACACCGTTACAAGACGTGAAATTGAGAGTGAAACATGAGCGAAGGCCCAAGCTCGGGGGCACCGCAAGCTGGCCCAACACTTGTTGATTGGGATCAACCGACCGATGTAACTGCTCCTCAAGAAGCGCGAACAGTTGCAGCATCTCGCACCAAAGCAGATCGAATTTACCGCGGAGTGGCTCAGAGTGCCGGCTTGCTCACGTTGGTGTTGCTAGTTTTCATTGGCACATTCCTATTGATTCGCTCAAGTGCAGCCCTGAAATACATGGGCATGGGATTTTTTACCAAATCGCTATGGCAGCCACAAGGTAATCCTGCATCATTCGGTATTGCTGCGGTTATCTACTGGACCGTAATTATTGCAATCATTGCGCTGCTAATCGCTATCCCGTTAGCGATTGCAATTGCATTGTTCTTAACTGATTTTGCGCCGAGAAATTTACGCAAGCCGCTCACAGCTTTGGTTGATCTCTTGGCGGCTATTCCAAGCTTGATTTACGGCCTGTGGGGACTCTTCGTCCTTCAGCCAATCCTTGTTCCGTTTGCGGAGTTTTTGAGCACAAACCTAAGTTGGATTCCATTTTTCAAAGTGGATTCTCCAACATTTACCAGCTCCGCATTCATCGCTGGCGTTGTAGTTTCACTTATGGTTTTGCCAATTACCGCATCTGTTGTCCGCGAAGTTTTTAGTCAGGCTCCTCCGGGCGAGCGCGAAGCAGCTTTGGCCCTCGGTTCAACTCGCTGGGACATGATTAAAACCGTGGTGCTGCCATTTGGCCGCGGAGGCATTATTGGTGGTTCGATGCTTGGCCTGGGTCGCGCACTTGGTGAGACGATTGCGGTCGCCCTAATCATCAGCCCGTCGTTCACAATCTCGTCACAGATTTTGAAAACAGGAACAAACTCTGTTGCCGCGCTTATCGCTCTGAAGTTTGGTGAGGCGTCTGGTATCTCACTCTCGGCTTTGATGGCTGCCGGTCTAGCCCTGTTTATTGTTACCTTGATTGTTAACTTCTTGGCATCCATTGTCGTTGCTCGCTCACGTTCTGGTGCAGGAGTTGAAATCTAATGACCACAATTACTGGCGAGCGCGCTGAAGCTGGCGTTGAAATACGTCGTACGGGCCGAGGTTGGCACAAAGACGATGTTACTTTGATGGTTGGGGCTTTGATTTCCTCTGGGGTATTGACTTGGCTAGCGTTTTACCAACTAACCACTTTGCGCAATAAGCCTGCACTCGGTTTCCTGTGGTACGTCCTGTTCATAATTATTTATCGGCTAGCTGTTGGGCAACATGAAGGCAAACTAGCTGCCCGTGACAAAATGTTTACCGTAATTGTCGCCACTGGCGCGGCAATAGTTTTGGCACCGCTACTTTTCATTATTAGCTACATTGTGGCTAAAGGACTTCCAGGAATTAACCGCGATTTCTTCGTAAAAGACCTATCCTCGACCGGAACTTTGGATCTCGGTGGTGGCGCAGCGCATGCAATCGTTGGCACATTGGAACAGGTGGGAATTGCTATATTGATTTCAGTTCCGCTGGGCATGCTGACCGCAGTGTTTCTTAACGAAGTTCGCGGGCCGATGCGCCGACCTGTTCGAACCTTTGTTGATGCGATGTCAGGTGTTCCATCAATCGTTGCGGGTCTTTTCATCTACTCGGTTTGGATCATTCAGTTCCACCACGATTTCTCTGGCTTTGCGGCTTCACTTGCTCTTTCAGTGCTGATGTTGCCATCAATCACCCGCACCTCGGAAGAAGTTCTGCGCCTTGTTCCCGATGGTTTACGTGAAGCATCGCTAGCACTTGGTTCGACAGAATGGCGCACGACTTGGTCGGTTGTATTACCCACAGCTCGTGCCGGCCTGGTTACCTCAGTTGTTTTGGGTGTTGCCCGCGCAGTTGGTGAAACAGCGCCACTGATTATGACTTCGTTTGGCAACTCGGCAATGAATGCTAATCCGATGAATGGCCCACAGTCTTCATTGCCACTGTTCGTTTACACATTGATCCGCAACCCATTTGCCGAACAGCAAACCCGTGCATGGGCCGGCGCACTCGTACTCATCGTTCTCGTTCTTGTGCTATTCACACTGGCA
>Ga0214921_10010178_pt1 | contig 11695 bp, 11 predicted proteins | sample LL1505_MetaG_FD_177992 | JGI IMG/M metagenome (GOLD analysis project Ga0214921, IMG submission 177992) | Freshwater microbial communities from Lake Lanier, Atlanta, Georgia, United States - LL-1505 | ecosystem: Environmental > Aquatic > Freshwater > Lake | place: USA: Georgia | collected...
GAGGGCAACCCCGATCACACTGAACCACTCGAGAAATTCTCTGAGTTTTGCAAAGAAGCGGCGTTGGATACTTACATCTGTTTGATTTGCGAAAGATTCAACCGCTTCATCATCCAAATGCACGCACCAATCGTAACGCTGTATCGAAGTAAAACGTTATAGCGAGGCGATTAACTTATCGACTCTTTCGTCTTTATGTTTAAAAGGGTCTTTACATAAAACCGTGCGCTGTTGTTGATCGTTAAGTTTCAGATGAACCCAATCGACTGTGTAATCTCGTTTACGTTCTTTCGCTCGCTTGATAAATGCCCCTCGCAATTTTGCGCGAGTGGTTGCCGGCGGCTGGTCTTTTGCCTTGTCAATGTCTTCGTCGTTACAAATTCGATCAACTAAGTTATGTTTTTCTAGTTTGTAAAAAAGTCCTCGGCTGCGACAAATATCGTGATACTGCAAATCGACCAATTGGGTTCGAGCATCATCGAGAGCCAAGCCATGCTTCTTTCTAAATGCCTCAATCAAATGATATTTGATCACCCAGTCAACCTCACGATTAAGTTTTAGCGGATCGTTCTCAATTGTCGAAACACAGTGCTCCCACATTTCTAGCGCCTTCATCTCGAGCGGTGCATATCCATTCGTGTCCGAAAACTTAAGGGCCCTGTCAAGCAGTTCACGTTGAATATCTAATGCCGACAACTCTCTACCAGAAGCAAGCCGAATCTTGCGTTTGCAAGTTATGTCTTGACTAATCTCACGAATTGCCCTCGTCGCGTTCTCCAAGGTGTAATCGCGCAAGATATTCGGGCTTTCTTCCATCATTCGTAACACACATGCAGTCGAACCCAATTTTAAGAAGTTTGTGTATTCACTCATATTTGAGTCACCAACGATTACATGTAGTCGTCGATATCTTTCTGCATCAGCATGCGGTTCATCGCGTGTGTTGATTATTGGACGACTTCTAGTTGTTGCCGAACTTTGGCTTTCCCAGATATGTTCGGCGCGTTGAGCGATTGAATAAATCGGACCCCGTGAAGTCTGCAAAATTTTTCCTGCACCTGTAAAAATTTGCCTTGTCACCAAAAATGGAATCAATACCTCGGGATAACGATCAACATCGTCACTGCGCGATGTCAAATAATTCTCGTGACATCCATAACTATTGCCCGCCGAGTCGGTGTTGTTTTTGAAAAGATAAATCGTTCCGCGTATTCCCTCTTCGCGTAGACGTTGCTCTGCGCCTTCTAGGAGTTGTTCTAGAATTCGCTCGCCTGCTTTATCGTGAACGACGCAATCGTAAATTGAATCACATTCCGGAGTTGCATATTCCGGATGTGATCCGACATCCAAATAGAGCCGAGCACCATTTTCCAGAAAAACATTCGAACTGCGACCCCAACTCACAACTTTTCGAAATAGATATCTTGCTACTTCGTCAGGGCTTAGTCGGCGCTGGCCGCGCAAAGTGCAGGTGACTCCATATTCGTTTTCAAGGCCATAAATTCTGCGATCCATGATGAAAACCTAGTCAACTGGCTTTATTCTGTGACGATTATCAGGTAATTATTGATTCGATTTCGCTGTCGGCGATTCTTCTAAAGCACCGGCGACGCCCATTTCTTTCTAGAACAGCGATCTCTAAATCTGCATACTCAAGTTTGGTTTCGGTACCTGAAAGTGCTGCTATCGCGTTTTGTAAGGCAACCTTAAGCGAAGCATTAACTACGTACACAGATTTGAGGCGGTCGGCAACGGCTTGTGAGTCTCCACCTAAGACACTGAAATTATGTTCGTCTAGAACAGTGCCATCATACATTACATGAAACAGGCGATCAGCGTTTTTTTCAGAACCAATTTCTGCGACGAGCAATTCAACTTCCATTGGTTTTGGTGCTTCACTAAAAACTTGACTGAGTATCTGCGCGTACTGATTCGTCAAACTCCGTGCGTCGACGTCTTGACGCGAAAACTGGTAACCCTTGATGTCTGCTGCGCGCACGCCCGCAACTCGAAGTTGATCGAACTCGTTAAATTTGCCGACGCCAGCAAAAGCTATTCTGTCGTAGATCTCACTTATCTTGTGCAGTGTCGACGATGGATTCTCTGAAACTAGCGCTATTCCGTTGTCATACTGAAGTGCCACTAAAGCTCGACCGCGCGCGATACCTTTTCGGGCAAAGTCTGCCCGATCTTTCATGAATTGTTCTGGTGGTACGTAATACGGAGTGTTCATCGTGCGCCGACTTCGGTTGCTATCTCACTATAAATTTTTGCCGATGTTTCGTCTGTCACCGAACTCCAGCCTTGTTTGGTGATCGAGGCAATAACAGGATAAATTCCACGCATTGAATCTGGTCCACCAGTTGCCGAATCGGCATCTGAGGCTTCCCACAAAGCTCGTGCGCAGAGTTTTACTGCGTCGTCTGTTGACAATTCTCGACGCCACGAAATTCGCATCACAGTAGATGCATGCAACATACCTGAGCCTGTTGCTACGAAATCTTTTTCTTCGTACCGACCACCGGTTACGTCATAATCCCAAAGGCGCCCAGAGTTTGTATGAAAATCGAAACCTGCAAATATCGGCACGACAACCAAACCTTGCATTGCAGCCGGCAAATTACTGCGAACAAAACTTGATAACTGATTGGCTTTACCTTCGAGTGAGAGAGTTTGCCCTTCAACTTTTTCGTAGTGTTCAAGTTGTAGTTGAAACAACTTAATCATCTCCATTGCGGGGCCAGCCGCACCAGCTATCGCGACACCGCTGAACTCGTCTGCCTGAACAACCTTCTCCATACTGCGATGGCTGATTAAATTGCCCGATGTGGCTCGCCTGTCGCCAGCCATGACGACACCGTCTTTGCAACGCATCGCAACGCAGGTTGTTGCATGAGGAATTACTAATTCGTGATCGACCGAAACTGATCCAAAGGGCGATAATCCAACGCGCCTGAGAAGTTCACCAAAATTTGCGCCTGGGTCTGAACCCGCTTCGAAAATTGGCATCGACATAGTTTTTAGGCTACGGCTACTGGCCGCCCTTCTGCACGTAGTTCTTTACGAACTCATCTGCATTTGATTCAAGGACTTCATCAATTTCGTCAAGTAAATCATCAAGTTCGGAGATCAACTTTTCACTATTAACAGCAGGTTTAATTTCATCGGCAGTGTCAGTTTTAGTTTGAACTTTTGTTGGCTTCTGCTTGCGAGTGGTTTCGGTCATATGCGCACCATAGCGAATAATCAGGGCGATGTAAACATCGCCCTTCAAAAACGAGTAATTATTTACTTATCAATTAGTCGGTCTGAAGCTTGAGTTAGAAACAGCATCGCCAAGCGCCGTAATCAAATCTGATGGAGTCAAGCAACGAGCAAAAAGAAGTTCGGTCATCGCTTTAGTTCCGCGCAGTGGCTCGGTCATTGGGATTCTTTTTAATGGACCAGTTCCAATATCAAAAACTACACTGTCCCAATTCGCGGCGACGACATCATTCGGCCACTTCTCCAAACATTTGCCCCGAAAATATGCGCGCGTGCTTTCGGGTGGTTCAGTGCACGCGTCAATTGCCTGTTGTTGTGAAACCAATGTTTCGAGACCAGCACGCATTGCAAGACATTTATCTGGGCGCATATCGTGATATTGCAAATCAACAGCCTTTAGTTTTGCATCGGTGTTGCGTAAATTATGTCGTGAAACTAACCCATCGACGATTCGTTTTTTGGCGACCCAATCAACAATATGCGCGACACTCAGTGGGTTAGTTTGTAGGCCCTCAATTACTTCTCGCCAACGACGCAAAATATTTTCACCAGTAGTCTGGCCGACAGATTCGAGTCCAAAACTATTCGCATAGCGCTCGGCACTTTGATATAGGGATTCCTGTATTTCAAGAGCAGTCATTCGTTTATCATTCTCAAGAGAAATCACTTGGCGCAAAGTTGTGTCATGACTGATTCGACGAATTGCGGGCACTGGATTGAGCAGCAACAAGTCTTCGGGCAACTGGTCGTCTTCAATCATTGATAATAAAATTGCTGTAGTGCCGAGCTTTAGATATGTTGCTACTTCGCTCATGTTGGCATCACCGACAATCACGTGAAGTCTTCTGTATTTTGTTGGATCACAATGCGGCTCGTCACGAGTGTTAACTATTGGTCGTTTCAGCGTGGTTTCTAGACCGACCTCTTCTTCAAAAAAATCTGCGCGCTGGCTGAGTTGAAATGCAACCGAATCTTTTGGCATTGACTCAAATTCAGTACCGACTTTTCCGGCGCCACAAAATACTTGTCGCGTAACAAAATGAGTTGTGATTAACGCAGCCATTTTGGCGAATGGCAATTCGCGCGCGAGCAAATAATTCTCATGGCATCCGTAACTGTTTCCTTTTCCGTCTGAATTGTTTTTATATGCGACCAATTCGGCACCTTCGGGCAAGAAACCTTTGGCGGCGATCATGCTTTGTCGAACGATTTCTTCGCCCGCTCTGTCATAAATCAAAGCCTCATCTACCGATCTACATTCAGGAGTTGATACTTCTGGGTGTGCGTGGTCAACGTAATACCTGGCGCCATTTGTTAAAACCGTGTTCACCAGATGCATCTCAATCTCGGGTGGAAACGAATCGTCCAACGAGAAACCTCTGGCGTCATTTCCGGGTTGTTCGTCTTCGAAATCCCAACCGATGTTTTGTTCGAAGCGACCAACATACGAATTAATTAATAAAGACGATGCCGTCACGGCACTTGCATCCATGCCTTTGGCGATGATCCCGTACTCGGTCTCAATGCCACATATTTTTGGGGTACTCACCAAATCCTCAGAGATATTGTCCTGTTGCAGTTTTCTCTATCGCGCGACCGCCCGACTTTGAGTCGCTCTCGTCGTTGACAAGAGTACGGATGAATACGATCCGCTCGCCCTTTTTACCCGAAATTTTCGCCCAGTCATCGGGATTTGTCGTGTTTGGAAGATCCTCGTGTTCTTTGAATTCTTGACGTATCGACAGAGTCAGATCTTGCAATTGGATACCGCGTTCGCCGCCAGCGATAAGACGCTTAATCGCAAGTTTCTTTGCTCGCCTCACAATATTTTCAATCATCGCACCTGACGAGAAATCCTTAAAAAACATTACGTCGCGGTCACCGTTTTGATATGTGACTTCAAGAAATCGATTGTCGTCGTCTTGGCGATACATCTCAGCCACAGTCGCTTCAATCATCATTGAGACTGTTTTATCTAAATCACCGCCGTTGCGCTCTATCTCGCTGGCCGAAATTGGAACTTCGCTCGTCAAATATCTACCAAATATTTGTCGTGCCGCATCTGCATTGGGACGATCAATTCGAATTTTTACGTCAAGTCTTCCTGGGCGAAGAATCGCTGGGTCAATCAAATCTTCACGGTTGGTTGCACCAATTACAATCACATTTCGCAAACCTTCTACCCCGTCAATTTCAGCGAGCAATTGCGGCACGATGGTCGACTCCATATCGGAGGATATTCCGGTGCCGCGAGTTCGAAACATTGAATCCATTTCATCGAAGAAAACAATTACCGGCCAGCCCTCCTCACTTTTTTCGCGTGCCCTTTGAAATACCAACCGAATTTGCCGCTCGGTTTCGCCCACATACTTATTGAGTAATTCGGGTCCCTTGATATTGATGAAATAACTTCGTGCCTTTTCTCCACCGTTCGCATTAGATACCTTTTTTGCGAGGCTATTGGCCACGGCTTTAGCGATTAAGGTTTTGCCACAGCCGGGTGGCCCGTACAACAAGATTCCTTTAGGTGCTGGCAAGCGATATTCAGCGAATAGTTCGCTATACAAAAAAGGCAATTCAACTGCGTCTGCGATCTGCTCAATTTGCGAATCAAGGCCACCGATATCTTTGTATGAGATATCGGGTACCTCTTCAAGCAGCAAATGTTCAACCTCAGGTTGTGTTAGGCGCTCTAGAAGTAGATTCGATTTTGCATCCATCCGCAAAAGATCGCCATTTCGAAGATGCATTCCGCGCAGGGCGTCCGCTAGTTCACAGACTCGCTCGTCATCACCGCGTCCTGTTACAACGGCACGAATGCCATCTTCAAGCACCTCCTTAAGATGAACTACTTCGCCGATCGGCTCAGACGCACGAATCTTAATGACATTGAAACTTTCGTTGAGCACTACTTCAGCGCCACGTTCAATTTTTTCAAAATCAATATCCGGGTTGACAGTTACTCTCATTTTTCGACCGTTAGTTAAAATATCTACCGTTAAGTCATCGTTTTTTCCTACGATGACTCCATACCCAGATGGTGGCTGCGTTAATTTTTCAACTTCATCTCGTAGTGCTGAAATATGTTCACGAGATTCTCGAAGCGTGTAAGAAAGTTTTTCGTTTTGAGCTATGGCGTGCGCAAGTTGACCTTTGGTCTCGAGCAATTTGTCTTCGAGATGTCGCGCATGCTCTTGTGTTGATTCAGGACTTTGGTCTCCCGCTCGTGCCATCGTGAATTTTGCCTCTCCTCGTATCTCTGTGCCTACCGTATAGGTCAATCCGCAAGTTACAAAAATCGCGAAATAACTAAACCGCCAAGATAACGAATTTGCCGTGTATCATAATCTCGTTGCGGTATAGGTCTTAAACAAGGGAGCGTCAAATGAAGGTATGGATTGATCAGGATCTCTGCACAGGAGATGGTCTATGCGAGGAAATTGCTCCTGACGTATTCACTTTGTTAGATGATGGTTTGGCATATGTTCGTGAAGGCGCCAAAGTTTTCGCAACCGCAAAAGGTAACGAACAAGGTGCTGCAGGTGTTGCTAATTTCGCAGATTCTATGCTTGATGCAGTAGTCGAGTCCGCTGAAGAATGCCCAGGAGAGTGCATTTTCATCGAGCCGTAAATATTCGGTTTGTGGTTTTAAGCGCCGATGTATCTGGCGCTAGTTAAGAAGCCAGTGTGTGCAACCATTCTGTGGTCAGGTCGCACTGACGCTCCTTCAATATGCCAAGTTCGGTGTAGAACCTCTAGCGTTCTGCGGTCGAGCCACCCTTCCCCCATTGCTTCTTGGGTTCGCACAGCCTGCGTGATGCTCGGCGAATAAGAAACAACTAGCGCACCTCTTTTCAGCACTTTGTTTGCATGTTCAATGACCTGCCACGGTTCAGGTAAGTCCAAAACCATTCGATCAAAATCATTTTCTTCGATACCTAAATAGGCATCACGAATTGAGACGGAATACCTTTCGAGCGCAGATTCTCCTAGAAACTCACGAACATTTATCTGCGCACGATTCGCAAAATCTTCTCGTAACTCATAGCCAGTAATGATTGCCCCATAGCGAAGCATCGTCATTGATAACGCACCAGACCCAAGTCCAGATTCAAACACTTTGACACCTGGCGTGATGTCAGCCATCATGCAAATCGGAGCAAGATCTTTCGGATAAATAACTTGTGCGCCGCGTGGCATTTGCACGACAAAATCTTCAAGAGTCGGACGCAACGCGATGTAGTACGCGCCTTTAGTCGATTGCACGGACGCTCCTTCGTGAGCATCAATAATCAGACTGTGCGCGAGAAAGCCAGCATGTGTGTGAAACTCGCCATTTTCTTTCAACGTAAATAAATATCGTCGCTTTTTTACATCAAGTAGAAGAACTTTTTCTCCGTAACTAAACATCAGCGAGTCTGATTTCGAAATTTTTAAGAAGCATTCGCATCAACGATCTGAACGCGATTTGATCGTAATCGAGTCGCCCTGCCGAAACTTGCGTCGAACAACTTGTTGGCTAGATGGCTTCAAATATTTTCGCAAAAATCGATACATACCGAACCAAAAACTTAACTTTGCAGATCGAGCGATGAGTTTTTGAAACATAAGTTAGGGTTCGGGGTTTAATTACTTGTTGCTAAATATTTCAATGATGCTGCGATTCTTTTTGCCACTGCGACGACCAAACGTAAATGCGGTTAATAGCGCCACAATTGCGACTCCGATTTTAATCAATCTGATTTGCTCTGACTTGTCTGCGACTTTCGACTGAATATCTTCCTGAAACGAAATTAAGTGCTGTTGTAATTCGTCACGCGTGACACGTTGCTCTAGTTGCGTCATAATTTATTTTTCGAGCGTTCCGCGTTTGATTCGCGAATTCGCCAAATATCCGATAACTAAACAAATAAACACTGTGATCAGGTAACAGAGCCACGACCATGCATTTGAGGCGCCTAACGGGGTTGTCTGTACGAGTCGTAATACGCCTAACGATCCGATTACAACGCCGATACTTATCAACACGGCAGCGATCAGCCCAAACCCAAGCCAACGAACAGCGCCCCGTATCGGATCTATCGCTTCTTGCTTCGCGTATTTTATGACGAGGTCGTACAACTCTGAAATCTTGATTTTCACTTCTGTCTCGTCAGCGGGCACATTCTTATTCTACGAGGAAGCCCTATTTAAGTGGTGCAACCTTTTCGAGATCGATCGAATCGCCGCCAGATGCCAAAGATGAAATTAGTGAATTCCAAATTGGGATGTATATCTCTGTGGTTGAAGTACCAGTGCCATTAAGAAGCAAAGTAAATATTGTTGAATGATCATCGCCAAACGGGAAAACTCCAGAAAGGGCTTTGACTCCTGTGAGCGTGCCGGTTTTGCCGCGCAACACATTAAATGCTGGTCCGGTCATAAAGTTCTCGCGCAGGGTTCCAATAGATCCTGCAATCGACATGCCCTTGACAAGGTCGCTATTTGCGCCTGCACGTTGCAGCAAAGATGTCAGCAAATTGCAAGTCAAATGAGTTGCGCGATCTAAACCTGATCCATCACCAAGCGCAACGCCGGCCGAAGGTAGTTGCCATTCAACAATTTTGTCGGCTATAACTTGTAATCCGGCGAGTCGTGTCGCTGCGCCTTGCGATACTCGACCAATTTCCTTCAACAATAGTTCAGCAGTGTTGTTGTCGCTGTTCGTCAACATCTCGGCAACGACGTCACGAAGTGGGGCCGAATCAATTTTTGCAATTTGTGGTGTATCGGCTGGTGCGGTGTCAATATCTGGTGAACCTTTAACGATGATTCCGCTTTCTTTCAATAGTCGAGTGAACTCTGTTGCGGCAGCGAATGCAGGGTTTACTAATTTGACAGGCGAATCTGATGTATTCGCATCATTAATCATCAGCGCACCGAGTGGACCTGCTTCAGTGCCACGAATTCCGTCACCCCAGTTGGGCGAATAACGCTCACGATCATAAAGCGATTCATCACCGATGACACTGCCTTGAATGCTCTTGACGCCCGACGCAACTAGAGATTCGACAAGACCTTCAACATATGTTGGTTTCAAAGTCGGAAACTTTTCGGTTGGCGGATACGAGCGCGTTGATAGTAGTGGATCACCAGAACCAACAAGCCACAGATCGCCTCGCACAACCGAACCCTCTATGACGCCAAGGAGTTTTGTAGAAAAAACTGTGTCCGGTTTTATCACGTCCAGCGCGACCGCTGCAGTGAGAAGTTTCATGTTGCTACCAGGAATCAATGCAAGGTCTGAGCGCAAAGAATAAATTTCTCGATCGTCAGTGCGAACTGTCAGGCAAGATTCAACAGGCAAGGTAGTGCTGAGTTGTTGTAATTTTGCCGCCACCCGAACTTTAAGTGTTGAGTCGACTAGAGCTTGAGGAATTCTTCTTGCTGAAAATATCGGCGTAACTGGCGGCTTCGCGAGTTGATCTGAAAGTTTTAGAGATTTGGCTTGGGTCTCTTTTGTTTGGGCTACCTCCATCGCCGAAACTAAAGGCACACATCCAATAAGTGTTACAAATAGCAGCACGCCAATAAGGGTGTTGACTTGTGTTCGCTCGCAATAATCGTTAAAGCGTTCTCGTTGTTTGCGAAACTTCACTTAGCGACTCCACGCCATTTTGAATATTGATATGAAAGTGCAAGCGCTTTTGCTGCGCGTTGTCCGTTGGCATAGCAAAGTCTTCCCGACTCTTGAACTGCTTTGACACCTGAATTATTGGTATCAGCCACACCTAATTCTGTTGCTACAAGAATTGGTTTCTCGGTTTCTATCGAGAGTTCAGCGGCGATTTGGGCAAATCTCTCATCTTGACGTTGGTGATAACTGACAATTCGTTCTAATCCAAAATCTGGGTAGAAATGACCTTCGGTCATTAATCGCGCTTGGTTAGATTGAATACCAAGTCCTAGAAATATTATTGAGTCGACACTTGGATGCGTGGCGATTAGTCGCATTACCTCAGGAATCGTGTCACGTGTCTCGCCGCCCGCGCAGTCGACTGGGTTATTGTGACTCCAGCGATCTGGTAGCAGTGCTGAAATTGCATCACTTAGATCTTGAGGCAATGAAATTAAATTCAACACATTGTCGTTAGATATGACGTCAGATGTCACGACTCCCCATCCGCCAACAGTCGTGAGGACAACCACATTTGGCCCCTTTGGCAGCGGCTGAGTCGCAAACGTCGCAGCAATATCAAAAGCCTCTTCAGCGCTTGCTACTCGAGTTACGCCATTGGAAAAACAAACGCCATCAAAGACACGATCGTTACTTGCTAACGCACCGGTATGACTTGCCGCAGCAAGTGCGCCGCTTGATGTTGACCCGCCCTTAACAATAACCAACGGCTTAACTGCACTAATTGATTTCATACTTGATGCAAGTTTTTCGCCATCTTGAATACCTTCTAGATAGACAAGAGCAACTGATGTCGTTGCGTCAGTAGCGAAAAAATCTAAGACTTCAGGCACGCCCGTGCATGCAGCATTGCCGGCAGAAATCGCCCGAGCAATGCCAACATTCGTAAATCGCGCATAGTTCATAAAACTTGAAACAAAATTACCGCTTTGGCTTGCTACCGAAATTGCGCCTTTTGGTGGATATGGCCCAACAATTTGTGCACAAAGATTTACTGGTGTGCTGACGAGCCCTTGCCCATTCGGACCGATCAGCAAAATATCGAGTTCGCGTGCTTTATCTTTAAGAAATTTTTGCGCTTGCACACCAGACTCGCCGGCTTCGCCATAACCAGCAGAAGTGATATACACCGAGCGAATATTTTTTCGGGCGCAAGCTTCAAGTATCGAAATATTCGTTGATGCCGGCGTGCACACAAAAGCCAGATCTATTTCATTTTCTGGTAAATCGTCAATCGTGGCAACAGATTGCACTCCGAGTACTTCGGCAAGTTCAAGATGTGTGGCGAAGATCTGCCCCTTGTAACCGCATGAGATGAGGTTATGTAATGAGACGAAGCCGAACTTTCCTGGGTGGGTTGAAGCACCGACAACGACTACGCCTCTTGGGTTGAACAGTGACTCAAAAAATCGACCTGTTGTATTTGATGATTGCGATTCTTTCGAGGGCTTCAGCGAATCCTTCACGACTAGTGCATCGACTGCAACTATCGAACCGTCATTTCTAATCAAGATCGGGTTGATGTCAATCGAAGAAATACTTTGGTCGCTTTCAGCTGCATTTGAAAGCGCAACTAAGGCATCTGCTAGTTGATCTTTCGAAACCGCCGACTCACCACGAAAACTCTCAAGTATCTTTTGCTGACGTAATCGTCCTTGCAAAGCGAGAGCGCCAGTCTTAGAAAGTGGCACGGGAGCGAATGCGACATCTGCGATGACTTCTGCGTAGATACCGCCAAGGCCGAGCATTACAAAT